>Ga0307514_10000219_pt1 | contig 154724 bp, 142 predicted proteins | sample 16_EM_MG_FD_203088 | JGI IMG/M metagenome (GOLD analysis project Ga0307514, IMG submission 203088) | Populus trichocarpa ectomycorrhiza microbial communities from riparian zone in the Pacific Northwest, United States - 16_EM | ecosystem: Host-associated > Plants > Roots > Unclassified...
TTAATTCAGCACGGTGGGCCTAATTAAAACCCCCCCCCCCCCCCCCCCCCTCAAAGGTGGTCATGCAGTATAATAGACGCTTCTCAATGCCTGACAGTGCTCCTCAGTCTGGATTCAACAGCAAGATGTATATTTGTCACTGGAAGCCTCCAGGGGTATCTGGGAGGATGTAAAGTGCAAATATAGATGCACCAATTTCAGGAGAGTATGAGACGCTAGGAGGCCATTCCAGCCGGCCATCAGAATAACGAAAATCTCTGATGACTGATACAGGAGTACCATTGGAGTTAACGTGGCAAGGTTGGAAACATCTTGGAGTGCTGCAGAGCACTCTGTGTGCACCTGGGAACATGGACGACAAGCCTGGGAGCACCTGGGACAAGTCTTAGAGCACCTGGAATCACAGTAGAGCAGTCTCTGAAAAGCAACATCTTCTTTAGAAACGCTGCTGGTGCGCCTGGAAATCATAGCTACTACTGATCATTCAATGATTGTTGAAACTCATGTATTCACATCTATGTATCTACGTATCTATCTATCCATATAGCTCACCATCTACACGCAACATATCTGGATTAGCTGCAGGCGGTGCTTGAGAGCAATTGGAGATATGCCTAAAGATGAGAATCGAGTGAACTCAGGGATGCACTTGGAGGCCGTGATGGAGCGAGTTTGGAGAGGCATTTGGGAGGCCATGATTATGCCAGCTTGGAGGTGGTAATTGAGTGAGTTTGGATGTTGTGATCGAGCGAACATAGAGATGCACACTGTGGCTGTTGTTGAGCGAGTCTCGAGATGCACTTCAAGGCCCTGATTGTGCGAACTTGGAATATGTGATTGAGCAAGTTTGGAGATGCACTTGGGAGTCCATGATCGTGTGAACACAGAGACGGTGGTGGAGTAAGTTTGGAGTTACACTCGGCGGCAGTGATCGAGTGGAATTGGACGAGTTCTCAGAGGCGGTCGATTGACGGCTCGCCGGGCCCTGTGACTCTATTGATCAGTTAGTTAACTCGCAACTGTAGAAATGCGACAAGATGACTTTACCATTGAGCTCACATGGGGAGCGGGCTGATGGTGGTCGATCGTGAAAGAAGGCACACCAGAAGATGAAGCTACATTCAGGGCTCAACTTGTGATCATGGGACAGAATGGAAGATAAATAATCTTGGGCGGCTGCAGTACTCTGTGTATGCTGTATTCAGTGTATGCTGTACTCACATTATGTTTGTACTCGGTGTCCACTCATGATTATGGCATGGAGGGATTGTGATAGATAACTTGAGTTTGTATTCTGTGATGATGGGACAGTAGTGGACGAGAAAGAGAGTAATTGGGATGAAGATGAGAACAATGTGGATGATACGAACAGATATGAGAAAACAGGGGCATGACTTGCCTGATTGGGTTGGGATGACTACTTATCAGTGTTAGTATACACCGCATTGGGACTCGTACTTGTCGTATTGGGGATGGTATATTGTCTCCCACTCGAAATTTTCTGAACTCCCAGGTTCTCCTGGTCATTTCCCCTGTCTCCTCTTATCTCTCTCGTTCTCGTTTCAACTCTATCATCACCTTAGAACACGAAGTTAAGTCACCCCTCTGTATCTCTCCATGCCATATTCAAGAGTTAACACTGAGTGCAGGATACACTGAGTACTGCATCATCCCAAAATCAACTGTCTCCCGGTCCCATCAAGTCGCTCACCTCCTATCTGTCGGCCGACATTGTTGTACTCCATTCTCTATATTCCCACAATTATGAGTTCATTGATAAATTTAGTCGCAGCTCCCTGTTGCAACTCCCACCAGATCGACTGCATCACAATTGACCACCTCCAGACCGACCGCCTGCAGATTGACTGCCTCCGGATTGACAGCATCCAGATTGACCGCCTGCACATTGACCGCCTGCAGATTGACCGCCTGCAGATTGACCGCCTGCAGATTGACCGCCTCCAGACTGACCAACTCCAGAATCAGTGTCTCCAGAGCGACAACCCCCAGATCGACCGCCTCCCGATTGACCGCATCCAAATCAACCGCATCACGATCGAAACCAACCAGATTCACTGCCTCTTGATCGACTGCATCCTGATTGACTGCCTTGAGATCAACCACCTACAGATTGACCGACTCCAGGTTAACCGTTTCCGAATACTCCTCCAATCTCACATGAACATGGCCTCCAAGTGCATCTCCAAACTCGCTCTGTTTCGGCCTGCAAGTGCATCTCCACACTCGCTCGATCACGACCTCCATATTCTTCTACAATCTCGCATGATCACGACCTCCATGCACACCGTAATGTTCAGATGATCACGGTGTGGTCAAGTGGTGGAGCCCTCATGGCATCCGAAGGGAATACGTGAGACGGACTAGTTCTCACTCAAGAAAGAATGTAGGAATACGGTGAGAGGATAAGGAGGGGAACCCGGCTGTGAGAAATCTCACAAATTGCATGGATCTCTGAAGGCTCAGCAAGAGTGTGTGAGGAACCACACAAATAGCATGAATCTATGAAAGCATGGCAAAATCAGTCCATCTCTGTTATCCCCATATCTGCGTACTCCTCCATTCATCCTGTGTCTCTGTATGCCTTCCACTGTCTTCCCCCTGTCAAATTGAATGGAGGTGGTGGTGGTGAGAAACATATTTTCTCGCCACAAAGACCTCCAAGTGCATCACTACATTCTCTCAATCGGTGTCTCCAGGTGCTCATCTGATTATGCTCAAGTAACACCTGCAGTCAGATTGACCATATGTATATTAATAGAGTCACTTAGAAAGATAATACATGCCATATTATGATGTAGGGAAGCTTGTGACTGTAACAAAGATGAATATGATACATGAAATGCCTTGTGGTGATGAAAACCTTAGATCCACCACTGTGAGAAGACGGCAGCAAGTCTCCAGCAGAGCTGCACAGAGGTCTCAGTTGCTCTCGAAGTCTCCCGCAGATCTGCACAGAGGTCTCAGCAGCTCCAAATTTGACTATCCCAGAAGGAGCATCCTGAATGCACCTTCATAACTGCAGGTGCTTTCAGGAGCACCTGAGAATGCTCTTGTAGAGTCTGAGAGGTCTTTGCTTAGCTCCAGTGGGGACTGGAATCATCTGGAAGTACTTATAAGCACTGGTGCAGTTAACCAGAGTGTCTGAGAGGTTTGTGTGTGGCTTCCGGACCAATTTACATTTTGCTGATGTTGGAGCTTCAATATTTCATTCAGCGCTTCATACTGCCTTGTCTGTCTGGGCTCTTCCTCTTGGATGGAATCTCCTCAATTCGCTCCTTAACCTCAATTGTGGTTGATCTTTATTCATACTGTATGCACACTTACTTGAGTGCTACAGGACCTAGTACCACCTCTGCCTCCAGACAAGCCGGCTTCATAGTAGAGCTTCCCCATGTTACTCTTCGTACTCACGAATACATGAAAGTCAAAAAATTGACCATCAACCGAAAAGAAACGAGATTATATACACCCACTGCTGGCGCTCCCTGTACCTGAGTCAGCCTGTACGTCCGTTTTATACCATACCTCACAGTACTTGTCCGGGCACGTCCCGACTGCAGTAGCCACCGAGAAGGACATCACCTCTTGAGCGTACTCTCGAAAGGAAGATGCTCCGAGACCTGCACATGTGGGCATCGGCCTGCTTTCCAGCCCATCACCATTTCCACCGCTTTCCAAATAGTCTTCTGCTGGTGACTCCACTGGCTGCAATGGCGGAAGTGGTGCTCCTGTGTCTGGGCCGCTGTCCCTGCACCATACCAGCATATATCAACCTCTCGATCCTGAGCAAGAGGGCCTCTATTTCTTTCCAGAATCTTTACCTCCCTCCCCTTGCAGCACGGCTCCGCAAGGATGCGCTGCTACACTTGATATGTACTCCTCGATTTCTGTCCGCGCTCCTTGGCTTAGGTTTGCTCCCCATGATTTCCTTCTGTGCTCCTCTATCACCATCAGCCCTCCCATACCCCAAGTCGCACTCCACAGCAGGCACTCCTGCATTCTTGGTGACATGCCTTCTTTTCCCCCGAATTCATCATATAGCTTTTCAAACTCCATTTTGATTCACTGCGTGCTAACCTCAATTCAAAACTTTTAGATATCACCAATCGAGCCACACAACATTGGAGTACAATTTCACCCACTCCCCACACTCGAATCATTCAGAAACAGAAGAAGCACCACCAGGTTCTTTATGCCATTTATGAAATGTGTGTTGCTGTGTTTGTCCGCACTGATGAAATGGGAGATTTAGTGGATAATATTGAGACTATTTTAGATTCATATTATTCCGATTGCCAAGTCAAGTTATTGTGTGGGTTTAACCTTCTATCATTTTTGAATCACTCACCATTTTCCTTGGTTTTCTGTAATGTAGTAATGAAACCAATACAATGTTGAATGAGATGCTGGGTACAATAGCATGATTGAGATGATGATAATGAACAATAATCTATCCATCATACAGGGAGGGTATTCTGATTGCTTGTGGAGATCCAGAGAATCTCAGAAAATGCCTGTAGTCTTTTAAATGGATATCCAGACCGACCCAGGCATCTTCCAGTGTTAGTTTGGAATTCCCAGATTGGTTGAATTACAGTCCCAGTTGCTCCCAAACTTTTCACAATCACATCAATCATGCTCCCCTACCAGTCATCTGCGATCTCGGAAACTCCGAATGCCAGCCAGAATGCCTTGCTAGGGTTTGATTCTCTCCTGAAATTACTGATTGAAAGTTTACACACTGCCTCCTCTCATGCACTCCTGGAGGCTGTCAGTGACTAAAATTCATTTTGCTGATGCAGATCCCCATCCCAGAGTGTTGCAGTCTGAGACACTGCTCGGGTATACTTGGCTCAGCTGTAGCTTTTGCTGCTGGGTATGTCCTAGCCTATGATAGAAGTTCAGGTACAACTGCGATCTGCAATCCAGTCAAAAACATCATGCTTAGATGTCTATGAGGCCAACCTCAGCAAGCTGCGACTCATTATTGATGTATCATTCCACCTCACCCATGCCTCATAGGCGACAATTATGCTCCGAAGCACATGTACCCTACCTCATTGTGCACTGCGTATTTTAGTTTCCTTCATCCTCATGATGTATTCTTTGGCATTGACTCAGTTGACCCAGTGCACACAAATTGTCATCTATCAAGACCCTCCACATTTTTGTGCAGGCGGTGTATCCTACTTTGCCTCTGCTAGTCTATCAATCTATACTTGATTAGTATGTAAATGCCGCCACTAAAATGCTATGAACTGTTTGCTCAGTGTCAAGTGGCCATTGCAGAAAGGTGGCCCTGCTCAACTAAACCAGATATGCATAGCCCTGGCCAATTATCAACCTCACTTAACTTGATATTGCTTAAGTACTTTGTTTCGACATGTGTTTGCACATTCTAACATAGCGTGTACAACATCAAGCACTGTGAAAGGAGCTGCAGCTTGAGAGAGAGAATCTCAAAAGACCGATTTTGCTCAGTGACTCTACAAGATGGCTGGCAACTTCCGCTCACCGATGTACCACCCTTACTCACAGTGGCCTACGTTCCCAATGCATTGAATGGAGACTTAACTGGATTCTGAATGAATCCACATCTAGGCTGCCAAACCTTGTATGGGAGTTGAGAGTTTGCTAACCGATTGCCATTGTGAGAGACGTTTAATGATAAAGAATCCGGAAAGCTAGAGTGAAGAGAAGTCTGCTTTCCAGATTGCAATTGATGGTTAGAGCAAGGCCATCCTGCAATCCATAGCAAATGAATTATATCGTACCCATTGATTCATTGGTGCACCTCAATTCCCATGTACTGCCTGCATGCAATCATCATTTCTCAGCCCGCTTTTAGATGATTTATCGCTATCCATTCGAACTATTGTAGCACATAGCATTCCACCTCTACATTTATATTAGTCTACATTGTAGTAATAAGACTCATAATGAATATGTGATCCAACAGTGTGCAACTAACAAGATAGTAGGTGCAAAATCAGAGTATGAGTGAGTATTAATGACTCATGTGTTAGCAATCTTGGCATTGATGAGTGCTTGAATCCATAACATTACTTCTATATCATCCATAATACCTTACCATATTTTCTCTATGTCTTTATCTCTACATGTGTATCTTTCCTTCATATACCATTTTGTCTCCCTCCTCCCTTGACTGCATCAGTGTCTTGAAGGTTATTCTGCAGACACAGCCCAGATGGAGACATAACGAGGTGTTGCATGGTGGTGTGGGCTTGAGTAGTAGCATATGTCCAGATATACGTGAAGGTGTCTTGATAGTATTATGCAATGAGACGTGTTGCATCCACATACGGTCGATCGATGACTGATGGTGCTCACTTCAAAAGAGGTATATTATGTTATAGTCCTTGCCATATTGATATCTGTACTTCCAATCAGCTAAACACTTCTCCAGGCTGGCTAGCACGTCTGTTTCAAACCAAAGACAATGAAGAAAGGAGAAGAGGAGCCAATCAAACATTGTTGATCTCATTAAAACAATGATGCCCAACCAATATTGTTTCCAATGAGAGTCCCAACGCCATTTCCAATTCCAATTGCGATATCATTTCTGGGACCATGTTGAACTGTACCGAGGCCATTTCTGAGGTCATTCCAATTCCATTCCAATTCCATTCCTGAGACTGCTTCTGACATCCATTCCAGTCATTCCCATCGCAGCACACTGCTTTGAGAGGGCGGGCTTGAGGAGTTGCTTTGTGAAGAAGTCAGCAAGAAACTCAGCAGTCAGTAGTATTAGCAATGGGTCCGGGTAACCTGCCAGCGGTCCGGGTTTGGACCGGAAGAATGGATAGGTTTGGTTCCAGACCCATCCAAAAACCCAACCTGCTGAATCTTGGTAGGTCAAACCTGAACCTGTACCTCTCAACCCGTGGGTTTCGCCGGGTTTGGCTGGACCCATCGCAGCCGATCTCCGGTTACGTATTTCCGGTTTCACATGTATGGTCCCGTTCAGATACGTTACTGTTGCTCGTAAAATATTGACATCAGTATGTCACAGTCCATTTTCAATGTATAGACCGCCTTAATGATTAAATCGAATAGACATATGCGCCCTACCACATCCTTAAAATGAGCGTCAACAGAGCGTTAACAATTTTTCGTCTTGCATCTTCGGTACTATGAGTGGGGCTTAATCACAAGCATCCATAAACCATGTATGTAGCATGGAAGTCGATGCCTTCGATGTGGTGATTTCCACCACAGACTAGCCTGGCCTTGAACCGCTGCACATTACCTACTCCATTGTGCTGTATCATGTATACGCAGGGATGTGGCACAGCCTTTCCCCCTTCCAGAAGCTCCACAATATCTTCAAAGACTGGATGCTGATGAATTCCACCTAACTGTGCTTGCATCATCATATCCCATTTGTCAATGACAGGAGACTTTGTGACTGGTGTGTAAGACTTTGGATGGTTGATGCCATCCTCATGATCATCGGAGATTGCAGCTGAAGTGTAGATGGGAATCATATCCTGAAAGTCCGCATCTTTGAGAGCCAATTGTGCAGACTTGGCCAAGTTTGCTGCGCAGTTTCAGAGGCTACATTCAGCCGGCTGCTTCCATGCCTGTCCAAGAAACATCTCAAGGCCAGCCAATTCTCGGGACTTTTCCTTTGTCTTCGGAGGATGCAGAGGTGAATTGTCGTCCAATGGAAACTCTGTTTCACTTTCGGAATTTCCATCTCCGGTTGGCAGCTAATTGATTGCCGGTAAGGTGTCAGATTACTTCTTGGTGGCCGTGGGTTCAAGGATGATATTGCTATAAAAGTGCTCATTCAAGATCGCTTCATCTGCAGCAATCGGAGCTGGGTAACTGTGTCCCCTTTTCTGAACACATCATCTCAGCAGTGGTAAAGTGTCTTGGCCAATGGATCATACATGAAGTACTACGGATTAGATATGCTGTACCGAATGAGTATGCTGGGAGTCGCTGTGTGATCCATTTTCTTTCATATCTCTCTTGGAACATGCACCAAAGCTAACCATACGAACACAAAGAGATATTACAAAGATGTCTTTGTTCCAGATTGTTGCAAGGCCTCGTGCAGAGACTTACCAACCACGCAGTGTGTCGGTGTGCAGTTCCTGAGATAGCATGCCACTGAGACTGCCAATGCCCGGTACAGCTTCGAAAGGCTGGTATCGTCAACAATGTTTCGTACATGGTAAATTTACGCGTGATTCACTTGTTCAACGACTCGGTTCGACTGAACAGTGCAGGGCATAGTTATTTTCATTAGTATGCCCCCTGATTGTAGGTACTCTGCTAATTTCTTGGAGGTTGACTCACCGCCTCAATTTTTACGAAATTGCTTGACTTCCGTGCCCGACTCCATTTCTCTAAGGATGTTCGATTCTTTGAATGTCTTCCGGGCTTCCAACTTGTACCTCAATATGTAGTGATCTGTATTCCTCGTAGTATTGTCAATGAAGCGCAGCATATTTCGACCTCCTCCAATGGCTACTTCCAGGGGAATACAAATGTCTGAATGCAGATGCTGCAGAAGCTCAGTAGCACTGAAAGCGGTGGAAGTAAAGGGTTTTCTAATCAATTTGCGTTTGGTGCAACTATGGCAATCGCACTTCCCAGTCATCTTTGGAGCATTAGCAACAATATTTGGCACGATCTCCAAATTCGTGATAAAACTGTATGCCAAGCACCGTTGCCATCACATCCGCATCTATGTATTGTGCCGAGATGCATGTCCAGTTGTCATAAGTGGGAGCAGGAAGCTGTCAATGTCAAAATCAATGTATTCAGTCGATTTTGCAGCTCGAGGCAGTACTCGATCAAGTACGAATATCCCATTGACCTGTCGTACAGTGGTAATCCACTTCTCATGGCGATTGTAGAGGTTGAGATTCTAAGGATTCATGTGTTCTACTAAGACATCCTTGTCCATGATCTCTGACTGTGAGATCAGTTCAACACCCACTGCAAATTAAACAATTCTTGGAGTAAGCTCGTTTGCATCTTTCCATGTGGTAGTTGACACATGAACCTAACACTTCAATATCCGGATGCAAACAATATTACCCAATTACATAATTTCACTATTTTGGTATCGGGAGAGTATTTGGTTTAGGTGATGAACATTGATTGACAGCAGAAGATGTGAGGCAAGCATCAGCAATCAATGAACCAATCAGGGGATGATGTACATGGGCTGGCCACCATGCAATAGTTCTCGATCAATATGGTGAAAGTTAAAATTACTGATGCTTCAGTTGATACTTTTGATGCCATCATCTGCAGAATGTATTTTAGTCACCAGAAAACTCCAGAAGTGTCTGAGAGGATGTGGAGTGAAGACTTAGACGCTTCAATTTCAGGAGAGTATCAGACCCTTGGAGGCCATACCTGCCGGCCTTCAGAGTAACTGGGATCCCTGGTGACAGGTACAGGAGTACCAGGGGAGTGCTTGTGGCAGATTTGGGAACACCTCAGAGCGCCGGAGAGAACATTGTTTGCACATGGGAGCGCCGAGGACAATCCTGGGAGCACCTGTGAGCGCAGGTGACAGGTCTGGGAGCCCCTCGAATCACAGTAGAGCAGTCTGGGAAAAAGATCATTGTCTTTGGGAACGCTGCTGGTGTGCCTGGAAATCATAGCTACTACTTATTGTTCAACTATTTTTGGAACTCATGTATTCTGTTTGGATTTGCATCTATGTATCTATGTATCAACATAGCTACCCATCGACACACGGTATAGCTGGACTGTGGCTGCAGGCGGTGCAGGAGAGCAATTCAAGGTGCACCTGAAAATAACAATTGAGTGAACTCAGAGATACACTTCTATTCCATAATCGAGCGAATTTGGATATGCTCTTGGCGACTGTAGTCGATTGGATTTGCAGAGACACTTGGAGGTCATGGTCGAGTGAATGTAGAGAAGCACTTCAAGATCTTGATTGAGCGAGTGTGGTGACACAGTTGGAGGCCATGATCGAGCCAGTTTGGAGATGTGCTTGGAGGCCGTTATTAAGCGTGTTTGGAGATATGCACTTGGAGGTCGTGATTGAGCAAGATTGGAGGCCGTAATTGAGTGAGTTTGGACCAGGACTTGGAATCAGTTGCTGCACGGCGCGCCTTCTGCTGGTACTCATTTCATCAGTTTGTTAACTTGCAACCGTGGGACTGTGACATGGTGAATTTACCATTAAGCTCTCATGGAGAGCTGCTTCGATGACGCTCGATCCTTTAGGGGGGCAGGCCGGAAGCTAATGCTACATTCAGGGGTCAACTCGTAATCATGAGAATGAAGGGAAGACAAACTATCTTAGGTAGATGCTGTACTTGGAGTATGCGGTACTCTGTGTATGCTGTACTCTGAGTATGCTATACTGGGAGTATGCTGTACCCAGAGTATGCTGTACTCAGAGTATGCTGTACTCGGTATATGCTGTACTCGGTGTATGCTGTATTCAGTGTATGCTGTATTTGGTGTATGCTGTATTTGGTGTAAGCTGTATTTGGTGTGTGCTGTATTTGGTGTATGCTGTGTTCGGTATATGCTGTATTTGGGGTATGCTGTATTCAGTGTATGCTGTATTCGGTGTCAACTCATCCTTATGACATGGAGATATAGAGAGGGATGGCTTAACATCATATTCTGTGATAATGGTAGAGTTATGGACGAGAAGGTAAGAGATGAGGGTTGAACCTGAGAACGATGTGGAGGATATGAGCGAATATGAGAATTCAGAAGTATGACTTGCCTGATCAGGTTGTGAAAACCTCGGATCAGTGTGATTGCATGCCAGATTGGGACTCACACCTGCTGTATCGGGGGTGACAAATTGACTTGCACATAAAATTCTCTTACGTCCCAATTTCTCATGATGATTGGCCACATCTCTTCCCATCCCTCACCTTCTCGTTCTCAACTTTACCATCACCTACGAAGACCAAGTTATGTCATCCCTTTCCATCTCTCCTTGCCATGAATCAAGAGTTAACACCAAGTACAGCATACACCAAGTACAGCAGACTCCCAATACAGCATACACCAAGTACTGCATATACTGAGTACAGCATACACCGCATACCACATACACCGCATAATACATCATCCGAACATCGACTGTGTCCCGCTTCCAGCCAGTCTCTCAGCTCTCAGCGGACCTTGTTGTTACTCAATTGTCAACATTCCCACAATTACGAGTTAACCGATAAATGGACTCTCAGCTTCCATCACACATGGCTCCCGATCTACTGCCTCCAGATTCACTGCCTCCAGATTCACTGCCTCCAGATTGACTGCCTCCAGATTGACTTCCCTCAGATTGACTGCATTCAGATCAATCACTTCCAGATCAACCACCTCCAAGTAGTCCTCCAACCTTGTTCGATCCTGGCCACCAAGTGCATCTGTGAGTTCATTTGATCTCTCAGTTTCCCACTACATCACTAAACTCACTCGATCCTGGTCTCCAAGTGCATACCTGAGTTCACTCGACCTCAGACTGCAAGTGCATCTCAAAGCATGCTCTACCACGGCCTCGTGGTATATCTTCAAGGAGTGATGGTGGGTGTACCGAGATACTGGCGTAACAAGAGTGGATAGAGTGACGGGGAGTATATATTCGTCAGATCTTAAAGTACATAGACATCATTTCATTTCCATTTCATTTTATCATACATTGAAAATACACACTCTGCCTTTCCCAAATTTTTGTCTCACTCGCTCTGTTCGAGATTTCGTGGATCCACACAATTGGGCAGATCCTCAAGGCTGGGTAGTAGCATGCCGTCTCACCTGATTCCTATGCTTCTCAAACCAGAATCACCCTTTCTCAGAAATTCCATTTGGCTGATAAATGGGTGTGTCCCAGTGCTCCTCCAATTGTGCTTCAGTACCATCTGCCGCTTGATTGACTGTATGTATATGTATAGAGAGACTTAAATTATGCATGGCATATTATGATGTAGTGAATCTTGTGACTGTAACAAAGACCATTATGATAAGACAAAATTCCTTGTGGTTAAGAAAGAACCACTGCTATCTGAATATGGCAACAAGTTTTCCACAGAAGCTGTGCAGGGGTCTCGTCTTCTCTTGAAGTCTCTCACAGATCCGTGCCGAGGTCTCAGGAGCTCCAAAATTTAACTATTCTAGAAGTCAAATCTCGGAGCACCTGAGAATGCTCTTGCAGAGTGTGAAAGCACCTCGCTTAGGCCCAGAGGGGTCCGGCAGCATCTGGAAGTACTTGGAAGAACTGGTGAGGTCACCCGGAGTCTCTGGGTGGACTGAGTGTTGCTTCTGGACCGATTTAAATTTCACTGATGGTGTCAGCAGCCTTTGGGGAATCACCACCTTGCTTGTTCCAGCAGTTCTCGATGATATGTCCTTGGCATTGACAATTAACGCACTTCAGCAGATCCTTCGCTTTCGAATTGTTCTCATTGTCTCTCCTATCCCACTGGAGACTTTTGCCACCTTTAATGGTGTGATCATTACCGCCTTTGCCACTCCTTCTTTTCAACAAGCAGAGCTGCTGGAGCAAGCCCATTCTCCCAACTGAATGCAGCGTACAGTTCGATAAGTTTGGTGACAATCTCATCTGGCGTGGCGGAAATCGTGGCATTTGTGCCCATCATGACCTTGAGGTAGACATTCCAATTATTACTTCTTGGGATCTCACAAAGAAGGGAAAAGATGTGCTTTTCGTTACTCATCATTGCAATTGTCTTCGCGGAGTCTGTATCAGTACCATCATGTGTCAGCAGTTGATGGCACTGCTCAGCGATTGTAATCATTGACATTCTCAGTGACCCGTGATGCATTGTTCTCGACATTGCCGCCATCCTGATCCTTCATCCTCCAAAGGACGTTAATAATCTCAAAGATGTTGAGGTTTAGCATTAACTTGAATACTGATGCGACCTTTTCCGAAAGCATCTTCATATCATCGACAACTGTATATGCCCCATGTATCCTTGGATCCATGCTGAACAGGATTGGCCATCAGGCAACACCTTGGTGATTCATCCAGTCTTTGAAAGTGGCCATCTTCTTTGTGCTTGTTTCTGCTGTGGGCTCCTCCAGCTTGCCACTACATCCTTCGATGATACTGCACACTTGCTTCTGCTCGAAATGCAGGGCCATCTTGGTTCCCAATTGTGCATCATTTGAACCATTCAATTTAGTGATTGTGATTGTGCTCAAACTCATCTTCCACGATCCCAATCTTCTATCACAATCTTCAGTCAACCTAGTCACTCAGACAGTATGGGACACATCCAGCAACCAAAATCAGAAAAATGGCCGATTGCGGGGTGATTGTTTCGCTTGTGGAGACACTTCTCTGTGACAATTATCTCCACTTGACAAACCACAGTGGACATGTTCATTGTTGATTCCCTTTTCATAGGGAAGGGCTTGTTACCACTTGTACGATGGGATGTGCTCGAGCTGTTGAGTTGGTCTGGGCATGTTGGAAGGTGTATCTGTTGTGTCATTTAATGAGACATGTCAGATAAACATATGGTTGATTGATGACTCATTGCTCTAACTAAAAATACAGTGAGTTACATCATAGTCCTTCATGTAGTGATATCCCTGCTTCCATTCAGCTCAACAAGGTATATTTGGGCTAACGATATTGCCTTATCAACCACTAACTATGCTGCAGCATTCTAATAAAATAGACTGTAGTTAATATATTTGTGTCCTTCTAGTGGATAGACCACATACGGAGATTCACCTTTCTCCTGGATTGATAATTAACTCCGTTTGACACCGTGCAACTTCACACTCACTCATCGAGTTCCGCACATTATCAATGCTGCACTCATTCTATGCGGTGTGGTTTTCTCAAATGCTTGCGCAGTCATATATAATTACTTCGTCAAGAGATGGTATATTCTGGAACACATATTTGCATTCCGGTTCTCAGTGCTTCTTCAGCCATCATCAATGGTCAGTTACTGTTTCAAGTTTTCTTCCGGGGCAGCTCATTCTGGTGCATCAGATTCTGTTCTATGTGCATTGCTTTTAACTAACCTCCAATTCTTATACCCCTACAGATTGTTGTTGATAGAAGATGCTAACATTCGGCATTATAAATCGATGCATTCCGGCGCACCTGATATGGAATCTATTTGGGTGCACCGGACAACATCTTAAATCGCAAAACTGGACTACCATCCTGAATACAATTGTCAACCATTGAAGTCCTCTCTCCTGAAACATTGCAGGTATGCCTCAAATTTCATCCACCTCTACAATATGCAACTTCTTGCACCATTTTTCCTGTTATGCTATTGCACTTAATTTTACATTTACTGGTTATACACTCTCTCCCACATTCTCCAACTGTCTATCTTCATTACTGCTAATGGAACCTACACCCAGCCAGGTGAGGAATCACTATTCACAGCAGGATTAAAAAATACACCTTGAGATAGTACTCACATTCAAGAAAGCAGCCAATTTGGATTTCCCATGAAATCTTTGCCTTCCAATTCACTGCCTAGTGCATCATATTGCAAATGACAAATATCCCAGAAGAGATTAATGAAGCAGCATAATGATACTGATCAAGACACTGGAGATAATGAAAGTGAGGGCGAAAGTGAGGACAGTGGTGAGTCCACCTTGTCGTCCAATATTGAAGAAGACAATTTGTATCACAACTAGGAGGTCCTACTTCTCAGCGAGGCCCCCCGGGACAAGTTCTTTGGAACAACATGTGTTCCATTGCCAAACCAATGGAGTCATTACGATTCTGTTATAGCATGACCTCTGGATACAATTACTGGAAAACCGCCAGGATCAATGGCACCACCACTGCTCGAACAACAAACGTCAGCCCTCCTCAACAACTCACTTGAATATGATGGTGGACCATCCGCCTAGGCGCCTCCAGAACCCAAGTCTAGTGGTGACTGGAATCCATTATAACCCAAGGCCAGTGCAGATCAGGACAATCCCCAACACCAAATGGATACTTTTGATTCAGCAAAAGGGTTTATGGAAGCGATTGTATTCACAGAGACTCCTTGGCCGATATTGTCTGATGACACGTACTCAATGGAGAAGAAGTATAAAAATTTGCCCTCAAAGCTCGGAATCATCAGCGGATATTAGAAGAAACTCTTGTAGATTTGCACTCAGTGGGACAATTGCCCAGTAGTCTATCTCTCAATGTCGATCAGCACACATGAGAAGGTGTAAGTCATGGATTGTGTATTATTCTGTGCTATTAGCTTTGGGATGTTGACTACGCCCCAGAATAATCATACTTGAAACTGCAGATCAGTACCATTTGAGAATGGTTGGCAGATGGGGCACTTTCAACAATTGCTCATAGTTACAAGTTCAATTTGAGCTTGGAGATTGGGAAACGGATTCAGTATTACAAGCTACTGGTTGACATTGCATATCTCTTCAAGGTTGTTGATAACAAGATCTCATGGTTCACGTGATTGGATGTGCTTATTCTCATATACCATCACTTTTTCTCCACCACCAATAGCTTGGCACACCAGCCAACTACATCACAGTATTTGCAACCTCTCGCTCTACAGTCTTTAGTGCTGGTAGCCACACCTATTCATTGTGTGCTGTCTGAATATGCCAGTGATACGACGGCCAGAGCCATGTTTTCTCAAGATGTATATCGAGGTACATTTTGTCCATCCCCTGTGATAACTTTCAATCCAGAAGCCACTTCACTCATCAATCACACATACTTGGGCTGCATTAAACACCCCATCGCCCCACCATGCGGTGCAAGTCTACAACGACACGCATTCCTCAATCCCCATTAGTGATCTTCATCTTTCATCCACTCTCATCCATTTCATTCGTCACTCAATTCCTCGACTCTCAGCGCTCTTCCGCCGTGATGGGCACTAAATAATCCCCTGTGCCTTGATTAGAGCTTCTCAAATTCATCCGGCGCTCTATACCTTCTTTTCCATGCTCCTCAGCATGGGATGGGTACTATGCAATTGCCACTGGCACTCCTTGGTCTGGATTGTTGCTTGTGTATTGGCTTCTGCACTCCATACCCACCCCCCAATCCCTTGTTGGTGCTCCTCTGCTGGAAGAGCACTCTTCAATCCCCATTGGTGCTCCTCCACCAGGATTGGCGCTCTATTATTGCGATCCGAACTCGGAACCCCCACCACCCCTGCAGGTTTGCCTCCCGTGGTCTGGACGCGCCTCAATCGCCGCCAGCACTCCACTGCATGAATTTGGCATTCTTCCTTTTCATTCTGCGCACCATAGCATACATTTGGCACTGTTTATTTTCATTGCTCGCTCTTCCAACATCTTTGGTGCACTGCTCTTTTGCACCCAGCACTTCCCATCCGGTTGTCCACTTGTCCTGGTAGATGGTCCCCTTCGTCACCCGAAGAGGTCATATTGCCTTTGAAACTCGAGTTCTGATTAGCCACTATCTAACATCTGATTACACTGTGGTGAGATCTCACACATCGCGCCAAATGACATTGGAATCCAATTTTGGCCCTGGCCAGGTACCAATAATCACCAAATGCAGGGAGCACCTCCGGCTTTTTGCGCCATTGTTGAATGGTGTGTTCCTGCTTTTGTTGGCCCTGATGAGATGGGAGCAGTAGGGGATGACATCCACACCATGGTTGATTGATATAATTTGACTGATGTGTCCAGGTATTGTTTCAGTGTACCTACATTCAGGTTTAATACGCTTACTCTATCCTTGGGTACCCTGAAGTAGCGAGGCAATAAATTCAATGTTTGAAGAAGATGGTAGCTAGCATGATTCAGAAGTCATAACAAACAATAATTCATCCATTGTATTCACTGTTGAGGGACATTGATTGTTCGTGACCATCTGGAGCGTCTCAGACAACTGCTGCAGTCCTCCAACTGAATATCTATAAGAATCCTGGCAACTCTCAGAATTTGTTTGTGATTTCAACATTACATCAGCAAGATGTATTTCGGTCCGGAAGCCACACGCAATCCTCCCAGGCACTCCGGGCGACCTCACCTATGGTTCTAAGTACTTCCAGATGGTCCCAGAGCCACCTGAAGCTAAGTAAAGTGCTCTCAGACTCTGCAAGAGCATTCTCAAGTGCTTCTGAAAGCACCTGCAGTTATGGAGATGCATTCAGGATGCTGCATCTAGGATAGTCAAATTTTGGAGCTCCTGAGACCTCTGTGCAGATCTGCGGGAGACTTCGAGAGAAGCAGAGACTGCTGCATGGCTCTTTGGGATACTTCGAGAGTGGCCGAGACCGCTTTGCAGCTCTGCGGGAGACTGGAAGCCGTATTCTGACAGGAGTGGTTTTTACATAACCTCGAGGCATTTCATCTTATCACATTCATCATTGTTACAGTCACAAGGTGCACTACATCAGAATATTGCATGCATTATTGAAGTCTCTCTCCATGTATACATACGGTCAATCTGGCCGCAGATGGTACTTGAGCCGAATTGCAGGCCCCACCAATTGAGAGAACTCTTAGAGATGCACTATTTGGAGGCCGTTGCATTGAAACAATTGAGCTAGAAAGCAGAGAGCCCACCTTCAACACTACGCTGCACCTCTCACGACATTCAAAGGGAATTCATGAGCAAAAGCGGTTCTGGTTCGAGGAGCATAGAAATTGGGTGAGAAGATATCATCCTACCCAGCATGGAGGATCCTACACAATTGCATTGATCCATGATATCGCGGACAGAACGAATGAGACTAAAAAGTTGGGGAAGATAGTGTATTTTCATTGTATGATAAGATAAAATGGAAATGAGATAATGTCTATCTACTCCGGGGTCTGCCGAATATAAACTCCCTGTTACTCTTTCCACCTCTATTACCACTGTATCTTCGTACGCCCACCTTTGCTCGTTGAAGATGTACTTGAAGGCTGTGATCGAGCGAGTATGGAGGAGTACTTGGAGGTGGTCAATCTCGAGGCTGTAAGTGTTGGAGGGAGGCGCGACAGGCGCTGAGACTCTATTCATTGGTAAACTCGTGATTGTGGGAATGCAGAGAATTTAGTACAGCATGGTCTGCCGAGGGATGAGAGCGGGAGACAGTCAATCTTGAGATGATGCAGTACGTGGTGTATACAGTACTCGGTGTATGCTGTACTTCGGTGTATGCTGTACTCGGTGTATGCTGTACTCAGTGATAACTGTTGATCATGGCATGGAGAGATAAGGAGGTATGACATAACTTTGTGTTCTTAGGAGATGGTAGACTTCAGGAAGAGAATGAGAGAGATGAGAGGAGATGAGGGAAATCTTCATCAGAAACTGGGACTTAAGAGAATGTTGTTTGCGAGTCAATTTACCATATCCTATACAGCAGGTACCAGTCCCGATCTGGTGTGTAATTTCACCTGTACGATGTCTTCCCAACTGGATCTGGCAAGTCATACCCCTGCATTCTCATATCTGCTTGTATCCTCCACATCGTTCTCATCTTCATCCCCCATTTCTCTCTTTCTCGTCCACACCTTAAACATCATTACAGAACACGAAGTTAAGTGGTCCCTCCCTAACTCTCCATGTCATGATCATGAGTTGACACCGAGTACAGCACACACCGAGTACTCAAGAGTGTTATTCTTCCCTTCCTTCTGATGATTACGAGTTGACCCCTGAATGTAGCTTCAGCTTCCGGTGTGCCTCCCTATACAATCGACCGCCATCAGCCAGGCTCTCCATGGGAGCTCAAAGGTAAATTCACCTTCCCACATTCCCACAGCTGCGAGTTAACTAACTGATGAATTGAGTCTCACCACCCGGTGTGCCGTACATCGACCACCTCTAAGGACATGTCCAAACTGGTTCAATGACGGCCTCGAAGTTCGCTCAATTATGGCCTACAAGTGTATCTTCAAACTTGCTCGATCAGGGCCTCCAAGCTTGCTCGATCACAGCCTCAAAGTTTATCTCTAAACATGCTCAATCACGGTCTCCAATCTCGCTCGATCATGGCCTCCAAGTGCATCCCCAACCTTGCTTGCTCACAACCTCCAATTACGTCTGCAAACTTGCTCGATCATGGCGTCCGAGTGCATCACCAAACTAGCTCGATTACGACCTGTAAGTTCGTACGATTGAGGCCTCCAAGTACATATCTCCAAACTCGCTCGATCACGGCCTCCAAGATTATCTCCACAGTCTCTCAATTACGGCCTCCACAAGTGCACCTCCAAACTCCGTCTATCACCATCTCGGAGTGCATCTCTAGGTTCACTCGATCACGGCCTTCAAATGTATTCTGGAATATTATCGATTACCACCTTCAAGATCATTTCCAAAGTGGCTCAATCATGGGCTATGAGCGTATCTCTGAGTTCACTGGATCGTCATTTTGAGGTGCACCTCGAATTGCTCTCAAGTGCTGCCTGCAGTCAATCCAGATATACCGTGTGTAGATCGACAGCTATATATATACATAGATGAGAATAGAAACTGAATACATGAGTTTTAAAAATCGTTGAACAATATGTAGCAGGTATAATTTTCAGGTGCACAGGCAGCATTCCCAACGAAGATGTTGCTTTTCCCAGACTGCTCTACTATGATTCGAGGTGCTCCCAGAGTTGTCGCCGGTTCTCCGAAGCTTGTCGCCAGCGCACCCGGTCTTGTTGCCGGTGCACCCAGACTTGTCGCTGGCACACCCATGTGCTACCAGGCTGATCGCTGGCGCACCCAGGTGTTCCCAGGTGCACCCAAAGTTCTCTCCGATGCTCCGAGGTGTTCCCAAACCTATCACAATCACTCCCATGGAACTCCTGTAGCAGTCATCAGAGATCCCAGTTACTCTGAAGGCCAGCTGGAATGGCCTCCTAGGGTCTTATAATCTCCTGAAATTGACACATCTAAGTTTACACTCCACATCCTCTCAGACACTCCTGGAGTCTTCCAGTGACTAAAATACATTTAGCTGATGTAGTTTGGTGACACTTCCAGGTGCACCGAATGTTCTTTCCAGTGCGCAGACGTGTTCCCAAAGTAATCCCAATCACTCCCATTGCATGCCTGCACCAGTTATCAGAGATCCCATGTTCTCCTGAACCTGTCATAAGAGATCCCAGTTACTCTGAAAGCCAAATGGAATGCTCTCCTAGGGTCTGATACTCTCCTGAAATTGACACTTCTAAGTTTACACTTAACATCCTCCCAGATATCGCCGGAGGCTTCCAGAGACTAAAGTACATGGTGCTGATGTGGGTGTGCCGACAAGAAACCTGGGGGAACATGGGTATGCCAGTGACAAGCCTCGGAACTCCTCGAATCACTTCAGAGCAGTTAGGGTGTAACATCTTCTTTGCGAACACTGCTGCTGTGCCCCAAAATCACAGTTACTTCTCATTGTTCAACAATTTTAAAACTCATGTATTCAATTTGTATTCTCATCTATGAATTCATATAGCTACCCATGTACATACTGTATATCTGGACAGGCTGCTGCCAGTCCTTGAGAGCAACTGGAGGTGTGCCCGACAATGAGGATGGAATGAACTCACAGATACACTTTAAGGCCATAATTGGAAGAATCTGCTGACGCATTTGGAGGTAGCAATCGAGCGTATTTGGAGACTGACCTGCAGGCATTCATTGTGTGAACTTAAAGAATGCACTGCGAGATCATACAGGACTCAGTTTCAAGGTGCAGTTGGAGGTTACACTAATCAGAACTTAAGGCCTGTAATCTAGAAAGTAGGGAGATACACAGGGAGGCAGTGATTGAACGAGTACGGGGATATATCCTTGGAGTCCATGTCTGTGCTAACTTGGAGGGTGTCATTGAGCAAGTTTCAGAATGCACTTGGAAGTCATGATTGTGCGAACTTGGAGGCTCAAATGGAGCATGTTCAGAGATACACTGGGAACATGTGAGTGTGCAAGATTGGGCTGGCACTTGCAGGTGGTTGATGGAAGGTACGCTGGGTGCTGAGACTATTGTTCAGTTTGTTTACCTGCACCTGTGGGAATGTGACAAGGGGACATCATCTGTGAGCTCAAATGGATAGCTGGCTGATGGTAGTCGATCATCATCAGCAAAATGTATTTTAGTCACTGGAAGACTCCAGGAGTGTCTGAGATGATGTGGAGTGTAAACTTGGATGCATCCATTTCAGGAGATTGTCAGACCTGAGGAGGGCATTCCAGCCGGCCTTCAGAGTAACTGAGATCTCTGATGACTGGTACAGCAGTACCATGGGAGTGATTCTGATAGGTTTGGGAACACCTCAGAGCGCCGGAGAGAATATTGGGTGCACCTGGGGGTGCCGAGGACAATCCTGGGAGCACCTGGGAGCGCCGGCGACAAGTCTGGGAGCGCCTCGAATCACAGTAGAGCAGTATGGGAAAAACAACATTTTCCTTGGGAACGCTGCTGGTGCACCTGGAAATCATTGCTACTACTTATTGTGCAACGATTTTTAGAACTCATGTTATCTGTTTGTATTCTCATCTATGTATCTACCTATCTATATAGCTACCCATCTACACCCGGTATATCTGGACTGTGGCTGCAGGCAGTGCTTGAGAGTAATTTGAGGTGCGCCTGAAAATGACGATCGAGTCAGCTCAGAGATACACTCCAAGGCCGTGATTGAGCGGGTTTCGCAATACACTTGGAGGTGGTAATCAAGCTGATTTGGAGATACACTTGGAGGCCGTGATCGAGTGAACTTAAAGATGCACTCCGAGATCATAATGAAACGAGTGTGTAGATGCACTTGGAGGCCGTAATCGAGCGAGTATGGAGATACACTTTGGGACCGTGATCGTGCGAGTTTGAAGATGCACTTGGAGGCCATCAACAAGTGAGTTTGGAGATGTGCACTTCCAGGTAGTGTTAGCAACGGGTCCGGGTTTGGACCGCAAAAATGGGTTGGTTTGGATCCAGACTGGTCCGAACAGCCGACCCGCTGACTCTTGGCGGGCCAAACCCGGGCCCGTACCCGTCTACCAGTGGGGTTCGCCAGGTTTGCCTAGACCTGTCGGTTCCAATCTCCAGCTCTGCATTTCAGGTTTCACATTTATGGTAGCGTTCAGATATGCTACTGTTAATGGTAAAGTGATGACATTGGTACGTCACGGTTTATTTTCGACGTATTAGCTGTCTGGATGTGCAAAACACGCATACTCACGCGCCCAACCACATCTTGAAAATGAGCGTCAACAGAGTGTCAACAGAGCGTCAACAGAGCGTCGATGATATTTGGTCTTGCATCATCGGTAATATGAGTGGTGCTTGATCACGAGCATCCATAAAGAAGGATATGGCAGCCTTTATAGGCAGATATGTACGTGATATTCTAGCCACATCCTCCGGGACAGTAACAACTTATTTCATTTCCAGAGCTACCACTGAGTATTCTTGAGCCTTTTAGCGTATGATGACAGTCAAAACGATGTATATAGAAAATAACCGCCACATCGTGCTGTGATTAACCATGATGAAAGGCCAACAATCGTTGACACTCTGTTGACGCTCATTTTGAAGATGGGGCAGGAAGCGTTTCACTTTCACTTTTGCCTATAAAGGCAGCCAATAGTCAGTTTATGATAATGTGCAACCTGTCGCCCCCCAGATTACCCATGATACCTGACCAATAATCGTTGACGCTCCGTTGACACTCATTTTCATGATGGGGCAGGGAGGGTATTGCAATCTATTTTGCCTAAAAAGGCAGCCAAAAATTCCTTTGTGACTGACTACAGTCTATTGAAGGTGTGATTTCCCAGGATGCATGACCAAAAATTGTTGACGCTCCGTTGACGCTCATTTTCACGATGGGGCAGAGAGGGTATTGCTATCTGTTCTGCCTATAAAGGCAGCCAAAAATTCCTTTATGACTAACTACAACCTATCAGAGGTGTGATTTCCCAGGATGCATGACCACAAATCGTTGACCCTCTGTTGACGCTCATGTTCATGATGGGGCAGGGAGGGTATTGCTATCTGGTTTGCCTATAAAGGCACCCAAAAATTCCTTTATGACTAACTACAACCTATCTGAGGTGTGATTTCCCAGGACGCATAACCAAAAATTGTTGACACTCAGTTGACGCTCATTTTCCCATGGCGGTATCCACTATATGCAATCATTTAATTTGGCACACTCCATCATTCACATTGTTTTGGCTGCCTTTCTGGCCTTTTTATTTACTTTCTTGATCACTACGTTGTTCTTCAATAATACATCGATATATATAATAATGATCTCCAAAATCCCGTGCCTTTCGGTCAATGCACGTCATCAGTTGCAGAATTTCTCAATCCGCTGCTCTTGTCTTCAAAATGAATGTTAGCTGCATTACTACACCACAGATAGTGTACTACCCTTCGTGAGTCAGCATATCTGGATCAAAATCAGTATCGTGCTGGGTATCATCATCATCATCGAAACATTCCGCAAAGGGAAGAGCTGTATGCGAATACGTATATCCGGTCGGCAAATGGATGATCTGAGAAGGTTGAGCTCCGGAAGTGTTACCGGTTCAGGTGGGCGGCAAGCCAGGCAGTGGTGCAGTCGGCTCTGGAGTCCGGTCTCTGGGTTGGACGGGTGGATGTGCACCTGTTTCTTTTGCGTCTCCAGCGTGTCTGCGCATTTTTGGCGGTGCCATTTTGGCAAGGAAGGCAGGCGGACGTTTGGTTTTGACGAAGCATTGCCGGGTGTCTTTGTATCGCAACCTTCACCTTGTTATGCCCAGGAAACTTAACACCCCGCTTCTTCCCTTCTCGGACCTCGGCGCTTAGTTTCTTCATGAGATATTTCGTTTCCTCAATTGCGGCGCGCGAACAGCCTTCTTTGGCCATTTTGGCCATATTCAACGCCAGGCGCATGTTGGACTGTTCCAGCTGTACCTGACCTCCTTGCCTTGCCATAGTCGCAGACATGTTGAAAACCTACAAGACATTAGTTGCTGCTTCTAACAATGAAATTCAGCTGTTACCTCCACTATATACGCTTCCGTAGCCTCTTCTAAAGTGATTAAAGCCTGTCTCGTCCACTCACGGGGATGCTTATCAGGAAATTCATCTGCGAAAATGTCAGAGCGGACAACATCATGATGTTTGATTTTGCGGACTGTGCGGACAAATGCCTTTATCGACCATGGAGGTTTACTATTATGGGCAGCGATGAATTTGTTAAGTAGCTCTTTACAGACACCTGCTGTATATTATACGGTTAATTGACCGCCGTTTGCCTGAATATGGATATTCTCACATCCAACTGCATGCTGCTTCTTATTTTTGCTGCTTCCAGTCTTGCGGACTATTTTTAAATGTGCCTCCTGGGTCATATGCTTGGTGGCTGCATTGGCAGCGTCGCGGTGAACTAACTTGTGTCTGTGGTCTTGTTGTGTGGAAAGAATTTCCGTATTCGATTTCGCACCTGCCAATCGGCCGGTATTCGATCTGCTCTAACCTGGCAGAGGTGGTTGTGTATCCATGATGTGGTGGTTTGGAATCGGAGGGGAAGATGATAATGAGAGGAAGTGGGAAGCCCTGAGGACTATATAGTCAGCATCTTATCAGAATGGAATAAGTAGCAGCCAACATGATTGTTATGATCACGATCAATCCTACTGAGTATGGCTGCAACTTGAAGTTATTTCCCACCGCCCCGCAATTTGCAAAATAACGGTCTGATGATGTTTGTTTCGTAACACGGATAAATTGTGGTGTACGACCGCTGGGATCGCCTAATCACATGTTGGGAATAGGATGTAGTTTGAGGGAAAGAACGTCCGCTGATGTTTGTCACAAATAATCCCCGGGATATTACATGAAAATGATGCTAACAATCAGGTCATGTTGTACGGTTAGCGTTACTATTCCTGATTTATTGACAGTCAGGAGGAAGATTTTGCTGTGTTCAAGATGAGTAAATGTACCAACCTTGACATAAAAGACGCAGCTTGCCTCCATATTGTCCATAACTTGCAACATCCAACATCTCGCCTAACAACACAGTCCAGGCAAACTACAATGGTCAATGCTCTGAAAAAGATCTTTTCGCCACTTCCGGCAGGCAGAAACGGCAAATCGACAAAGTGGTCAACCCAACAACGTCATTAAGCGAATGAAGGCAAGAGCAGCTTCGAGGCAGAGAGTCCGCGCCCTTGGGGCATTGCGCAGCTTGAGATCCAAAAAGATGCTTGCGGTGGAGAAACGACGAGAAACGCACTTCTTAAGCAAAGAAGAGAAAGAGAAAAGGATCGAGGATTATGTTGAGAGAGAGACCGCTGGGGCAAGAAAGTGAGTTGAAGACACAAAGGCAGCGGTTGAGCAAGAGCAGGAAGATATGATGCATGCCGAACTTGCGGGATTAATGTCCAGAAAGCCCGAAAAGACGTTTAAGGAGATGCTGGTTGCTATCGGAGACAGTCTGAGCGATCTTGCAAGTTCCGACGATGGGGAGGATGGGGAAGATGAGGATGATGAAGAGACTGAGAAGGGCAAGCTGACCGAAGATGACGAACCCAGCTGGGTGATGGGCACAATCACAAAAACGGTACAGCAGCGCATGGAGAGGTTTTGGCAGCAGCAGATGAAGCTCGACGAAGCTACTCAACCGGGATGGGAGGATGCAGCTGACTACTTCCGTGAACAAGATAGGAAGTACGGCACATCCGAATTGAAGGTTCCTGCAGTTGTTCAGCCGCAGACGAATGATGACGCTCTGCCGCCTCCACCGACAACATTTGCAGAGCTGATGGAGACTCTTGACATTGTCCCAGGAATATCGCAAGGGACTTCTTGACCAGGAAGTAGTCATATCAGGCTAGGTTCGGTGAAGCCGCAGCCAAAATTAAGCAGACCAAGTGCTGAGCCAGCTGCGGAGCCCGATTCGTCAATGTTGCTGAAAGTGAAGCCAGCTCAACTAGTAAGCTTTTACCCCTGCATATAGCCTCCAGCTAATTACCATATAGATATCGGATTCCAACGAAGAGATGGTGACGGCTCCTGCATCCGCAGAAGAATAGATATGCAAACTGTAATTTTTGACATCTGATCACGGGGAAAAGCAAGTTGTTTACCAATTTTGCTACGTGTCATCTTTTTCTTGATTTCTGTGACCATTTGTGAGATGTGATAATTTGTCTGTGCATGTACAAGGGTCGAACGCACCATGTGTACGTTTTAGAATCCAAATCGCACTGTAAGATGGCCAAAATGTTTCGTTTCATTCTTCAAGTGACTGTTAAGTGAAAAAGCAAAAGCAATATTAGTGACGAAATGTGCTAACAAAATTTAAGTGAGTGATGTCATACTTGTCATGGAAAGAGCGGTCAGTGCGCTTGACGAATCGATCTGAACGACAACCGTCATGCTGCATTCATCCATGTATCCAACTGCATAACTCTCAGCACAGACCTGGTGCACATGGTTGAGATATTTGAAATTGCTTGTGGTACGTCATGGAAATCGAGGAGAAGGAGCTGGATAAGAAATGGTGAGGAAGTCAAGCTATGTTTACCGAAAACTAGTGATATGATCTATATGCCGTCAATTGCCGGCCGAAAGCGCAGGAATGTGAGAGGGCCATGTTATTTGTCACTCAGATAGCGTAGATAGCAGTTGATCAGAAATTGAGAGGTAACAAAACTCCTGGATGCAAATGATAATACATACAAACGCAATACTGGATGTCAAAAATGTTTATATGATTCGTTGCATACAATTATTGAATGCACAAAGGCTGTTTCGATGTTATTAATGTGAGCGTCAACATAGTGTCAACAATTTCAAGTCTTTCACATTCAGCAATCAATGGGCTGCATTGTCCCATCCTTCGAAAGCGGGTGTATAGGTCAGCGTTATGGGTAAAAAAGAAAATGACTCGGCCGTTGCCACATCCCAAACATGAACATCAACAGAGCGTCCACGATTTTTGGCATTGCATCATGACATATCCCGTAGGCTGTGCGGTTACAGTACATGATAATCGAACTCTCGGCCCCCTTTCTATTGAACAATGGTGGTGGCAACATTTCTACTATGTCCTAAAAATGAGCGTCAACAGAGCGTCGATGACTTTTGGCCTTGCATCTTGGAAATTGCATGGGCTGTGCGGCGACGTTACCACATAATCGCACTATCGGCCGCCTTTCTAGGCAAAACCTCTTGCAACAACACCGCTACTATGACCTAAAATCAGCGTCAACGGAGCCTCAACGACTTTGGGCCTTGTATCATGGAAAATCCTAGGGTTGTGCTGCGACATTAATCCATAATCAGATTATAGGCTGCCTTTCTAGGCAAAAACGGTTGCAACGACATTGCTACTATGTCCTAAAAATGAGTGTCAACAGAGCGTCAACAACTGTGGGCCTTGTATCATGCAAACTCCTAGGGCTGTGTGGCGACATTAAGCCATAATCAGATTATCGGCCGCCTTTCTAGGCAAAAATGGTTCCAACGATATTGCTACTATGTCCTGAAAATGAGTGTCAACGGAGCGTCAACAACTTTGTGCCTTGTATCACAGAAAATCCTAGGGCTGTATGGCGACATTAAGCCATAATCAAATTATCGTCTGCCTTTCTGGGGAAAAACGGTTGCGACAACATCGCTACTATATGCTAAAAATGAGCGTCAACGCAGTGTCCATGACTTTTCGCCATGCATCTTGGAAAATCTGGGGGCAGTGCGGTGACATTAACACATAGTCGAACTATTGGCCGTCTTTCTAGGCAAAAATGCTTTTGACAACATCATTACTATGCCTTAAAAATGAGCGTCAATGGAGCGTAAACGATTTGAGGCCTTCCATCTTGGAATATCATGGGGCCATGCGACCACAATGATCAATAGTCGTACTATGACCCACCTTTCTAGGCAAATATGCTTACGAGAATATCGTAACCATGTCCCAAAATGAGAGTCAACGGAGCGTCAATGCTTTGTGCACTGGCATCTTCGATAATCTAACCGGAATGGAGCGCAGATAAACCATAATGTACCTATCGGCAGCCTTTGTGGGCAACAATACTAGTGACGATATCGCGTCCGTCTCCTACAATTGAGCGCCCACGGTGCATCAACGCTCAGAACACTACACAGTAATAAACTGCATTATGCTGTTCCTAAATGGAGTTTTATGCGGTCAGTCGTTGCAATCTGTCCTTGTATTCAACTTCACAAATATGCATGCAATGTCTTACTGATCTGATTTTTTTCCTTGTAGCTGTTGAGTCAATATTCAAGAACCTGCATTCTGCGGTACTGTATCATTATTTCCAGCAGTCTCGCGAGTCGGAATACCCAGGTTTCTGATTTCTAGCACCATGTTGGATACACAATCTTTGAACACCTCATTGCTCGAGGTTATGATCTCTTCCAAAAATGAACGTGTCTTTATTCGTGATTTGAGCGACCTTACATTGCAAATAATCTTTGATGCTTGGTGGACTTTAATGAATGTAGGCTCGAAGCGGCCTATTGCATAGAATAATTCTAGACATGCGCCTTCATGGGGATTCTATTTCCACTGCGGAATTGAGGAGACCGGCAGCCCTGGCATCATATGTATTGTGTGTCATCATATTCTTCACCATCCATCAGAATATAGAACCAGCTCAATGGGGAAACACTTGCTGGCAAAATCTCACATTGCAAAGTTATACGAATTAACAGAGTCAGAGGTTATTGAATTGAGTAGTTCGATGGTGGATGAAACAGCTTTGGTCTTCCTGAGGAGGCAAGGAAGTCGTGGAATCACAATAGTAAGTGTGCCGAGGAAAATGATAGTGGATATCCAATTAAATCCTTAATGACCGAAATAACAGACAAAACATTCCAAACTGGCAGCTAAAGACTTTGAAACTTCCAAATTTCACCAAGACACGTGGAATCGCTACCTCATGTTAGGATTTGTATCGGCACATATTCCATGGGAAGCTATATCAAATCTCTAGCTACCACGGTCTTGTTAGGCATTACACGACGACTTAGTCCTCCCGTCCGCTACGACTCTTTGTAACATTTGCCAGAGGGAATATGCACTGACTGTGGATACAATTAGGAAGCAATTGCCATTACAAAATACAGTTAGTTTAGCTTTGGACGGATGGATATCAAGGAACAAACTAGCCATAACGTCGGTCATTGCGTACTATTTAGATCGAAATTGGGCATTGCGTGAAGGTCAACTCGCTTTCGATGAGGTGGATTGCCTGTTCTGTTCCTGTTTCGAAAGGTAATTAAAGACGATAGGTCAAGGGCCAACATACTGGAGCAAGGCTAGCCGTACATTTGAAGGACGTGCTTGATTGTTTTGAGCTTACCGACGGCTGTTTGCTTGGTATTACAACTGATAATACTTCGTCAAACTACTCGATGACACGCGAGCTGCAATCAACACTCGAGGCTTCCGGAATCGTGTGGCCGGCATTGAGGAACCACATACAATGCATGGCGCACGTCATACAGCTGGCTGTAGGTGCATTCATGAGCAGTCTCGGTGTGAATGGCCGCACCATGTCTTGGGAAGCCCATGAGCGCGATCAGCAATTTGGAGAGAATAAAAGGATAGACATTGCAAAGAGTCAAAGACTTCGAAAAGAGGGCAATGCTAGAATCAACAAGGTGTCGGCCATGAGACCTGGTTTAGCAAAGATAATTGAGAATGTACGTATTTCATGATATTTTGAAAGTCCTGAAGCTGACCTTCATATAGCAGAGAATGCTTGCTGTATTAATTACACTGACACCTGGTCGCCAAAACAAGTTCATTGACTGTCAAAAAGCCAAAGTCCGCATTGCAGTACATTCGATTATAGATGTGAAGACACGTTGGAACTCTACTCTGGAGTTGCTCGAGCGTACCTACCGCTTACGAGAATTCACCCACGAGTGACTTCAAAACCCAAAATACGCTGAACACCGGCCACTATTCACAACTCAGGATGAATGGACAATTGTGAAGTATGTCATGGAAGTGTTGAGGCCATTTCGATATTGGACCCTCTGGATGTCGAAGAGGCATAAAGTCACATTGCATCATGTTATCACACTGTACAACGACATGTTTGATCACATGGATGGCGTGATGGGAGCTTTGGGCAAGAAGAAGACTCAATGAAAGGAATATATGTTCTTCTCTGTGAAGTTAGCTCGACAGAAGCTTTCCAAATACTACGCTGAGGTGACTCCAACGACGGGCATGCTTCTGATTTCCGCACACATCCACGATCCATTCTGGAAGTTGCGATCGTTCAGAAAGTGGGACAAGGGAATAGATATTAATCCTGAGGACGAGACATCTTACGCTACACAATACCAATAGGACTTTCTGAAGTATGTGGAGAATGAATGCTGCGCCAAACATTGATGTGTGCCGGTCAATAAACTCGAAACGGTACCGAGCAGCAATCTTGTCCCCTCCGCAACAGCTTCAGGGTCCTATCAATCATCCTTTGATCCATATGGTTTGTCCAGCGATGATGAGGAATACCTAATGCCTAACAATATGGCTGAGACGACACCTGGACGAAGCGATCACGCAGCCCACTTATTGACTGCCGCCAGCCTCTACTTGAATTCGCCGCCTGAAGCACCAAAGAAATGGGGACAAATTATTCCAAATCTCAATGATTACCACTCCAACCGAATGGAGATTAGCAGTAAATTTTAGCTACCGGACATAGCCAATTGGTGGTGCCAACAGGAGGAAACCCGCTCAAAGTACGCCGATCTCTCCAATGTGGCTTGCGACATATCCTCTCTCATACCACATGGTGTCAGAGTGGAGGCCAGTTTTTCCCTTGGCCGAGATGTTATTGGCTGGAGGCAGTCAAAAACCACAGGCGAGACCCTTGGCGGAAAAGTGGTTGTAAGGCAGTTTGCTTCAGCCAATAACGGGATTTTGGCAGGCACTGACCCGGAATTCGATACCACAAACACAGAAAATGACTCGGAAATGATGAAAGAGGCGGAGGAAAGGAAATTGCACTGAATGGCCAAGGTTCACGACATTTTGGAGATGTGGCAGGGCAGCCAAAACCTATGTGCTACGCAGAAGGAATCTCGTGCTCAAATCAAGCAGATGACTGCTGTAGGATACATTTCGGTCACAGAAGAGATCGTCAAAGCATCCTGGTCACTCGTTCAACATGATGGTGCGGCTGCATTTAAATTGTCAGAAAGATCACCTTTGCCAGCAGCATTATCCACAAAGGACCTCCCTGGAGGAAGGACTCAAATGGTAAATGTCCGCCGAAACCGGAGAATCAACTGTCATCCAGTCGAAAGCGACGAGGTTAGCGTACCGGAAAGCATTTTGGACACCGATAATTGGCTATACTGGAATGGCGACTTGGATAATCCAAATGACAGTGAAGAGGATTGCGCAGCGGATGATGAAACCGATATACAGCACAACAATGGCATCGAGGATCTGGAATGCCCAGAGTAGCAGGATGTGAGCGCCGCGCCAACTGTGCCCTGATTGGTTTGGCCGACACAGAAGTCAAAGAGACAGGCTGATATGGTGTTAGTGACGGTCAATGCAGTTGAAACGTGGAGAAATACAGGAGGGAAGAAAAAGTAGGACAGCATGCGTCAATGGTTCACCAGCTTTATGTAGTTTGACCGAGAGTTCCAGTTAGAGATGTATTATGGGTCAATGGTAAGAAGTAACTTGTGAATATCGGTTCATAAATGGATGTATAGCAGGTGCAATGAATCTTTTGGCATGATACATCATTTTTAGTTGTGTGAGAGTGAACAGTGCAACATGGTTACGCCGCTCGGCTTTGCCACAGAGTTGGGTCTCATTCAAGCAGAAACACAACGGATAAAGTCAAATCAGGATGAAAACAATTATCAACGGCAGCAGATGTTGAATGGACTATACATTACAATGAGCGTCAACGGAGCGTCAACTATTTGTGGTCTTGTAAGTACAGTAATTCACCAGTGACTTGGTCGTTGTTATGCATAACAGACGTATTGGCAGCTTCTATTGGCAAAAGAGATTGCAATACAGTCACCTCCCCATTCTTAGCATGAGCGTCAACAGAGCGTCAACGATTTGTGGTCTTGTAAGTACGGTAATTCACCAGTGACTTGGTCGTTGTTATGGATAACGGACATATTGCCAGCTTTTATTGGCCAAAGAGATAGCAACACAGTCACCGCCCCATTCTGAGCATGAGCGTCAATGGAGCGTCAACAATTTGTGGTCTTGTAAACAAGATAATTCACTAGTGACTTGGTCGTTGTTATGCATAACGGACGTATTGGCATCTTTCATTGGCAAAAGAGATTGCAACATGGTCACCGCTCCATTCTTTGCATGAGCGTCAACGGAGCATCAACAATTTGTCATATTGTAAGTACGGTAATTCACCAGTGACTTGGTTGTTGATATGCATAACGGACATATTGGCCACTTTCATTGGCAAAACAGATAGCAGTCACTGTCACGGCCGCATTCTTAGCATGAGCGTCAACGGAGCGTCAACGATTTTTAGCTTTGCATCTTGAGTAAGTTAGGTTCCGATTGGTTGCGGACATCCATTTATGAGATAATGGCAGCCTTTACTGGCAAAAACATCAGCGATATGCTCCCTGCTGCATCCAGAAAATGAGCGTCAACAGAGCGTCAACAGTTTTAGGACTTGCATATTTCGTAATCAAGGCATCGCGCGGATGTTCACATGCATAACAGTATTATTGACCACCTTGCTAGGTAAAAATACCATCTATCGAAGGTGAAACACAGATACCAAATTAATCAATATTGCAAACTGCTCAACAAGCAAAAGCACATTGTTGGTTGCTGTAAATGCGATTTTGATAAGATATGATCAACACACTGCAAATTCAAGAGCCATATATGAATATATAGATGGACCCGCTGGGCGACCCACTGACAACCCGCACAATTCAAACTGGTTGGGAATTTACTACGGAACTGTACCCGAGTGGGCAGTTCGGGTGTATTGACGACCTGGACTGCCAATTTGGCAACGGTTTGGTTTGGACCCGGACCTGGACCTGAAGTGAACATCCGGAACGGTTGCTAACACTACTTCCAGGCCCCGATTGAGCGAGTTTGGAGGAGGCAATAGAGCGAGTTTGGAGATGCACTTGGAGGCCGTGATTTAGTGGCTTTGGAGATATGCACTTGGAGGCCATAATCAAGCAAGTTTGGAGATACACTGGGAGGCCGTGACAGTGCGAGATTGGAGATGTACTTGGTGGCAGTTGATGGATGGCGTACCGGATGCTGAGACTCTTTTCATCAGTTAGTTATCTCGCAATCATGGGACTGTGACAAGGTGACTTGATCATTGAGCTCACACGGAGAGCTGGATTGATGATGGTCGATCGTGTAGGGAGACATGCCACAACCTGGAGCTACATTCACGGGTTAACACATAATCATGGGAATAAAGAGAAGACAAACTGTCTTGGGTAGATGCTGTACTCGTTGTATGCTGTACTCGGTGTATGCTGTACTCGGTGTCAACTCATGAATATGACATGCCGAAATAGAGAAGGATGACTTAACTTTGTGTTCTGCAATGACGGTAGAGTTATGGACCAGAAAGAGAGAGATGGGGGATGAGGATGAGAACGATGTGGAGAATATGAGTGGATATGAGAAATCTGGGGCACAACTTGCTTGTTTTGGTTGGGAAGACCTTGTATTGGTGTAATTACACTCCAGATCGGGACTCGTACCAACTGTATCGGGGATGGTAAATTGACTCGTACACAAAATTCTCTCAAGACTCAGCTTCTCATGCTGATTCGTCCCATCTATTCTCATCTCTCTCCTTCTTGTCCTCAATTCTACCATCACCGAAGAACTCGAAGTTATGTCATCCATCTCTATCTCTCTATGCTGTGAATCAAGAGTTTACACCGAGTACAGCTTACACCGAGTACAGCATACATCGAGTACAGTATACAACGAGTACAGCATATACTGAATACTGCATACACCGCGTACAGTATACACTGTGTACTGCATCATCCCAAGATCGACTTGTTCCCGCTCCCAGCCACTCTCTCAGCTCTCACCGAACCTTGTTGTACTCAATTCTCTGCATTCCCACAATTACGAGTTAACCAATCAATAGACTCTCAGCTTCCATCGCACATGCCTCCCAATCTACTGCCTCCAAATTCACTGCCTCCAGATTCACTACCTCCAGATTGACTGCCTTCAGATTGACTGCCGTCAGATCAATCGCATCCAGATCAACCGCCGCCAAGTATTCCTCCAATCTTGTTAGATGATGGCCTCCAAGTGTATCTCCCATCAAGCTTAATTACAGCTTCCCTCAATCTTCCGCCTCCAAGTGCATCTCGAAACCCTCTGGATCATGGTCTCCAAGTGCATCTCTGAGTTCGCTTGATCTCTCAGTCTCCGAGTGCATCTCGAAACTCGCTCTATCTTGGTCTCCAAGTTCATCTCTGAGTTCCCTCGTTTCCAGTCTCCAAGTGCATCTCCAAGCGCACTGGATCACAGCCTCAAAGTATGGCTTCGAGGTGCGACGGCAGGTGTACGGAGATACAGGCGTAATGTAGGTGGACATAGTGACAGGGAGTATATATTCGGCAGACCTCAGAGTACATACACATCATACAATGCAAATACACATTCAATCTTTTCTAATATTTAGTCTCACTCACTCTGTCCGAGATTTCGTGGATCCACGGAATTGCATGGATCCTCAATGCCGGGTAGTATCAAATCTTCTCCTCTGATAACTACGCTACTCGAACCAGAACCACTCTTTCTCAGGAATTCCGTTTGGATGCTCAATGGACGTGTCCAGGTGCGCTTTCGATTATGCTCAAGTACCATTTCGGGCCAGATCGACCGTATGTATATTATAGCAAGACTTAAATAATGCATGCCATATTCTGATGTAGTGAATCGTGTGACTGTAACAAAGATGAATATGATAGGACGAAATTTCTTGTGGTTATGTAAGAACCACTGCTGTGAGAATACGGGAACAAGTTTTCCACAGAAGCTGCGCAGCGGTCTCGGCTGCTCTCGAAGTATCGCGCAGCGCAGCGCAGTTGTCTCAGCTTCTCTCGAAGTCTCCCGCAGATCTGCGCAGAGGTCCCACAAGCTACAAAATTTGCCTTTTCTATAAGTCAAATATCGAAGCACCTGAGAATGCTCTTGCAGAGTCTCAGAGCACTTTGCTTACCTCCAGGGGGGTCTGGGAGCATCTAGAAGTACTTAGAAGCACTGGTGAGGTCTCCCAGAGTGTCTGGGAGGATTATGTGTTGCCTCCAGACCGATTTACATTTTGCTGATGATGTAAGGAGGTACACTGGAATCTGACAGTACATGCAGAAATTAACTGGTAATCAGGAGAATGAAAGAAAGATAGACAATCTTGGGTGGATGCTGTACTCAGTTAATGCTCAACTAGGTGTATGCTGTACTCTAAGTGTACTGTACTTGGCATCGACCCATGATCATAGCATGGAGAGATGGAGTGGAATGACTATACCTTTTGTTCTGTGACGATGGTTCAGTTGTGCACAAGAAGAAAGAGTATGGGGATGAAAATGAAAATATTCTGGAGGATACAAGGGGATAGGAGAAATCACCGATATGACTGGCCTGGCTGGGTTTGGAAGCCCTTCTATTGGTAATATTACAATCCAGAGAGGGACTGATGTGTCATCATGAAAATGTAAAATGGTTCGCAAGTCATAACTCAACGACTAAGCTAGCTGGAACAGCCACACCAATCTTTCTAGAAGCTCCCAGAAGCTCCCGAGCAGGCTAAATGCAAAACGATGTGCCTCTCAGGTGCTCTGAGAATACTTTCAGGGGCTCCTCAATGCTTCTGAAGTAGCGGAACAGAATACAAGAATATTCTAAACAGTATGAAGTTGTCTTCAGAATGCTATAAAATCATGCCTGTAAGTTGGTAAAATTTACGAGGTACTTGGACTACAACGCTTGTCTCCGAGACGATTCTGGTTCACCTGGAGCCAGACGCTCTGGGAGTGATAATATATAATGTCTATATCGAATAGTAAAGTTCAATAAACTATCTTACAGCTATACAGCTGAATCAGGCATTCTAATATAATTAATATACAGTCCAGTAGGTATTTAAATCAACATGATTATTTAGAAGCCATATGCTATCCATGCCGCCCGATGCAGCATTTTCCTACACCAAATGCGCCGGTCCAACTATTGCTCCAACGGGTACAATATGCATCTTATTGGTTTGTTTGACAACTCGGATGAACCCGTCCACACGATCATCCCAACCATGAAGATCTTTGTACTTTGTAGGAATCACCACCGTGTATTCTTGATCTTGAGGACGTAATACTCATTGTTGCGTCTTCTGGCACCTCTTAGAAAAGGTTGATAATGCTTTCCCGGCTGGCAGGTGCTCCTGAAATTGGAGGATCTGATTCAGTGGAGTCCAGCTGAAGTATGATACAGGAAAGGAAGGAATTCATACTTCGAAGGTGTTATCGAGGTCATTCTCTTCACTTTGCGTATGCTGGACCCAGATGTATGAGCTTCAGGCATGATCCCTTGGTTGGCATTGGTATATTCCACCTTGCAATCAAGGACAAGACGCTCAACAGATGCAGGGCAGTGAAATGGTTGACGGTAATACAACAGCCCATTCTGGAGTTTAATAAATAAACTGTTGAAGAGTACATTCTGATCATATCCGAGCATGAGTCCACTAACTTTGTGTCCCCAGTCCTCCTCAATTTGCATGCAGAATAGCCGTCCAAAGTTTGGAATTCCGAAATCTTCTGATGCATCTCTTAGTGAGGTTAATTTGATACTTTTGCACACTCCACGGACATGGGATTGTCTCAAATGATATACCCCCTGTGAGACAGGGCGGATTATGGGCTCGTCCTGAATTGTTCGTAGACGTAACAGATGGGCTCTCTGTGAATTTCGCCATTGATCGGTAGCAGGCAGTAGTTTGAAAACTTTTGCCGAGTCAATATCGTACCAGCCTTGTAGTGCAAGATATGATAGTGTCTCCTCCATGTAGTCAAGACTGGTACACCGGTCATTATGCATAAGCATCTGTCATATGTAATTGACTTTGTTGCTAGATCGATGTGCCTCTTTCAAGTTGGCGATATGTAGCCGTTCAGAAATATCAGTGCTGAAATTGTCACCGGAACCTATTCGCCAAATTGACTCTGATATATGGCTTACAAGATGCATTTTTGGATATCTGAAATGACTTACACGTTGTGCAATGGTATTCTGGAGTGCATTCATGCCGATTGTCTCCCACCAAGCTTCAAACTCTATCAAACGGAGGGAGAATTCATTCTTGAACAGCATCTGCTCATTCGAGGTGATGCCATAAATCTCGCTCTCAAGCTGGTTAGGCACGCGCTCCGAATCAGCCAGGCTCCAGGATGTCACCACTGGCTCAGCATCGGATAGGCGGTTCTGAAATTGCAGTCACTTGTCGGCGGTCATGTTTGCCGCCACGTAGGCCTCGTCTTCGGCGGCAGCTTTCCTTAGGGCAAGATCTTTGGCGAATATGCTTCTGGGACCGTTTGCCTTAGTCCCGACTTCCTGCAATAGTTGTCGTTCATGATGTTGGAATAATGTATCGAATATCTTGCGTTTAGCATGTGTAACTTGATGGATTTCGCACTCCAATCGCTCTATTGCCTTCTGACAATCAGCATCTAACGAGGTGGTTGCCGCTTGTTGGGTTCTATTCAGGCACACCTGAAATTGCCTGCGTTTTGTGGTGGAAACGATTTTAGCCGCATACAGAAGGGCCTTCATTGCAGCACGAATTTTATGAATCTTTTGTTCGCGTAACAGATGGGATTCCCTTGCCAACAGGTTATCTACTTTGGCCTTCACAGACTTCGACATTTGCTGTTCTCGAAAAATGCCCTTCTTCTGGTAAAAACATTTGAGTGCATTGTCTAATGCGTTGAGGGATAGATCGGAGGGATTTTGTTGGCTAACAAGTAGAGAGAATTCACATAATGCCCGGACTGCTCCCATCACCATTTCATCAGAGGCTGTTTCCGCCGTAGTTTTCCGGTCATCCTTGGAGCAGACAAGAATCGGCGCGCAATTCACTGCAAGTGTTCTGATCATTCCATGGATCTCTTTACCTTGCCAGGTGTCACTTTTTAATGAATTGAATGGTTTTGAGAAGTGCTGGAGGCTGGGATATCGAGGCACCAATGTGAATCGATTGTCAAATTGATCCTTGTCATTTCTAGCTTCCAGGTATTTGAGCAGCCAGTGCAATAAGTCTTTAACTAAACCCAAGAGCAGTTGATGCAATTCATCAGGCTGCCAAAGCTGATAGACATTGCAGAGGGGGTATTGTCAGAACTGGTTGCGGATTGGGCAGACACCTAGAGTGTGCAGAGTGTCAATATTATTGTCCTCCAGCAGCTCTGAGTAAATATGCTGGTCTCTTGAGTTATCGAGCAGTCGAAAAGTTGAATGTCCCATCGGCGCACCTTCTGGAATTTCACAAATTGGGCATGAGCCATATGAGACTTGAGCAACGAAGACTTGTTCAGGATAATCCCCGACCCAGGCAGCCAACAGAGGGTAATATTTTCGCTGGAATCCATCTGCACAATCCCATTTCATGCCAGGGCCAGTGATGTCAAGATGCCTGAGTTGAGACAGCACAGTTCCTACCGCGTTATGCCATGCTGCTTCAATGTTTTTGGCACCTTCCGGGGGACATGGGATCAGTCCGACAAGAATCTAGTTGCACTTTTTAGGTGTCCGGCGGATATCTGTTCGAATATTACAAATCATGAGATACAGCGGTCAGGCATGCAGATGGCCTGAAACATTGGTCAAGTGAGTCTTGTTGGATGAACATATGACTGGCACAATTGTCGCTCCGGCAGGAAGTTGATCATGTGTATCCCACCACCAGTCGCACGAGTTCATCTCGCTGTAGATTCAACAACCCTCAGAGTCAGAAAGACGCTCTGGTTCAAAATCGAGGTGTGCCTGAAATGGGAGATGTGCTAGGAGGAACTGAATACATTTGAAAATATCCCTGGAGTATAACGTTGCGAAGATATATGAGTCATCTTCAATCCAACAATCATCGCGGAGCCCGAAAATGAGTTCAGAGAGGAGTTTTCGCAGGGCATCTGCTGATTGGAATGATTCGATTTTATAGTTGTCCAGTCCACGCCTGAGATGTTGATCTATCCATGTTTAGTTTGCTGGCTAAACGACCGAGCCTGCTGAAAGTCGTGTGCGGACCAAAATAAATGCCATGGATTCCATTGTTCTGAGTACTTGCGATGCTTGTTGTACAATCCAGTTGCTTTGCCATATGCTTTCCCCCCCGCATTTTCCACTCCAACTACCTGCCTATGAGCCTTTGTCTTGGTTCGATCAGGGGTACTGGTGAAATCAGGCTGCTGAGGGTCTATAGATTCTTCATTGGGCATATCTTCAGGTGGTGGTGCACCCGGTACATTGTCTATGAGTAGATTATTAATTTACAGCTCGTCAATGCCCATTCAGGTGCACCTACTGTAGTCAAACCATGATGGCTCAGGGTGAGGGAAGCTGGCAGGTGGTAGAATCCCGTTGGGTAATAGCCCTTCATTCATTGATATTAGATGATATTGTTGATAGTGAGCTTCCACTCGGTTTTCATTGCATGAGTTCTTTTTGCAGATATAAAATTTAACATGTTTCCAGCGAGTGTTTACCATCTTTGAGAAATGCTCAGTGTTCTGATGAATTTCAGTGATGCTTTAGAGGGTATGGTTTGTTGCTGAATTTGAGCCTCAAGGATAGTTATTTGAAGGCGAGCTAACTCAGGTTAGCGTATCACTTTCAAAGCCACATCACATCCCACCAAATGTAGAGGAGTGGTAAAACAAAGTCACCTTACTATCAGTTTTCTTTACAAACTAGGATAATATGTATCAAATCCCGCACAATAATGCACCACATTATCTACTGAAAATCGTCAGGAGAGAAAGTTTCTTTCATCATCACTGTCATCACTGCAATCAACTTGTAATACAATTCATCAGGTGCTACTACTACAATCAGCCATATCAGATACTACGTCATTGCGGCATTGTGCAGATTATGTCTACGCTCGAGCCTCAAGCAGCGGATAACATCAGCTTAATACAATGAAAAAGGTAAGTTTCCTAGCTGGCTGTATGCCCGCTCAATGATCATCGAGAACTGACATGCTGGTAGCATGTTATCTTCAGTAATGATCCTTGACAAGTGGGTGGATTCTGAGCAGACAACGAAGTTTACACAAGGAGCTCAAAAAGAAGCAATCACTGTTGCTGCTCGACCAACAAGGCGTCATAGTGAATGAAGTGCAGGTTGTACACACACATTGTGAGTGTAAAATGCGTAGTCGTGCTAACGTTCCAACCGGATATAGTTCTTGTTGGGTTCCTGGAGATATCATGTCGAATCCTATCTATGACCTTTACTGTCATAAACCGATCAAAGGTGAGCTTCTATCCAAGATCCTACTATACAAATTCGAGCATATAACAAAGACAGGCGGGATGTGTGTGTCTATGAGTTCTTTTTCTCAACTGGGTTTCAAGGATCAAAGATGCAGTGAAACAACACAGTCCGTGACAAAGAAGATGTATATAAGATGCCTTCATTCCGCCGAAGGTCACAGCTACCTTCAATACTCTCAACTATACTCTGCTTCATTCGAAATCACCAAGTGAATTGATTATTTGATTACTATCATCATTATGTTCACATACGATGTCGACGAACGGATTTCCGCTGAAGACAACCAATATGGCTCCACCGGGTGGGCTGTTTGGCTCACAACAACGCCCAGATGACAATGTGGGAGCATCAGAGGATAATGCTGGAAATTCACCGAGCAAAGACACTCAATTCGGGCAGCCCACAAATCAAGTTCATCTTCCACCGCGGTATAGTTACCCACCCTCGCAGCCACCATTTCCAGGCGCTCCCCAGTCCTACCACCATGCCTCATTCAACATGACACCAAGCTCACCACCAAGCACTGGTGCAACCCCAGGATATCAGAGTTATGGGCTATCGTGGCAAGCATATGATTTCCCCCAAGGAGGTTATGGTGGAACTCAAATGTTCCCCCCTCAGCAATTCACAGAACATGGGCCGTCATCTCCAGGCGCACCTCGAGTGCCTCGACCACCGTCTCAAAACCATCCCATCATCCGGCCGACATCTTGCTCCTCTACTGCACCCGGACACCTTCCTGGTGCACCTGGGAGGCCCCCCATTAGCCTCCTAACGAAACGATTTCTGCCGGCAGCGGAACCGCAGAGGACTGATGTTGCAGGGATTGCAGATTTGCCTCCATTACCAGAGATTGGCTATGACCAATACAATGCAGATTATGAGAGTGACTATTTGTCGGACTTGGGCGGGGCTGACGGCAAGGCTCCAATCAGCTTAAAGCAAAAGGAATTCTGCTTAAAGCAATTTGCCAAAAGGATGGGGCAGTCTAACTTCAGTGCATTCAACAAGTGGAAGAAAGTATGAGTGGCTGGGTTTCTCGAGAAGAAGCATCGGTCGATTATCCGGGGACAGAACCGGTTGAAACAGTTGCGGGAGGGGCCCCTGCACTGGAAGGCGGTGGTTGCAGATTTTTTGGAGACATTCGAAACCTGGCTGCCTTTGGAAAATTTTGATAATGCCAAATGGATTTGGTGACAATGGGTTGAGATGTTTTTGAAGAAATGTGCAAGCGAGGTTTGGGAGGCGAGGAAGAATGGAAGGAGAGGCAACAAGCGACCGGCGATGGATTTGGGAGAGTGCGGAGGTAAAACAGTGAGAGGTAGCCTCCCAGAGTTGCCATATACAACTTTCATGGTTGTGATTCGTGGAGTGTCGAACAGCAACAATGACCAGACATCCAGCATGCAACTACAAGCTTCGTACCCTGATGTGACGCACTGGGAGGAGCTGATTGATTTAATCGAAAAAAATTGTGGCCCGATAGAACCATACTGTCTGACAGAGTTATACAAATGCAACTTGACGCAGGAAGAATTGGAAGAAGAGTATATGGGATTATACACACCGGGGCAAATGCTGAATGACCCTCTATATGGTCAGATTTCATACAACAGTTCGCTTTCTAATGCCTTCAAGTTGAAACAGGGTCACAATGTGCAACAATTTTTGGTAGAAATGAAGGCAGCTACAGGGAAGGATATTGCTGAGCACGTAATTAGACCGACCAAGGTAATTCCCTCTAGCCTGGGTACGGTTAGTTGTGCCCAACTGCGAATCAGTATACTTCAACTTTGGAGGTATCCGATGAAAATGAAAGAGTGGTGGATGAGGAGGCAACAGGTGGGAAAGAGACTAACAGTAGTATTAATGTAAGTTCTGATGGAGTGAATAGAATTGATTATATTCCACATATTCGTTGGGTCCAAATGCTTGTCTGTGAAATACCTAACATCGCGGTGAATTTCAGGACCACCAGAGTATGAGCCCATCTGCCCAACTTACCTCGGAGCAACTAAAAGAGATCATTGAGGATGAAAAGAAGACTGACAAAGGTGCAAGAGAGGTTCACGAGCAAGTGGATGGTGAGGAGGACCTCAATCCAGATAATACCAGTCCGGTATTGAATACTGTTCTCAACACGATCAACAAAGAATTTGAACATGAGTGTCAGGATGAGGCGGTCAGGCTGCTGAATGCCCATTCTATTCGCCAATCAACAGATGACCGTGATCCAGGTCACAAGTATTCAATTCCAGGCCTGCCTGGAACTAAGTTTCTGGCGCACCAGATTTGGGCCATATGGTTCATCGTGAGAAGGTGGGTTTGGGATACTGATATGCCAGGAGCACTGGTGCCGGATGAAATGGGTCTTGGAAAGACTTTCACCTCGGTTGCAGCGGCAATGCTTTGCAAATTGGTTACAGAGAAAGTTGTAATGTGGTTGCCACTGTCCATTTTATGGGGGAATACGCTTGAAGAGTGGATTAATCTGGCACAATACGACTTTCCCGGGATTATCGGTGACCAACGGGAGTGGTATCCGTTGCAGAGACAGAATTCAGTGTCCCGCCATCTATTAGAGATCCAGTCAACTCCGCTGCAGGAGCATCCAGCGCTTACATCAGCTTTTGACCCAATCTTGGTGGTAACAATGCCGGAGTTGCAGAGACATTCAAGAGTGTAATCGACGAGCTGACATATGGAACCGATTTCAAACTCATTTACTTGGTGCACACGGAAAATGCGAAGCTCGCCCAGGAGGATCTGATCACCACTATTGAGAAGCCGGAAAACCGATGGAATATCCAGCTTGTGTTGTATGATACCATAACATCGAGAGCGAAACCATCAAGCAACAGCCAACTCTGACACTGTTCATGGAGTTTTGGGATTTTTGATAAGTCTCATTGGTACAGAATGAAATACAGCGTAGGCTGGCAAATTGGGATGAACGCGAGAATTGGATTCAAACTTCAAGTCACTGCAACTCCGGGATTCCATTCACTCTATGACCGGTGTTCTTAGATGGTGTGGCTGTTTTCAGGTGCACCTGAAGATTCAGAGCATAAGACTTTGATGGAAAAGCACGGCGCCAAGGCACTGTATTCCGCTGTGAAGAGTTTGATGCATGCAATCCAGACTGAATACCATGACGCTCAACAGGATGTGGCACACCAGGTGATCCAAATTGCAAAGCCTTGGACAATAAGGAGGTGGTCAGAAATGAAACTCACAAATGGGAAATTACTTGTTCGGATCCCGAGGGAAAATGCACACCTTGTTGTTCTTCAATGGACTGAAGAAGAGCAAGCTAAACTAAAGACCTTTGTGGAAAGATACACTTCACATGGTGCTTCAGGAGCGTGGAGGGTTCATAGATGGTGGCTGGCATGATTCCCATTGGTATTGGGAGACACCAAAGATCGGAATGACATCTCAGGACAATGGTACAATGAATGGCCACTCGATACTTGGGTGGCTTCTCCGATTTTCCGATGGCTGAGAGACAGATTTCTGCCAATGCTTGTTAATGCAGCTGCGGAGTATCCTGAACCTGATGATGACAAAGCATCAAATGGGGCGCTTCTGAATGAACCTGAAAGTAATTCATGTGCCTTGCTTTGTGCACCTCCTCCTCAAAAGGCCGTGCTATTTTGTCCTCTGCCAGGCCAAGTTCATCATTTGAAGTGGTGGCTTACAAAGTATTTTGCGCATCATTGGGATACTTTCTACATGTATGCGGAAATGGGCAATGATGAGCGCACAGAAATGCAGCTCAAATTCCAAGATTCGCCAAATCCCTCTGTGTTTGTAACTACACCCAAAGTGGGTGGGACAGGCCTCAATCTCACAGCAGCGAACCATGCGGTAATAAGTCAGAAGTTCTGCGTATTGAATGAGCAGCGCCAGGCCTTTGCATGGGTTGTCCGACTGGGGCAAAACAGAGTCCCACACACATGGCTATTGAACACTGGACCCGGTGGTTATGATAACAGAGCGAGTGATCTCTACCAGCTCTCTGGAGTGGCACAAATGAGAGTCCTGCAAGGCCTTATGAGCCGACCGAACATCATGACTTTGATGATATACCGCATTCTGGACTGTTGGGAAGACCATACAAAGCAGTTTGCGGAGTGTGGAGACGTCGCGCCGTCAGATCATAGCGAGGATGAATGATAATTTTTCGGACAGTGTAATCAAGGTACATGTCTTTAAACATTCAACCAATACAATCCCATCGACTGATGCAAAATAGTCAAATGGTATGGAGAATACAGCACAGCGGAGAAGTCGAGGAGTATGGGTTAGAGTTCGATTGCATTTCATGTTAGATGATTATTGTCATGAATATGAGATGAAGTCAATAATCAACAGATATCTGGTAAACTGAACTAGTGCCTGATTTGGAGGATCCAATATGTGTGGTAAAGCAGGTGCGCTGGTTTAATGGTTGACTAAGTGAAATTCCGCGTTGCTATATCGATCCCTTTGTGAGAAGCTGTCGAAGCTGCAGTCTCTCCTAATCGTATATTGTCCCAGTGGAATTGTGGTCCTGACATCAGTGAACAGCATTCGAGTTTCCAGGCGCCCCTGAACTTCCACGTGTGATTCAAATTATAGGTAACTTGTCTTTTTCAGGTGCACCGGACACTAGAATTGCGAATGAATTCGGGATATCCTCTGAATCAACATTGTGGAATAATTTACAGTCAATTGCAAAAGAGAATCGATATCAACTTCTTGACTTTTCTGAGACTGATCCAGCACAGCATATCTCTGATCATCCAGGAATTGAACAACTGTCTACACCAGATCGTATTGATGTATCGTATCCTGAGACATGGCTCGCATGTTCCAGGCTTACCCAAAGAAAACAGCCGAGTATTTTGTCACTCAGGAATGAAATTCAGGCACACCTCAGATCCACTCTCCTGTCGAGGTTGATGGTCTCAGATTTGACACCACATGTATATTCTATTCAACGCCCAGTTTTGACAAGCCGCGACTCATTATTAACTTATGTTCCCACTCCAGGGACGCCTCTGAACTGTGTATACCCACTTCGCATTACCCTTGAATGGTTCATTGTTCTCCATTCCAAGCATATTTCGTTTTTTCTGAATGCGTTGAATCTGTGGCTGCCAGCACACAGAGTGTCCATCGTACAGACACTAAACTTTAGGTTCAGGCGCGGCTCATCCCGCTGAACCCCAGCGAAAATCTAAAGCTATGCCTGATCGGGATGTGAAGGCCGCTGCTAAACTGCACAAACTGTCATGCTCCATGCCAACTCATCTCTTGGAGGAAGGAGTCCTCCACACACTTACCGAAGATATACAACCCTGGGCGATAAGTAACCACACTTAACTGAATTTTGACTACAAGGTATGTTCGGACCTATACTTTGCCAAGATCCTAAAATAGATTCTGTCGTTCGAGTTCCATAATCGAGCTGCAGCTTGCGAGAGTGAACCTCAAAAGAACGGTTCTGCTCAGTGACTCTGCAGATGACCGGCAACCCCCGCTCACCAGTATACCACACTTTCTTAAACAGGCTTCATTTCAGAACGCTTCTAATGCAGACGTAACTACATTTTGACTACCTTGTATGTTTGGGCCGCCAAAAACCCATATCTTAAAATAGATTATGAACCGATTTCCATCAAGAGAGCTCAAAGAGATAAAGGATTTGAATGCCAGTCACTGCTGAGCGGCTCAATCGGTGACTGGCAAGCTCCTGCCTGAAGTTCGTGACAAATCATAAACAGACAATATCTTATTTCCTCCAACGTCCAATCCCAAGAGTACATAAAGATCAAATCATGATGAAAGCTCAAGTTAGGACAACACAATTTCTGAGAGTACAAGTAACTGTCAAAGTAAGGCGAGCCATCAATCCGAGCCATTCCATCAAATTGAATCCTGCATGCCTATTCAATGCTCACTGCACCGCAATTGACCAGAACTGCATGCTGTTATTGATCTTTCCGCTGTCAGATGAACCCTCATGACGTATTCCATATGGTTCTTATGCACTGCTTTGAACCCCAATATTCATGTTAAGTCAACATTGTACCATTGAGACTCATAATGAGTATGTGATTAAATGATGCGGTGTTTACAAGATATTATGTGCAACATCCTAATGTGAGTGACAATTTATGACCCATTCGCTAGCAATCTTGGCATTGACAACAACTGGAATCGATCAGATTGCCCCTGAGTCTTCATCGTACCTTCAACATTCTGTCTCTATGTTGAATCTCTCCATAGTAACCCCAAATTCTCCGTCCTCTATTACACTGACTGCATACATAATATGACTTCAGCAGACTCGGACCGCTGATAGTGAAGTTCTGCACACAATAATGTCTAATTAACCGCTAACTTTGCTGCAGAATCCTACAACAACAGAATATCATCAAAATAGGGTGTCCGTCCAACTGGTATACCGCATTCGGAGATTTATATTTATCCACAATTAGCAACAAACTTTGTTTGAACCCATGTAACTTCAAGTGTTGCCACTCAGCAAGGTCCCAGCTCTATCCTCTGTCCAAGTTCTGCAAGATTCTTCAACACACTTACAATTCTGTGCAATGCCATCACCGCTCATATGCTCGAACTATAGTCACAATGAACAACCTTCGGCGGAGTCATATGCAGGGGCGATCATGATCAACCCATTTCTCAGTTAATGTCTCGAGTTCTTCTGGTGTATCGAGATCTTCAGGTGCGTCTGGTTCAATTCTAGGTATGTTGACTTAAACCAACCTCCAATTCTTGCATCAATAGGGTACTTAGATGTGAGTACTAACATTCGGGAATTGGGGGCATGAACAATCCATCTAATCCTGTGCACCTGACACTTTCTGAATCACAACAAAGAGTTAGCATTGATAATATAAATATGAACCGCCGACATGTCTTCCAGACACTTTGCAGGCACGCCTCAAGATTGCATTCTCCTGCACCGAGCGTCACTTTTTCAAGGCACGCCTCGAATTGCATCCTCTTCGACCGAGTGTTCCTTTGTTGTCCTATTTTCCCCTTATTCTACTAAACTTCATACTATATTTACCCTTATATACTTCGGTCTACATTCTCCAAGTTCACTTCATTATCATCATCATGGAACCTACAGCCAGCCAGGTGAGGAATCACTATTCACAGAAGAATCAAGAGGCGCACCTTGAGAGAGCACTTGCACGTGCATTGAAGAAGACAGCCAATCTTCATTGCAGATCAAATGTTTGAACTTCCAACTCTGCATTCGAGTATAGTGTTGGAGATTGCTAATGACCCCACTGTAATTCGTACGAAGCAGGATGATAATGATACTGATTGAGAGATCAGCGAGAACGAAAGTGAAGACCATGGAGAGTCCACCTTGTCATCCGATATGGAAGAAGACGATTTGGACAACCAGCCGGAAAACCTACATCTAGACCAGGCACGCCGTGATAAGACAATACGAACTACAAGGGTTCCACTACCAAAGACAAGGAGCCGTGCAGATACTGTCATTGCACGCACTTCACTTCCAAATCTGCGACATCCAGCCGGGGCCATCGCACCACCATTGCTGAAGCACCAAAAGTCAACCATCAACATATTACGCGAGTCTGATGTTTTACCCGCGCAGGCGCTCCCACTTCCCAAGACTGGTGGTGACCAGAATGTTCCTCAACCAAAGGCCGGCGGAGATCACAATGTTCCTCCACGCCAACAGGTGACTTTTGAGGTAGCAAAACAATTCATGGATGCAATCATATATACAAAGACTCCCTGGCCAATCATTTCTGATGAGAAGTACTCGATGGTTGACAAAGCTTGGAACCTCGCGATTGAAGCCCAGCATCGTCTGCGTGCATTAGCAGGTGCTTCTGTTGGTACTCCATCTGTGTGTCAATTGGCCAGTGGTCCATCTCTTAAAATCGATCCGCAAACCCAAGAAGCTGTATGTGTATACTATAGTTTCTACTCCTCTATTGGAGTTACGACGATACTAAACCCCAGAAATATACATAGTTAAAACTAAAGATTAGTACCATTCGAGGGCCTTTGGCAGATAGAGCATGTCGAACCATTGTCTGTAGTTACCGGTTGGATTTAGAATCAGAGCATGAGCTTCCAATTCAAGTTAGTGAGCTCCTGATTGACGATGGTTATCTCTCGAAGGTCATCAATGATAAGAAATCGTAGAACACGCAGATGGAAGTGCTTGACTCAATCTATCATCAATTTTTCTTCACCGCCAACAGCTTGGGGCGACAACCCACCACATCACAGTTCTTTCAACCACTCACACCGCAGACATTAGCGCTTGTTGCCGCAGCTATTCATTGTGCGCTGTCTGAGTATGCCACTGGAAAGAAAGTTACAGTTATGTTTTCTCAAGATGAATATCAAGGTAAATTTTGCCCTTCCACAGTGATTGATTCTATTACTGCTGAAGCCACTGCACTACTCATCAATTACACATGGTGGGCTGCATCATACCCCACCTCCCCAAAGGTGCTCCTACGCTAGAATAGGTGCTGCTCAATCTGGATTGGTGATCCAATATGTCATTCTGCGCTCATCAATCCCCTCTCCGACCTCAATCTGGAGTGTCTCTATTTCATTCCAGCCTCTGAACATCCCCCCTCCCCCTCTCCGACCTCAATCTGGAGTGTCTCTATTTCATTCCAGCCTCTGAACATCCCCCCTCCCCCTCTCCTCCCCCCCCCCTCCCCAATGGTGCTCCTATGCTAGAATAGGTGCTCTTCAATCCCCTTTCCGATCTTGATTTGGAGCGCTTCAATTTTATTCCTGACTCTGAACATCCCTTCCCGTTCGGCGATACTTAGTATGAATGGCTGCTCTGCTGGATGGGTGCTCCTCAACCCCTGTCGGCCCACCTTGGCCCAGCTTTGCTCCCCTCAATTACATTCCGCCCTCCTCCATCAACATCAGCACTTCCCTTGCTCACCCTGCACTCCACATCAGGCACTCCTCATCTGCTGGTGGCGCACCTCTTTTTCCTCCGAATTCATCATATTGTGTTTCAAACTCCATTTTGATTCACTGCGAGCAAACATCAGAATTCTAACCTTTTAGATATCACAAATCGAGCCAAACGACATTGGAATTCAATTTCACCCACTTGCCAGGCTGGAATTATTCGGAAAAACAAGGAGCTCCTCCAGCTTCTTTGAGCCGTTGATGAATTCTGTGTTCCTGCGTTTGTCGGCCCTGATGAGGTGGGAGATTTAGTGGATGACATTGTGACTTTATTCGATTGATATCATTCCGATCGCTTAGTCAGGTTATTGTTTCAGTTTCACCTGCCTTTATTTTTGAATCACTCACCATTTTGTTTGGTTCTCCTTAATGTAGCGATGCAAACAATACAATGTTGAATGAGATACTGGGTATGATAGTATGATTTAGAAGTTGATAATGAACAATAATCTATGCATCATATGTGGAGGGTATTCTTATTGCTTGGGGTATATCTGGAGAATCCCAGATAACGCCTGCAGTTCTTCCAATGAATATCCATAAGGACCCAGGCATCTCTGCGAGTTAGTTTGGGATTCCCGCATTGGTTGGGCGACAGTCCCAGGTGCTCCCAAACTTATCACAACCGCTCCCATGGTGCTACCATACCAGTCATCAGAGGTCCCAGTTACTCTGAAGGCCAGCCGGAATGCCCTCCTAGGGCCTGATTTTCTCCTGAAATCGACACTTCTAAGTTCACACTCCACCTCCTCTCACACACTCCTGGAGGCTGCCAGCGACTAAATTACATTTTGCTGATGGTGCCATACAGGGGATGGAACATCCACTTGCACACAAAATTCTCTTAAGTTCCAGGTTGTCATGATGAGATCCCCATCTGCTTTCATATCTCTCATTCTTGTCGTCAACTCTACCATCACCTCAGAACATTATGTTCAGTCATTCCTCTCTAAATTTCCGTTTAATAATTCAGAGTTAACACCATGCCCAGCCTATACCGAATACAGCATACACCACAAACATCATTCACTCAGTACTACATCATCCGAAGATTGACTGCCTCCTGTTGCCAGCCAGTCTCACATCTCTCTGCAGACCATGTTGTATGTATATTTCTACATTCCCACAATTACAAGTGAACCAATGAATTGATTCCCAGCTACTGTCTCGCCTCCTTCTTGAACTACCTCCTCAGAATTCACTGCTGTCATGTACTCCTCCAAACTTGCTCCATCATGTCCTGCAAGTGCATCTCAAAACTCGCTCTATCACAGCCTCCAAGTATGCACTGTCATGATCTTCAAGTGTGTATCTCCAAACCTGCTTGATCATAACCTGCAAGTGTATCACTAACCTTGCTTGATTATGGCCTCCAAGTTCACATGATAGTCACCTCCAAATGGATCTCCTAACTCCCTCGATTTTGTGCTCTAAGTTCGCACTCTCATGGTCTCCAAGTGTTTATCTCCAGACTTGCACAATTTCGGCCTCCAAGTACATCTGCAAACTCGCTCAAATACCGGTTCCATGTCTATCTCCAACCTTGTACGATTACACCCTCGAAGCTCCCACATTCATGGGCTCGGCTTGCATCAATTAGTACACTCCAGTACACCATGGTAAACAGTGGAGCTAGCAGGTAGACTGCCCATCTACATGCTGCCACACCTTGCATACTATCCTAAGAGAAGTCTTCAGATAGTGCTGTTCTAGCTCGAGGAGTGTAGATACAGTGTGAGAGGATTTGAATGGATACCTACCAATGATCAACCACCCAAATTGGGTAGATCGATGCTTGCCCAGAGTGCATGTTGAATCACACAACACCAGCACATTGTAAAATAGTTTGGAAGTTACAACTGAACAACTCAGCAACTCTGAACAGCTACACTGATTCTTCCAGAGGCTCCAGATAGGCTGAATGCAACACGATGAGCTCACAGATGCTCCGAAAGTACTTCACTGCTGCTCCTCAATGGTCTCAAAGTTGTGGAACAGAATACAAGAATATCCTGAAGAATGTACTGTTGTCTTCAAAATGCTACCAAATAAACTGATTAAAATGTACAAATTTCGGACCTATTGGTAATATGGGCTACATCTTCAGGACTATTCCAATATATCTCGAATCTGGAGTTGTACTCTCCGGGAGTGAGTATGGTAATGTTTATATCAAATAGTCCAATTCAATTAACTAACTATCATCCTCCTGCACATCTTGATTCAGGCATTGTAACTGAATATACAGTCCAGTAGGTATCTAAACCCACATGATTATTTACAACCCTTAAGTTATTGATCCTATCTGATGCAGCATTGTCTCTCACCAAATGTGCCGGTCCAACAATTGCTCCCACAGGTACCATATGCACCATATCAGTCTGTTTAACAACCGAGATGAACCCGTCAACACAATCAGCCCAACCATGCAAATCTTTGTTCATTGTGGGAATCCCAAACTGCATATACTTGAACTTCAGGAAGTGATATTGAGTGTTGAGTCATCATGAACCGTGTAAAAACAGTTAATATGGTTTTTACGGCTTGCAGGAGCTCCAGAAATTGGAGGATCTGATTTGGTGGAGTCTAGCTAAAGTACAATACAGGAAAAGAAAGAACTTTGCCTCGGAAGGTATTATCAATGTCACTGTCTGCATCTTGAACAGAGCTGTGATCCATGTCAGGCAAGATCGCTTGATTGGTATCGGTATATTCCACCTTGCAATCAATTCCTACATGCACAACAGATGTAGGGCAGTGAAATGGTTGACGCTGGTACGACAGCCCATTCAGATGTTTAATATATATACTGTCAAGGAGTATATTCTGATCATATTCCAGCACCAGTCAACAAACTGCGTGACCACAGTCCTCCTTGATTTGTGCATGGAATAGCTGACCGACGATGTGAATTACAAAATCTTCTGATGCATCTCTGAGTGAGGTTAATTTGATACTTCTGCACACTCTGCAGGCATGAGCAGTGTTAGCAACGGGTCCAAATTCCCAGTTCGGTACTGGGTCTGGTTCTGATCCGGAACTGGACCGTTGCAACTGGTTTCCACACAAAACCCGCTGCTCAAAAGCCAACATTTCTTGCTCCAATTCAGTATTGGAGTTCTCATCCTATTGCGACATAATCTGTACGTGAAATATGCAGTTTGATGTTGTCTTTCATCTCCCATTCGCCGATTTGCAATCAGATCAATAGTCGCTGAGTTGCGATGGAAACCAGGTCAATTCAGCTTGATATTCGGCTTTATTTCAAAGCGACTCAATGAATATTGATCTGGTCGCAAATCTGAGAATGGCAGAAGAAATAGTGCATCAATCTGCACATTTCACATGTAGATCATGATGCGATACGATCAGAATCCAAATACAGAATTGGAGCCAAAGGTATAGGAGCCATAAAAGAGAGCCACGGTCTGGTTCCAACCCATCCCCGGACACGGCAGGTACCCCTGTTTGCCAGGTAACAACCGGGGGTGGACCGTCCGGTCCAGTTCCAAACCCGGACAGCAGCGGGGTAACCCGGAACCGTTTCTAACACTAGGCATGACGTTTACTCAAATGATGTACCTGCATCAGCCCAATGTAAATCAGTCCAGAAGCCACATGCAAAGCTCCCAGACACTCCAGTAGACCTCACCGGCGCTCCCGAATAATTCCAGATGCTCCCAGACCACCTTGCAGCCAAGAAAAGTGCCCTAAGACTCTGCAACAGCACACTCAGAATGCTAAGAGATTTGACTTATCGCATAGTTGAATTTTGGAGCAGCTGTGACCACTGCGCAGAGCTGCAGAAGTCTTCAGGAGTGGCTTGTGACCTCTGCGCAACTCTGTGGGAGACTTTTTGCCGTATTCTCGGAGCAGTGGTTCTGAGGAATCCATAAGCACAAGGTATTTCGTGCATCAAATTCGTCTTTGATACAGTCACAAGATTCGCTACATCATAATGTGGAATGAATTATCTATTTAAGTCTCTCTATATATATACATACGGCCAATTTGGCTACAGATGGTACAGCACCATAATCGCAGGAGCACCTGGAGACTCTGATTGAGAGAAACTGGAGTTGCACTTCGAGGCTGAGATCATATGAACTTGGGAGATGTACTTGGAGGCTGCTATCGAGCAAGTTTGGATATGTACATAGATGCCGTCATCGAGTTGAACTCAGCGATGCACTTGCACACCGTGATTGAGCAGGTTTGGAGAAGAACTTGAATGCCGAGATCGAGTAACTCAGAGATGCACTTGGAGGCTGAGATCGAGATGAACTCAGAGATGCACTTGGAGGCCTTGATCAGACCAGTTTGGAGATCCATTTGGCGGCCGAGATCGTGAAACTCAGAGATCCACTTGGAGGCCGAGATCAGTTGAACTCAGAGATCCAGTTGGAGGCAGTGATCAAGCGAGTATGGAGATGCATTTGGAGGCCGAGATCGAGTAACTCAGAGATTCACTTGGAGACCGTCATCAAGTTATACTCAGAGATAGACTTGGACTCCATGATCGAGCGAGTTTGGAGATTCACTTGGAGACTGTGATTGTGTAACCGAGAGAGGCACTCGGAGGCCATGATAGAGCGAGTTTGGAGATGCACTTGCAGGGCGAGATCAAGTTGAACTCAGAGATGCACTTGAAGGCAGGGATTGAGCAAGTTTGGAGATGCATTTGGAGGCCGCAATTGTGTAACTCAGAGATGCACTTGGAGGCCGTGATGGAGCGAGTTGGGAGATGTATTTGGAGGCCATGATCATCAGCAACAACATTAGTTTCCGTCTGAAACACCCAGGTGTTCCGGACGGCTCTGACGGCTCTGACGGAACCTCGTGCCTTCTGATGGATAATTACACGCCTCCCGTCGCGTTGCATACTTACCTTCATTACTTTGTGCCTGGTATACGCACCATCAGAACAACACGTGTGTTACACTCTTCACAGGGGCTGCAGTTATGCTGTAGCCATTTACACAACGCCTGGCGATATTTATGCCTTTCTTCGGCCAATAGCCACATACCGCACTCTCATTTATGTTTAGCTTTGGGATTTTGTCACTTATTGCAATAGTCTTCGCTTCGGATACATCGCTTGCCGTTGCATTTGCATCGCCATTAACATATTTTACATGTCTGAAATACACTGTCCAATCTTGACACTCTCTAGTACTACGCCCTCAGTCCTCCACATTGTGGGTTGATCCATCATCGGCTTGTGATGCTTCTTCCTCTGCATCCGTATCTGCATCGTCGCCATCCTCACACTCATACCCATCGACATCACTGGTTCCCAGATCAGTCCTCCACAATCTGCGTTGATCTATCATCGGCTTGCAATTCTTCTTCCTCCTCCTCCGAATCTGCATCCGCATCGTCGCCGTCCTCGCCCTCATCCCCATCGACATCACCGGTTCCCAGGTCAAACCTCTCGAGTTCAGTCGCGGGCCATCGTCACCGGCTGGCGGTGGGGATGGCATCGTGCTCATCGCTTTCGTTACCTTCATCTTCGTAATCCCCGCTGCCCCCGGGCATCCCGAAATGCAGTTTGTCATCTATGCAATTATTTTCTATCGGAATGTTTTGGTCAGGGCTTCCGATCTCAGGCTCCTTAAGCCCCACTTCGGGGGTCAAATAGTCGAGAAGAATAGCATTTTCAACACGTGCTGCTTCCACACTGATGACCACAGCAGGCGTAGGGTTCTCCGCCTGTTGGATCTGACGCTTGACTGTAGCAGGAGTGTTTTTATTCACCCACTGTTGATAGCTCTCCGGTAGTGTATTCCAGGTATTCATCACGAATGTATACGTGTCTGCAAAGCCAGGCGACGTTAACAACTTGCGACCTATTGCAGCGCTGCAGGATGCATTCTTACCACCGTCATTCTTATAATTGAAGTAGTTCGAGGGATCAACCCTGTCCGCTTTCAGCTTAGACTTGGAAGCTTTCAGATGAGCACCTTTGTTCCTTTGCCACTCCAGGAGAGCATGGCGCAATGCGGTGCAGGTAAACATGATCAGTGGAGAGGGTATATGACCGTCCTTGTCGTTAATCATGGAATTATGAAATCCATCAGCATACTTACCGCGGTTATTCGCCCAATGATAAAATTTGATGTGGATAAACTGCGGGATTGCGTCCGCCAGGAAGTGAAGTGGACGCTGGCCATTCGTTAGCAGCTTTCGACTCTCTCTGCGTTGGATTTGGGCCGCGTACACAACCTTCCACAGGCTCTGCTACAGGAAAAAGATACTTATTGTCTGCGAGAAGGGAATCACTCAATTCCAAATGCTCTGGGGCAGATTCAAAGCGCTGGAGATCGTAAAGCTCTGCAATGTTGTCCCTTGCTGATTGAATAAAATAGGATTTAACCTTATACACTTGTGCTCGAACCTGGTACCAATTTGAGCGTGTAATATCCAACGTGGGGCGTTGCTTCATCATACCTCTTTCAAGATCTCCTTTGTGCGCGCCTCAAATGGTATGGACAAAATGTTGTTTTGCTGCATAGCAGTGTTCCAGTACGTCTCTATTATCTGCCAGTGTGGGGCTTCAGCTAATGCTTTCGAAACGCGTCGCATTGTATAACTTACTGTCTGCAAGTCGCTTTCACTCATAAATGGCCATCTGTTCCACATGTAGAGCTCCAGGAGTCTGCCCATTGCAAACACAAGACGCGTGATGTCTGAGTAACCAAATCGATGGATGCTGAGACTGCCAGAGACCATTGATCAAGTTGTAGACACCGCCTGCGGTTGCAATTGCCACTGCCTCTGTCTCTGATTGATTTGAGTAGCTCGCGCTCAGAGTAGATTTGAAATGATCGCGCAGGCTTCTGGATTAGGGATGGGGGTAGGCAGGTTTTCAAGAAATCGGAGAGGAATGGGAGTGATAATAATGCCGGATGCGGGGCTGGATACAATGCAACGCGTTGAGGTTTCTCCGGGTGCTGGTATTCTACTACTGCTTGTACCCGGCGTGGCGGTTGGAGTATTTATTGACCGTTGCTCTGTAGCCAACGGGGTTGAAGTCACATGTTGATTGATATCTGCAACGCAAGAATTGTTCAGCGAAGATGAGGGGGTGGAGTTCCGACCTTCAATTGTAAATGGTACGGAACTCCCTCGTTGAGAGGAATCCCTCTCGCCAACTCGTACGGTGACGCATCACTTAGAATGTGGAAGTTGAGAATTTCCTGAAGGCCTATGCTATTGTTGATTCAGACAATTAGCAAGACTTCGAACATTCTGTACGACCGGAGTTGTGTCACAGTGAGGGCTTTGGGAATGCATAGTCCAATAAAAATGTTCGACGTTATGAAAGTAGGAATAATCGCCTGTGCAGGCATTTGCAATGGCAGGCGAGGTAGACTCCAATTTGAGCGACGATGAAGGATTTCGACAAAAAAGGGAGGCGAGGTGTGGACCGCGCTAGACTCTAAACCTTGACAATACTTGGTGACGAGATCCCTTGAAAAGCATTCAATTATGGGGTTAAATGCAATCAGATTAAACTCAGATTAAACTCAGCATTGATATTCACTGTTACAGCAACGTCTGAAGGCCTATTTGCACCACTTGAAGGGTGTTTATGCCATCTTGGTGCGATTATCATCGTATTGTACTCGTTCTTGGCACAACACTTCAAACCATAGATTGTGTATATCTTCAGCTTCCCGGTGGCAATCCCTCTTTGGCAGAGCCACATATATCGCAAAGCGAACAATGACGTATTCACTATCTTATGACATCAGTTGTGTGTGCTTTTTCCACTGCTTGGCGTTGGTAGCCATATTGGATGGTTGCTCAGTTGGGAAAACTTGAGAACTACTCAGTTTGCTCCAAGATGCACGAGGTCTGAGCGGTAAAAATGATATATGATGCAAATGCAACGCCTGGCTTGGAAAACTGTTCTCTCTGTGAGTGCTAAATCTGGTCTCGAGGCTTGTTGTAAATGAGGTGCCTGGTGGTTCTGCAAGATGAAGGCTGGGCCGTATAGTGTTCATTAACCAACGAAACTCACAAGTTGAACCTTGAACCAAGAAATCGCTGGTACTCGAGTATATATATGCCTTCTTCCCGCTTCAACCTCCTTTCTCTTATCCTCTCGTAATATACACACTCACAGCATCCTGATCTCGACATCAAGTGACTTGAACAAAACAACGCCTCTTGTTCCAAAATACACACCATAACCTCCACAACTCTGAACGTTCCCTCTGGGCTTCCTTCCGCTACACCTGTATCATAATGCTAAGGTTTCAGATGTAGATTCATTCTCAACTCACAGCGATGGCACCAAAGGGCAGCAGCAAAGAAAAGGGGAAGGCTAGGGCAAAGATGCCGACATCGGGTATAAATCGACGCCTATTGTTAGATCGGGACTTTATAAAGGGATTCCTCTCGGAACACATCCGTGGACTAATATGGATATACAATTTTTGCGGCGTCCAGGATGAAAGTGCATGGGACCTCTTTTATGATATAATCTCTCTTGATGCAGTCACGATTCGCCACTTTCCACAATTCCAGCTGATGTGGCCGCACTGCAGGAGCAGGAGTTCGCCTTTTCGGGGTGGTGGGCTACCTTCCACTCATACATGGGGCAAATGTTTGACAAAACCCGCGACCAAATGAACAATTGGAGGTCGGACAATCCCCGTGCCTTCGGCGATCAAGTCAATCGCTCCAATCCGCAGACAACCAGCTCGGGGAAGGTTAAACGCACCGGTGAGCGTTTCTCCTGGGATGGTAGCAATGATCTCAGGGCAAAGATTGAGCAGCCAAGCTGTCGGCAGTACAAACCAGGCGACTTCCTGGCCGTTAGACCACTGAATTGGGATGGGATAATCAAGGAGGATGATGATGATGACAACTTGGTGTATCCTGGTGCGCCGAGCAGTGGAAGGAGCCGTCCTGGCGATGGCACTAAACATGACGCCCGCAACAGTGAGGAGAATACGTAGGGCGGTGAGAAAGGGACCTGGCAAGGGAAGGGAACAAAGGATGGGAAGGGGAACGGGAAGGCGACTGAGAACGGGAAGGGGAAAGGAAGGGGAAAGGGGAAGGGAAACGGTAAAGGGCAAGGTTTTGTTATACACACCCCAGGGGGAGATGATATCTCTCGTGCCGTTACTTTGCAGCTGCAAAACGAAATGCCAGTGGCAGACTTGGACACGGAGGGCTAACTGGAGCGGGTATATTTAGCGCCGGAAGCATCGCCCGCAGTGTCAATTTCTTCAGATGATGATACCGACTCTGCCGAGTCGGACGGCAAATATGACTCAGAATATAATTCTAATGTGGATATGCCAATGGAGAATGATGTGGATGCACTGGACGGCGTTGATTCAGATGGCGATGTGGATATGGAAAGGGACGGTGCAGATGAGGAAGATGAAGAGGAGGAAGATGAGAAGGAGGAGGAGGTGGTGGATGAGGATGAGGAGGAGGATGAGGATAATGGCAAAGAACCTCGGACGATTGGCCAGGGAAAGATGGTAAATACCTCGGCAGACGATGCCGATACCATGGTAGACAATGAGCCAACCGTGCTACCTGAGCAAGGCCAGGTGATGCGTGAGAATACCCCATGGCCACAACCTCTGGCGCCTGCCTCACGGCCACAGACCCCAGAGCCTCCCCCACGACCACGAACTCCGGAGAATCATACACTCAGTGGGTTGGAGTTTTTGGGACTTGTGACGCCGCAAAAACCTCGCCCAGCGGCGTCAACTCTACAAGTAGCTGAGCCAGCCGGAAACACCTCGGATGTTGATGTGGAGCAGCAGCTACTCGGTGAATCGGCATGTGGCGACGGTCTCCCTGATGGCCCTCTCCTGGATGTCCCTCTCCCCAATGTCCCTCTCCCAAATGTCTCTCTCCCTGATGTCCCTCTCCCTGAGGCGGGCCCGGATGGCTTGGTAGGCGAGGAGTGAACCAGTCCTCGCGTTGCACAGGAGGTGTACGTTTGGGTTAGAGTCGGGTTCTTGTCTTGTGAGTTTCCTTTGCTGTAATCTATTCATCTCAGGTACTGATGAAGGCACGCATGGAGGCGTTTTGTTCGTTTCGGTTAGGGTTGTGGGCTTGTTCTTTTCTTTCATTCTAATCTATTTATCTCAGGCATTGATTAGTACACATGTCGCAAGGTTTTTGGATTGCTCAGGGTTTATTTGTTGTTCATTCATAGTATTATGGAACATCACGCATGCAGTATATTTGCAACTCCTGGTGTGATGGTGTTAAGAATCAATAAATCTCTCAAGTATCGTGAGCTTATACCCACACCAGACTGCTCAGGCCCAGCACCAACTTTCGTCCCTTTCTACAGTGAATACTCCACTCCTCCCGTGTCGTCGACAATGCCAGAGGAGACCCTATTCCGTTGCCCCGAATTTTCATGCTGAAAGATGTTCACCTCTGACAGCTGGCGACTTAAACATATCAAATTACACCATCTTGAACACCTTCAAGTTGCAAAGAATCTGACTGTTCGCAGCGCACCCCGACGCGTTCAATTTGCTCAGTGTTGTGAATTCAACGCTAACAAAGATTCAGTCGAAGACTTGGACGCATTTCCCTTCCTCGAACAGGTTCAAAACATGGCTGACTCAGAGTCTCAACCACTGCCACCTCCTCTGCCGCTGACGGAAACTTACCTCGGTACCGGTGCTCCACTGAACGATTACATTGCTGAGCCATCGGAACGCGATGCTCAGGGTTTCCTTGAGATGAACCAACGAAACAATCATTACTACCCGTTTGCGACGCGTGAAGAGTACAAATATATCCAGTGTGGGATCAAGAAGAAGGGCATGAAGATGTACTATGACAACGTGCTGAAGGTAGAAAACGCCGCTCTGCATTTCCCAAGCTTCAAAAACGGGGATAGCGTCCAGAAGCTCCTTGCTAGCATGCCAGATGATCTGGCTCTCGAGGAGTTGGAACTACACACTCTCGAGGATATGAGATGGAATGACAATCACCAACGCCCTCTCAAATACTGGAGTCGAGCCATCATAACAATCATGAAATGGTTGATGCGGCAGCCAGCGTACACCAAGCATCTTATTTACGACCCTCGGTGTTGCTTTAACAGTGTTACGCCACCGAAACGCCTCCATACCAAAATGCACACTGCGAACTGGTGGTGGGAGATAGAGGTAAGGAGAGATACTTCAGGATAATAACGTGCTAATTGACGTTTAGGCCACGCTCAGAGTGGGGGATACACTGGTTCCCTTAATCTTCATGTCTGACGGAACACATTTCTCGAATTTTGCTGGCAACAAGAAAGAGTGGCCTGCATATATGACATTTGGCAATCTATCATCGAAGATCCGCCAGATACCCTCAACGCACAGTGTCGTGATGGTCGCTATCCTGCCGATTCCAATCAAGAACGGCAATATTCCTCAGAACTGGCTGGATAAGCAGCGGCAAACAACCCGAAAGGTGCTGAACAAAGTAGTCCAGCGGTTACTCCAGCCTCTCACCTTTAAGCAGAATCCCGGCGCCGAGAGCGGGTATTACAACGTTCTCTGTCCAGATGGCAACTTCAGGCATTGCAAACCGGTTTTGGCAGCATGGTTTGCAGATTGCCCTAAGTATAGCGACCTACATCATCTCAAGTGCCATGTCTGTTTTTGGTGCAATTGTCCAAAGAACGAACTTGGAGATTATATCCCTCCTGACAAGCAACACCCCTGACGGGATCACAACCTATATCGAACGCTCAGTGATGCCAACAGCAAGGCAGCCAATGCCGAACTCTCGTCACGCCATGTTCACCGAGGATTCAACGTGTTTCGACATATTCCCTGCATCGTGAGCGACCTCCCTAAGCCCAACCTGCTCCATACAATGCAGATCGGCTTGCTTGACCAGCTCCAGAAGTGGATTTTCCACTTCATGAAGAGGCACAAACGGCTCGACAAGTAAAATGCAATCTGGTTATCCGTGCCTGCTTACCACGACCTCAAACCAAAAAATAAGTCATATGAAGAAGTTTCTCAATGGAATTGGAAGCAGATGAAGGAAATGGGCCGGTACCTGCTTGGAGTTGTAACACAGTCTCTACGAGGCAGAAGCCCCGCTCAGCGTCGCATATTCAATCACTCAATTAAGTGCACACGGGCATTGTTAGAATTCTATATGTATGCTCGATATAAATCTCACGATGATGCAATATTGAGCTACATGGAGGACGCCTTTCATCGTTTTCACACCTTCGAAGATGTTTTCTTACTTGGGCGAGCCGGCAAACAGGTGAAGGCCAAAGCCAATGCCCTGAGAACAGAACTCGTGAAGAAGCGAAAGGTAGACCAGGAAACAAATGCTGAAACTTGGAGGGCGTCTAGGAAGCAGTGCGAAACGAACGCCTGGTGGGATTATATTAGCCACAAGATAGAGGTTTCCAAGGAGTTGGATGCCGACCTCAACTTTCCGAAGATCCACTTGATGTCTCAATGGGTCGAACAGGTTCGTCGATACCTAGCCGTGCAACAGTATTCTGCCGAGAGACACGAACAAGCACATAAAACGAACCTAAAGGAAAGTTGGAACGCCTCCAATCACAATCTCAACTACCTGCCGCAAGTAATCAAGTTTCAGCGTCGCATCCTCTACTTCAATGTCAGGGAGCTCAATCTCCAAGCCCTCACTCAGCGTCAGGAGAACAGCGCTGCCGCATGCAAAGTCCTCCCTTCCGGGGCTGATCTGGCTGCCCACATGAGCCCCCAGTCATATGCGAAACCCGAATTCATGGGACCCTAAAACCGCCGTGATGGAATGCATCCTGACGCTATGATCAAAGACTTCAGAGCAGTACTCAACAATACGCAAGGCGGAAAGAACCTCTTGGCATTATACAGCGGCACACAGGAGTTCATTATGTATAAGAGTCGTAACAAGACGTATATATCAGATGAACAACTGTACGCAATGGAGCTCTGTATTTACCATGGTATTAAGGTTCAAGTTGAGGGTTTAGATGGTGAACACATAACTCAGAGGTGTCGATGCACAGGAAGCAAGAGCTGGCGTGGAGGGGATCGACGGAACGACTGGGTGTGGGTAAAGCAACACCCGGAGAGGTGTCATGGCGGCCTGAATGGGCCTCTCCCGTGGCAACTGCAACGAATATTTAAGATCAAACTCCGAAACGAGGATGGAGCTTTCTTTGAGTACAGGTTAGCCCTGGCGCAAACTACAATGCCTGAAAACTCGGGTAACTTGGATCCAGTCTCAAAATTTGTACAAGTGAGAAAAGCACCGGCAGCCGTTGCTTTGCATGTTTTCAGCGTGGGCAATATTGTCGGCTGAGCGCACATAATTCCAGAGATAGCTACAAGTAGTAAGACAGGTGACAGATGGAACGAGCGATGGATTGTCAATAGCCACATAGATCTGGTGACTGGGAATGATCTGTATAATTAGTAAAGAGAGAATTGCATTGTGCGTGCAGGTGGAAGGAATGCGAGGAGAGATATTCGCAACGTCACCCATCGCATTGGAATCCCGATACAAGCGCGTACCCAATGAATCCATTCCGACATATTGTCACAGTTGGCCACAACGCCAGATTGATCATTGAAAATAGGAGACCGACAGAACGCGAAGTGACACTGAAACAGCAATCAGAGGGACATATACAACATGATGCGTTGTATTGATGCTGGGCGCGGAGTAATCCGCCACCAGGGTGTCTCTGACAGCTCTGACAGAGCGCGTCTACTCTGACAGGGCCATTCCACCCGAACGGAATATTTTTTCGCTGATGATTATTCGAGATTGAAGGAGCCCTTGGATATGGTCCATCTAGAGGCAGTTGATCGGGAGGGAGTTGCAACAGCAGCAGAGACTCTATTCATTGGTTAACTTGTAATCGTGGGAATGTAGAGAGTCGATTACAATGAGGTCTGCCAAGTGATGAGAGACTAGCTGGGTGCAGGGGGACAGTCCAGCTTGGGATGGTGCAGTACTCGGTGTATGCTGTACTCAGTGTATGCTGTACTCTGTGTATGCTGTACTCGTTGTTAACTCATGATTATTGCATGGCGCGATTGATAGGGATACCTTAACTTCATGTTCCTAGGTGATGGTAGAAACCGAGAGAGATGAGAAGAGATGTGGTAGGTCATCATGTGAAACTGGGCTTTAAGAGAATTGCATGTGTGAGCCACTTGACCATTCCTGATATGACAGGTCCTACTCCCTATCTGGCAGGTAAAACGACCGATACAAGGTCTTCCAAATCCAATCAGGCAAGCCGTACCCATGACTGCTCATATCCACTTGTGTCCTCCATATCATTCCCATCTTCATCCCCCATCACACTCTCTCTACCATCATCGCATAACACCAAGTTAAGTCATCCCTCTCTATCTCTCCATGTGATGATCATGAGTTCATACTGAGTACAGCATCTACCCAGTACAGCATCCACTGAGTACAGCATCCATCGAAGGTATTCTGTCTTCCCTTCATTCTCACGATTATGAGTTGACCGCTGAATGCAGCTTCAACTTCCGGTGTGCCCCTCTACCAGATCGATCACCACCAGCCAGCTTTCTATGAGAAGTCATATGTAACGTCACCTCCTCAAATTCCCGCGACTGCTAGTTCAGTAACTGATGATTACAGTCTCAGAACCTGGCGTACCTCCTATCGACCGCCTCAATGTACTTCTCCAATCTTGCTCAATCATGGCCTCCAAGTGCATCATCAAAGTCGCTCGATCACGGCCTCCAAGTGCATCACTGGGTTAAACGATCGCGGCCTCCAAATTCATCTCCAAACTCCCACAATCACAGCCTCCAATTTCATCTCTGTGTTCAACTCCATCTCGACCTCCAAGTGCATCTCGGAACTCGCTCTATCATAGCCTCCGAGTGCATCTCTGAGTTACACCATCTTGGCCTCCAAATGCAACTCTGAGTTGCACGATCACGGACTCCAAGTGCATTTCCAAACTCACTCAATCATGGCCTCCAAGTGCATCTCTGAGTTACACGATGGCGGCCTCCAAGTGCATCTCAAAGTTACACAATCTCGGCCTCCATGTGCATCTCTGAGTTCACTTGATCACTGCCTTCCAGTGCATCTCCAAACTTGTTCAATCATGGCCGCCAAGTGCATCTTTGGGTTACACGATCACGGCCTCCTAATGCATCTCCAAACTCGCCCGATTACGGCCTCCAAGTGCATCTGTGAGCTACGCGATCTTGACCTCCAAATGCATCTCCAAACACGCTCAATAAGGGCCTTCAAGTGCATCTCTGAGTTCACTCGATCATGGCCTCACAGTGCATCTCCAAACTCACTTGATCACGGCCTCCAAGTGCACCTCTAAGTTGACACAATCACTGCCTCAAAGAGTATCTCTGAGTTCACTCGATCATCATCTTCAGGTCCTCCTTAAATGGCTCTGATACACCACCTGCAGCCAGTCCAGATACACCGTGTGCAGATGGGTAGCTATCTAGATACATGGATACATAGATGAGTATATAAACTGAATACATGAGTTTTAAAAATTGTTGGACGATAAGTAGTAGCTATGATTTTCAGGCGCACCAGCAGTTTTCCAAAAGAATATGTTGTTTCTCCCAGCCTGCTCTACAGTGATTCGAGGTGCTCCCAGGCTTGTCGTCAGCGCTCCCACTCTTCTTGCCAGCTGTCCCAGGTGCTCCCATATCCGCCTGAAGCGCACTGTGTCGGTCCAGTCTACGCTGGGATTTGACCACCCTGGGATTCTTGTCTGACAACTATCAGACACTCCCAGTGACAGATTTACATTTTGCTAATGAGTGTTACCAGGCTTCGGTCCAGGTTGGAACTGAACTACACGCTGCAGTCCGGCTTTACCACAGCGAAACAACCCTAACACAGGAGCCAGTGTCAGGGTGTTACCCAGATCGACCATAAACCCTCAGAGTTTTGGCCATGTTGAACCCAGGCCTTGATTCCATTTTACCCTTTGTGCCACTTTGGCTTCGATTCAGTATCGCAGTTCTGATGGTATCATAACATGATCAATACGTTGATTGTGCAGTTTCACCCGTACTTGCACCTCCCGCTGTCAGGTTTGCAATCAAATCAATGTTTATTGCATCGCTCTGAAATAACATGATATTTTACGTCAATTTCACTTGTGTTCCATTGCAACTGAACAAATATTGGTGCAATCGCAAAGATGACCGCGGGAGGTGAACGAGCGTGTCAAAACGCGCAATCCAGCTATTGATTATATCATGATACGATCAGACCTCAGATACTTAATTGGAGACCAACGTTTGAACTTGAAATGCTATGTTTCTGGTCGTAAAACTGGCCCATGTCAAACAGTCCAGGTTTTTTGTTTGACAAGACCAGTTGCAATGGTCCTATTTTGAGTGAAACCGGAACCAGAACAGACCTAGAAATTTCGACCTGTTGCAAACAATAGTTTCTTCTGCCTACTTCTTTGGGGTCCTACATGAGCTTGCTCCCATACAGTGCGACCACATGGACACATGTCACCTGGATGGGTCTTACGCTCTCCAGAACAACCCTGTATATCTTTGTATGAGTCTGGAGACTGGCTTCTACAGACCCAGCTATGTTCATGCATCGGTTGTGCTGCTTACTGAAAGTCAGCTGTGTCTCCATCCAGTCACCCAGGCAGTGTGTCGCCTGATTTTTGAATTGTATGATGCGGGGTACGATTCTCATCTTCGCTGCAAGCTCTAGCCGGAGGTATTGATTGTACTGTCGTCTGCATGTGAAAAGTGATGCCTCTGTTGTTCGAATGTCAAACTGCAGCCTTTGGCTACTTACCCAATTGATACCCTCCACTGCAGTACTCTTAAGTATGGTGATGACGCAATTGACATTACTTCCTGTTGTCACCCAGCCAATGTCATCTAGAAAGGATCATCCATTGGCTGCTGATATGTACTCTTGGACCCATTTCATCAATGCTGAAGTGTAAATCGCAAAGAGAATGGGTGACACAGGTTTGTCTTGCAGGATCACTTCTTATACTGGTTGTGCTTCCATGGCATTGCACTCCATTGTTATCTGCACCATTCTATCTGGGACAAAGCTCTCCATCCATCGTATAAGGTCCCCATACAGTTTGCTAACTTCCATAAAGTTTACTAGCCTTCCAGTTGGTACACTTGGGAAGGCTCCCTCAACGTCAATGAGAAGCATGCCTGTAATGTGGCTATGCTTCCAGGCTGCCTGAGCTCTATCAACCATGATGGCTAGTGCATTGATTGCTAACAATACTCTTCCACTTCCAAATTGTGCGTTGCTCAGTAGCTCTCACCTATCAGCTTCTGCTGACAGCCTCTCAGTTACTACTTCCTGGACAACATGTCCCATGCAGCTCAACAGCAATATAGCACAATAGGCCTTTAGCTGTGTGTAGTTATTTCTACCAGGCTTACGAATCACCACCCTGCTAACTCGCTTCCATACAGCAGAGTGTCTTCCCAAGCCAATGGCTGCCATCATCTGCCTTACAATCCCCTCGTTGTCCCACATCCCAAGCAGCCCGAACTTGCAACAATGCCGCATGTCCAGCCCTGGTGTTCTTTTGACTGATTGAGATCATCAGCAAAATGGTGTTCAGTCACTGGAAGCCTCCAGGAGTGTCTGAGAGGATGTGGAGTGTAAACTGAGAAGTATCAATTTCAGGAGAGTATCAGACCATACGCGCGCATTCCTGTGAGCCTTTAGAGTAGCTGGGATCTCTGACGGCTGGTACATAAGTGTGATGGGAGTGATTGTGATAGGTTTCAGAGTACCTCAGAGGGCCGGGGAGAACAATGGGTGCCTCAGGAATTGCCGGCGACATGAATGGTCGTGCCGAGGGCAATTCTGGGGGCACATGGGAACACCGGTGATGATCCTGGGAATGTCGGCAACAAGCCTGAATGCATCAGCAACCAGTCTGGGAGTGCCAGTGACAAGTTTGGGCGCACCTCCAATTAGAGCGGAGCAGTCTGGGAAAAGCAACATATTCTTTGTCAATGCTGGTGGTGTGCCTAGAAATCATAGCTACTATTTGTCATTCAATGATTTTTAAAACTCATATATTCAGTGTGTAGACTAATCTAAGTATCTCTGAATCTGTATAGCTACTCATCTACAAATGGTATTTCTGGACTGGCTGCAGGCATTGCGTAAGAGGAATTCACGGTGCACATGACGATGACGATCAAGTGAACTCAGAGATACCTGCGACGCCTGTGATTAAGCACCGATGGAGATACACTTGGAGGCCATGATCGCGCAAGGTTGGAGATGCACCTGGAGGCCATGATCGAGCGAGATAGGTGAATTAGCCCTGGAGGCTGCCATCAAGTGACCATGGAGGCTGTACTGGTGCCAGTGAGGAGATGCATTTAGGGGCCGTAATCCAGCAAGTATGGAGATACACTTCACGGCCGCGATCGAGCAAGTGTGGAGACTGTAATCATGTCAGTTTGAAGATGCTTATGGTGGCCGTGATGGTGTGACCTTGGAGGCCGTGATATAGCGAGGCTGGATTACTACATGGTGGCAGTCAATGGAGGGTGCACAGGGTTCTGGGAATGTATTGATCAATTAATAAACATGCGAGCGTGGGACTGTGACAAGATGACTGTACCTGTGAGCTTTGATGGAGAGCTAGAGTGATGGCAGGCGTTTGTGTAGGGATGCAGTCTGGAAACAGAAGCTACACCCAAGGGTCTACTCGTAATAATGAGAATGATGGGAACACAAGCTATGTTCGGTGGATGTCAAACTGAGTGTATGCTGTACTTGGTGTATGCTGGACTAAGTGTATGCTGTGATCGGTGTATGTTGTACTGAGTATACACTGTACTTGCAGTATGCTGTGCTCACACATCAGCAAAAAACATTTCCGTCCGGGCGGAATAGGTGACGCTGCGAAAATCTCTCCTCACGTTCCTTCTACATTAAGCTCGAGAAGCGTAGGAAGAAGGTCAGAAGATATGATACTACCTGCCTGTAAGGATCCACGCAATTGCGCGGATCCACGAAATCTTGGAAACAGCGAGTGAGACCAAAGGTTTGGAAAGATAGAGTGTGTATTTTCGTTGTATGACAAGATGAGATGAAAATGAGATGCTGTCTATCTATCTACCCCGGGGTATCCCAAATATATACTCTGCGTCGCTCATTCCACATCCGTTACCCCTGTATCTCTGTACACCCACCATCACTCCTTAACGATATACTTGGAGGCCGTGATTGAGCTAGTTTGGAGATGCATTTGGAGGCCGAGATCGATTGAAATGAGAGATACACTTGGAGGCCGTCATCAATCGAACTGAGAGCTGTACTTAGAGGCCGTGATCGAGCTGGTTTGGAGATGCACTTGGAGGCCGAGATCGAGTGAACTGAGAGATACACTTGGAAGCCGTGATCAATCAAGTTTGGAGATGCACTGGGAGGCCGAGGTCGAGTGAACTCAGAGATGCACTTTGAGGCCGTGATCGAGCGAGTTTGGAGATGCACTTGGAGGCCGAGATCGAGTGAACGGAGAGATGCACTTGGAGGCCGTGATCGATCGAACTGAGAACTGCACTTGGAGGCCGTGATCGAGCTAGTTTGAAAATGCACTTGGACGCCGAGATCGAGTGAATTGAGAGATGCACTTGGAGGCCATGATCGAGCGAGTTTGGAGATGCACTGAGAGGCCGAGGTCGAGCGAGTTTGGAGATGCAATTGCGGACCGAGATTGAGTGAACTCAGAGATACACTCCAAGCCTGTGATCGAGCGAGTTTGGAGATGCAATTGGAGACCGAGACTGAGTGAACTCAGAGATGCACACTGAGGCTGTGACCGAGCGAGTTTGCTGATGCACTTGCAGGCTATATTCGAGCGAGATTGGAGGAGTACTTGGAGGCGGTCAATTTGGAGGGAGGCGCGACGGCAGCTGAGACTGTTTTCATTGGTTAACTTGTAATTGTGGGAATGTAGAGAGTTGAGTACAAACATCCGCCGAGAGATGAGAAACTGGCTGGGAGCGGGAGAGTGTCGATCTTGGGTTGATGCGGTACTTGGTGTATGCTGTAGTCGGTGTTAATTCATGATTATGGCATGGAGAGATAGAGAGGGATGACTTAACTTCGTGTTCTTAGGTGATGGTAGAGATGAGCAGCAGAAAGAGAGAGATCAGAGGAGATTGGGGAAATCATCATGAGGAACTGGGACTTGAGAGAATTTCGCGTGCCAGTCAATTGACCATCTCCGATATGGCAGGTACGAGTCCTGATCCGGCGGGTAATATCACAGATACGGGGTCTTCTAAACCCAATCAGGCAAGTTGTACTCTTGATTTCTCATAGCTGCTTGTATTTTCCATATCGTTCTCATCTTCATTCCCCATCTCCCTCTTTCTTGTCCACAACCCTACCATTATCGCAAGAATACAAAATTTAGTCATCCCTCTCTATCTCTCCATGCCATAATCATGAGTTAACACCGAGTACAGCATACACCTAAGATTGTCTGTCGTCCCATTATTCTCACGATTTTGAGTTGACCCCTTAATGTACCTTCAGCTTCCGGTGTACGTCCCTATCGATCCACGGCCACCAGCCAGTTCTCCATAAGAGCTTCAAAGGTAAAGTCACCTCGTCACATTCACACGGTTTCAAGTTAACTAACCGATGAATAGAGTCTCAGCACCTGGCACTCCTCCCACCTACCGCCTACAGATCAACCACTTCCAAATACTCCTCCAATCTCGCTCGATCATAGCCTGCTACAAGTGCATCCCCAAACTCGCTCGATCACGGCCTCCCAGTGCATCTCCAAACTCGATTGATCACGGTCTTCAAGTGCAGCTCTTAGTTCACTCGATCTCGGCCACCAAGTGCAGCTCTCAGTTCACTCAATCTCGGCCTCCAATTGCATCTCCAAACTCGATCGATCACGGCCTCCAAGTGCAGCGCTCAGTTCACTCGATCTTGGCCTCCAAGTGCATCTCCAAACTCGCTCGATCACGGCCTCCCAGTGCATCTCCAAACTCGATCGATCACGGCCTCGAAGTTCAACTCTGAGTTCACTCGAGCTCGGCCTCCAAGTGCATCTCCAAACTCGCTCGATCACGGCCTTGGAGTGTATCTCTGAGTTCACTCAATCTCGGTCTCCAATTGCATCTCCAAACTCGCTCGGTGACGGCCTCGTAGTGTATCTCTGAGTTGCAGATTGGTAGCTATATAGATACATAGATACATAGATGAGAATACAACCTGAATACATGAGTTTTAAAAATCGTTGCACAATTAGTAGTAGCTATAAGTTCCAGGCGCACCAGCAGCGTTTCCAAAGAAGATATTGTTTTTCCCAGCATGCTCTACTGTGATTCGAGGTGCTCCCAGATGCTCCCAGGTGCTCTGCTATTCACCGCGACCCGTCGCCTGGGCAACAGAAAGTGTGTAAATCTCCCTCTGAGGGTACGAGGTTCCGACAGAGCCATCAGAGCCGTCCGGAACACCCGGGCTGTTTCAGACGGAAACTAGAGTTGTTGCTGATGCAGTATACTGTACTCTGTGTATGCTGTACTTGGTGTCAACTCATAATCATGACAAGCAGAAGTAGTGAGGGATGACACAACTTCTTCTCCTGCAAAGATGGCAGAGTGATGGATGACAAAGAGAGAGATGGGGGATGAAGATGAGAACGATGTGGAGGTTACTAGCGGATATGACAACCACAGGTACAACTAGCCTTCTTGGCTTCGGAAGACCTTGTATCTATGTAATTATATGCCAGGTCAGGACTCTTACCTGCCATATCAGGGATAGTAACTGGAATCTCACTCAGAATGCTTGAAGTCCCAGTTTCTTATGATGCTTTCCCCCATCAATTCTCATTTCTCCCCTTTTTGTCCTCATCTCTACCATAACCTAAGAACATGAAGTTAAGTTATCTGTCTCTATCTCTCCATGCCATGAAGAGGAGATAACACCAAGTACAGTATATACCAAGTACAGCATACACCAAGTACAGTATAAACCACATCCAGCATACACCAAGTACAGCATACTCCAAGTACAGCACATGCTGAGTACTGCATACACCGTGAACTGTATCATCCCAATATCAACTGACTCCCGCTCCCGGCCAGTTTCTCAGCTCCCTGTGTACCTTGTTGTACTCAACTCTCTCCATTCCCACAATTACGAGTTTCCCAATGAATAGAGTCTGAGCTTCAATCGCACATGTCTCCCGATTTACCACGTTCAGAGTCACTGGGTCTAGATTCACTGCCTAGAGATTGACTGCCTCCCGATTGACCACCTGCAGATCAATCGCTTCTGGAGCAACCACCTCCAACTACTCCTCCACTCTTGATTGATCATGGCCACCAAGTGAATCACCCAACACGCTCAATTACAACTTCGAAGTGCATCTCTGAAATCACTCAATCTCCGCCTCCATGTGTATCTCCCAACTCACTCATTCACAGCCTCCTAGTGCATCTCTGAGTTCACTCGATCCCTTGGTCTCCAAGCGCATCTCCAGAGTCGCTCCAAAGCGGCCTCCAGATTCGTCTTAGAGTTCACTTGATCTCGGTCTCAAAGTACATCTCCCAATACGCTGGATCGTGCCCTCCAGATACATTTTCAAGGTGTGACTGCGGGTGCATGGAGATACAGGGGTATTAGTGGTGGACCAAGGGACGGGGAGTATATATTTGGTGGACCATGCAGTACATAGACATCATTCCATTACCCTGTCATCTTATCAGATAATGAACATATACACTCTATCGTTCCCAACTGTTATTCTCACTCGCTCTGTCCAAGAATTCATGGATCCACACACTTGCGTACATTGGCAATGCCAAGTAGTATCATTTCTTCCGAACCAATTTCTATGCTCCGTGAATCAGAACTGCTATATCTCATGAATTCCATTTGAATGCATAATGAGGGTGTCCTTGTGCTCCTCTGATTATACTCAAGTACTATCTGCCACCAGATGGACCTTATGTTTATATCATGAAAGACTTAAATGCTGTATATCATATTATGATGTAGCAAATCTTATGACGGTAAAAAAGAGGAATATGGAAAGATGAAATGCCTTGTGGTTATTTAAGAACCAGTGCTGTGAGAATACGGCACAAAGTCTTCCACAGAACGTGTGTAGTGGTTTCAGCTGCGGTTGAAGTATTCCGCATAGCTGTGCAGCAGACTCCGCTTCTGTTACAGTCTCCCCCAGATGTCGGCAGAAGTCTCAGGAGCTCCAAAGTTTCACTCTTCTATAACTCAAATTTCATAGCATTCTGAACGCACCTCCATAGCTGCAGGAGCTTCCAGGTGCACCTGAGAATTCTCTTGCAGAGTCTGAGAGGGTTTTGCTTAGCTCCAGCAGGGTCTGGGAGCATCTAGAAGTCCTTATAAGTACTGGTGTGGTTGCCCCGAGTGTCTTGGATAATTGCGTATTGCTTCCGTACCAATTTACATTTTCCTGATGAATATCAGGCTCTTTCAACTTCATGCTCAGTGACATGTGGGTATACACTTCCTGTGGGAGGTTGTTGGTTGTAATGGTCGTCGTCTTACAGAGGCAAAAACTTGCACCTTAGAGTCTCCTCCTTCATGAATGATGTGTTTGCTTGCATGCCTTGTCTGTCTGTTGAGGCCGCCATGGTCATGTCAGCCCAAGCCTTTCTGTATCATGCTGCTCTCCATCCCTAAGCGACACTCATGTTTTCCAAGTACTTGCTTAACATATTACTCTTAGACTGGAAAATCAACTTCTGAGGCTCTGTCTTCACCCTGGCAGCTTCTTTCATGCTTCATCTCCTCCTTTTCTTTATTCCAACTACCTTTCTACTTTGTGTGATGTCGTTGTTTCACCACAACATTCATTTGGGGCAGTGGCAGATCTACTATGCCCTGGCATCGAAAATGCGGACTGTTTTTTCCCAATACCATGTGGCCTCTCGCGTGATGTCGTCTGCTGTACACTTTGCATCGAGGTTTGCTTTCGCCTTCACTAGCTCCATCCCCAGCTTCTCTGCTGTCTCCATGTTCTCCTCCATCGTTGCAGCTGAATCCCACCCTACCACCCTTTGATTCTTCTCCTCCTCCTGCCAGGCTGCTTTCACCCGCCATTCTATAACCTCATGGTCTGATTCAGTGGTGTAGTAGTTGGTCAGTATGGACCACATGGTCACTGATCAATTCAACAGTGTCAGTTAACTGACCGACTCACCTTCATGACTTTCTCTGATCCAATGGTTGTTGGCTCCACCATTATTTCCACATTGCAGTCCATTGTCATCAATCAAATCTTCACAGAAGACAGCCTTCCACTGCACTTGGCATCTAGGGTCCCATCAGATCCTATGGGCATTGAAGTCTCCCCTGAAGCCAGTGCCAACCAGCTGATTGACTCTCTGCCCATGCAGCATGCATGCAGGTCTCTGGCCCGACTGGGTGTGTCTTTGATCGTAATTGTTGATGATCCTTATGGTCAACTCTCCTCTCCTCTTGTTGTCAGTAGCAATGACATCATCAGTTGCACATCTGCCAAAATTTATCCACTTATCAACCAGCTGGCTACAACCCCTTTGTATTGTCATTGAGACATATTTTTTTTTCTTCTTTCATTTGTGGAATGTCTGGTCACAATACCTCCTTGTTCTCTCGCTGGCTTTTGCTAGGATACTATTTTCACTCTATGCTTGTGTAAGGCCATATATCTGTATATGGCCGCATATGGGAGTATATGAGAAAATATGGTTGTACACATGGATGAGGTAATCGAATGGTGTGGTTGATTGGTAAGATTATCACTGGAAATCTCAGAGAGATTGCCAGTCGTGTATATAAGTTTGTGGTTACCCGGCACTGGATACGTCTCGTCCATTGCCGAGAATCTAATCATGACTGCCATTACATCATCCCCCCCTTTAATAGCAGACCCCCTGGGCTGCCACATAGGTATTTGTGTAATAAGAGAAACCCCACAAAAAGAAACAAAACCAATCCGCACACCTCCGCATGACCTAATAAGTCCCACAACCGATCAGTGCCTTATCAGCAGCCTCACTGTGGTTCGGTGCACGGGCAATACTCCACCCCCAGTTGGAGATGGTAAAAACCCGTGCCGACGCCATCTATACCGGCCCGAAATCCATTTGAATGTAAGTCAAGTAAAACCCCCGTAGAAAACGTTCAATACCACTCCTGCAAGTCCAATCATTGTCGAGGCTTCCTCAGATGGTCTCGGTGGAACTCGTCGACCAATTCTGGTGCATTCCCGAGATTCTCTGCAGGTTCCCAGCTAGGCCGTACATAACTGTAACTCGCCCATTGTACAAGATAATGGAGTTTCCAGTAGCGTCGCTTAATGTCGAGAATCCAGTAAACTTCCCATTTGTCATAGTCGTCGACGACCATCGGCTGCGGTTCCAAAGGCGGCTGGCCGGCAGTAGAAGGTGTATAGCGGTTGAGCAAAGAGACGTGCAAAAGGTTGTGCTTCCGGATCGTATACCGGAGGTCCAATTTGTAAGCATTGTCAGTCATGACCTGAACTTACCGTGTACGGTCCTGTCCGGTTGTAATCCAACTGCTTTGGCAGTCTTGTCGTCTGGAAGTGCCGCGTTGAAAGCCAGACCTTATCTCAAACCTCGAAAACAGCCTCGTTGCCACCACCATATTTCGTCTGATTGGCTTGAGCCTCCTGGAAGTTCTAAAGAAGGGTTTGGTGAGTCTCCTCCAAGCCAGCTGAGAAAGTGTCTGCTTGGATTTCCGAATTCAGGCTAGATGGTTGCTTTGGGGCCTAAAACTGCACCACCGCATGGTAGTGGTAATTTGCCCAGAATGGAGTCATCCTTGTGGATGCGTGTATCGCATTATGGTAAGCGAATTCGGCTAGTGGTAAGAGTTCGACCAATTCGTCCTGCTCCTAGTTGTAAGAAGCCCAGAGATACTGCCCCATCGTCTGATTCTGACGCTCTGTCTGCCCGTCCATCTCTGGATGGAAGACTGTCGAGAGCCGATGGTCAGTACTCAAGTGAGAACATACCCGGGTCCGAAATCAGCTTGTGAACTGGGTGCCGCGATCTGTTACTATGTTCTCTGGGATGCCACGCTTGCAAATGACGTGTGCAAAGAAGAGCCGGGCCAACTCCGGCGAGTTGATATTCTTCCGGCACGGTAAGTAGATTGCCATCTTTGTTAGTCAGTCCACAATGACGAGAATCCCGGTATAGCCCGATGCCATTGACTCTGGCAAGTCGGTGACAAAGTTCATCATGACGCCTTCCCAGGGCTGTGATGGTATCTCCAAGGGCATGTTGATTCCGTGCCTGGTGTGCCGAGGTGCCTTGATTCGGTGGCATACTTCGAAGCCACTGACATACTTACGTACCGGCAGGTCCATTACTGGCCAGTACAAATCCCTAGATACCAGCTCAGTAGTCTTAAGAGCTCCAAAATGACCAGACAAAGGGATGTCATGGAATAGACTAATCACTTTTCCGCGTAGCGAATCGATCGCTGGAACATACATCCTCCCCTCGTAAGTCAAGACTCCCGCGATGACTTTCCATTGGCTTTCCACTTTGGCGGTATCTGTGCCATCTATCATTGGTCGTTCGACAAGCTTCGCCGGGAGCTCCACAGCCAAAGGAGCAGAAGCCTAAGCTGCGATAATTGCTGACATGAGGTCGTCGAATTGTTCCACTGAGACGGTTTCCAATAGTCGTGCCACAGGCCTTGCATAGCCGAGCTCATAGTCGGGCTATCTGGATGGGCCATCGGCCTGGTTCTTTGTGCCTTCCAGGTGCTCAATGACAAAGTCGTAAGCCGAAAGAATTTCCGACCACCTGGCTTGTCATCTGGAGAGTACTTTGGATGTCTGGAAGTATTCGAGAGTCTTGTTATCACACCGGATTAATACCTTGTCATTGGCCCCCTCGAGGTAATGCCTCCACTGTTGTAGTTTTCCCACAATGGCCAATGGCTCACGATCATAAGTGTCGTAATTCTGTTCGGCTGGAGAGCGCTTCCGGGAGTAGAAATGGACTGCCCTGAGAACCGCGAAAACATCGTACTGATTGAGAACGCCTGCAATCACGAATCCACTCACATCCATTTGGAGAATGATTGGCATGGCCAGGTCAAAATGCTGGAGGATCAGTGCCTCGGTGAAGGTCCATTTCAATTTCCGGAACACCAACTCAGCTTCCCGAGTCCATTCCCATTTGGGCGAGCATCCCGATTTGTTGACGCGATATGTCTCTGATTTCTTCAGTAATTCCATCAGTGGAAGGGTCACCTTGGCATATTTCTGGATGCATCTTCAGTAGAAGTTTGTGAATCCGAGGAGCACCTGGACATCTCCAATTGACTTTGGTGTTGTCCAGTCCTCGATTGTGGAGATCCGGTCCGATTCCATGCCGACTCCATCAGGAGTGATAACAAACACCAGGAAGCCTACATCAGAAACTGCGAATTGGCACTTCTTGGCTTTGCAATAGAGGCGGAATTCCTTAACTCGCTGCAGCACTTGGCGCACATGCTCCTTGTGCTTCTTCTCGTTTGTCGAATACAAGAGTATGTTGTTTGAGATAGCATACCGGGAAGTTGTCAATGGATGGCCATAGGCAATCCTCGATCCAAGACTGGAACAAAGCCAGTGCGTTTGTTAGACCGAATGGCATGACCTGGAATTAGAATCGGCTGTAATGGGTTCAATATCCCTTGTTGTATTCATCACCTTCCTTGATCCGGATGAGGTTGTAGGCCCTGCAGAGGTCCAGTTTCGTGAATATCCTGGCCTCGCACACACGTTCAGGCATCTGTGAGATTAAATAAAGAGGATACCGATTCTTCACCTTCGCCTTGTTAAGCGTACAATAGTTGACACAAATTCTTAGTCCTCCATCCTTCTTTTTTGCAAAGAGAATCGGCGGCACCACCGACGATGATAACCGCAGAATAAACCCGTTGACTGTGTTCGCCTCGATGTAAGCCTTTAACATCCTCAACTCGAACTCCAATAGGTTGTTAATCTGCCCATATGCCAAGTTATAGCCGGGCTCCAAGTCAATTGCATGGTCGGTTGACTGATGCGGGGGAAGGGTTTCCCTCTTTGTTTTACTGACAACCTCCACAAAATCCCCATAAATAGCCAGGATATGTCCTCCATCGTCTGTAGGCACCATCTCTGTCATTATGCCAGCTCCATCTGCAAACGTTAGTTCTCAATTTATAATATATATATAGGGAGCGGTAAGGAGGAATATCTAGGAGCCTGGATGTAAAACAGTTCTCCAATGGAAGAGCCAAGACCCGCCGTACAGTACTCCCTTCATGTCTCGGCGTGCCGGTAGCAGTCATTGAAGGTTCCCATGTGGATGCTCTGCTGCCGCAACTACCACCGCTGCTCCCTGCTCGCCCGTCCAGCGCCTGGGGCCTATCTCACTCACCATCAGTGATATCTTCCACGGTCGCTCCCAGCAGCCCTGTACAATCCCCCACTCCCAGGAAGAATGTCCCGACAACCTGCTCACTGGCCAGTAGATCGTCAAAGGCACTTGCTCCAAGTATATGAATATCTGGGATACCTCCGACTCCTTCGGAACACGCCTCCTCCCTAGTTGTAGATCCTGGTACATTCCCAGGGCATTTCTGATGGTCTACCGGGTTCACAGCCACCACTTCTGATTTTCCTGTGGTTCGCAGGGCCAAAAGTCAACCGCTTTGCCAATCGATGTCAGGATTTCTGGACTGGAACCGAGGCAATCCCAAAACCAAGTCGTCAGCCCGCATTGGCACAACTAGCACCTCCAATTCGTGAACCAGTGAGGAGTGCTCCATATACTGAACCGTGAACGCTGTTTTTCGACTGTCGCTTACTCGGGCCATTACTTGGCCATCGAGGTCAAGAATTGTGACATATACTGGTTTGTCCGCTAGACCAAGCCATGTTCGCAGTCTCGGTGCCATGAAGATGCTTGTCGCTCCGCAATCGATGAGAGTTCGCATGTGATCAATTTCTCCATTTCCATTTCTTATAAAAACCTCGTGAATAATATGGAACATGTCCGGTCTGGACGTGTTGAATAAGTACTGACTTGACATGGGAGCTTTTGGGCTCTTGAACACCACTTTTGACTGGTGTTAGGAACGGGTCCGGGTAACCCGCCAGCTGTCCGGTTTTTGGCCGGCAGTGCGGTTCGGTTCGGTTCGTTACTCAGCCAAAAACCTGACCTGCTTTGTCTTGGCGAGTTTGTTACCAAGACTGGACACAAACCCACGGGTTTTCGGCCGGGTTGGAACCAGACTGCGGTTCCAACTTTACGGTTCCTACACCTTTGCCTCCAACTAAGTATTTGAGTTCTCATCGTATCGTGACATGATTATTACGTAGATTGTGCAGTTCTAGCCGCTCTTTCACCTCCCGCTTTCCCATTTGCGATCCAACTGATATTCATTTAGTGGCTGTGAAGAAAGGGCCCATCTTTAGCGAAATCAGCGGGTATTCAATAGCAACTCAACGAATATTGGTCGGATGACATATCTGAGATCGGCAGCTGAAAGAGCGGGTAGAACTGCACAATCTATGTACTGATGATGTCATGATACGATCAGAACTCAAATACTTAATTGGAGGCAAAGTTGTGATGTTGAAATACCGGGTTTTTGGTGAAAAAACCGGCCCATTTCCAGTGGGCCGGGTTTTTGGTGTGGTAAGACCCGTTGCAACAGTCCGGTTTTGGGTGGAACCGGAACCGGAACCGTCCGGGGAATTTGGACCCGTTTCTAGCACTGCTTTTGACTTCAAAGTGATCCGATGCAGTTGTATGCTGTCCATCGTCGCAATCAAAGTCTGCATTGCAAACCTCTCTAACGCCAATTCCACCTTGTTGAACCTGTCCCGTCGGGCCAAATGCCGAGTGAGGCCTATGTGTTTTTTGGCTGTTGATTGTCAAAAGACTTCTGTTGTTTGATTTGGTGTCCTCGGTACCTGATTGGAGCTAGTGTCTGCTCCTGCTGCGGTGGGTTACCTCCTTGTGACACTTCAGGGCAGAAGTTTGCATTCTGGTTCGGAGATCTGCAGTGTAAGCACTTGCCGGAAGAACGTCGGCTTTCGAAGATTTCTGTTGAAACCCATGGTGGTGGCAGTAAGCCTCATGATTGTCCTCCACCGCCTGACTTGCCGTGTCCGTATGATCCCGATTGGCAGGATTGTCCGCCGCCGGTAGTGTCGGCTGGCTTGGAGATGGATGGCCGATTGCCTTGTTTGCCGCCTTTGGAAGACGAGTCCGTACGCTATTTCTGCTGCTGTTGTTGCTGCTGCTGTTGTTGCTGCTGCTGTGGTTTCTTGTTTTCGACATGTGTAACTTCCGAGGCCGCACCTTGATTGATAAATTCGTCCAAGGTGTCAAATCTGCTGCAGATGGGCGTCATCGGTCCAACTTTGTTCTTGAGAGAGTTGCAGAAGCCTGCCCAGGCAATATCGTAGAGGACTTCTTTGTGCTTCTGTAGATTCCACCCAGCCTGTCTCCAATTAGCATTCAAACGATTTGCATAGGCTCTGACTGATTCTTGTGGAAGTTGTATGTATCGCTGCAACAGTGTGATCACCGCCACGCGTTATCGGTCCTTATCCCCATAAACCTTGGCAATCGCTTGTGAAAAGATGTCAAAGTCCTGTGGGCATTGGTCGGATTCCGCAGATATGTTGCCCGCCCATTACGAAGGGTCTGTCATCACTGTCTGTCGAAGTGTAGGGTTGTGATGATTACTCCAGGCTTCCAGAAGAGTGATCGTGTACTTGACGTGATCAGGTCCACAGCATGGGAATAGGTGGCCGTGGGAGTTGAAATTGGAGCGCAACGTGTCCAGAAATCGGTGCAGCTCTGTTGCACTGCCACAGAATCGTACGGGGTCAACCATCTTCTAGATATTCGGTCATGGGCCTACGGTGCTTCGTTCGGTGCGTTCAGCGCATTTGACAGCCCATTGATCCCATTCTGCAGCCATTCATTCCCTTTCGGCCGCCATCCTCTCCTGTTTGAGTCTCTGTTAGGCTTTGCACTGGGCTTGATTTTCGAGCAGCATTTTCAGCATCAACCGGTTTTGAGTCACCATGTCTAGACGATCCTCGTGAGTAATTTGGGAATGGAGATCACCACTATCGTTGTCGATTGGGCTATCTTTGTTTGTTTCACCTCTGAGGTCATTGTGATGGTCATCGTCATCGTCATCGTCAATCTCGGCCTCCGGTAAGACCGTTGGAGTAGTGCGTTCGGCTGTCAATGCCGCTGCCTGCAGCATGTCATCACTCCAATGGATGTTAGTGACGTGCAATTCAGTTCTGGTAAACTTCTTTGGAGGTATGTTTTGTGATAAAAATACGTTATTTTGTGGAGACACATCGAAAGGGGTAAAATTGCGAGATCCTGTTAGCGAAACGTATTCAATTCATTAAGAGTGATCATAGAGTTAGGCCGTGTATCCGTATATGGCCGCGTATGAGAGTATATGAGAAGACACGGTTGGACACCTGGATGTGGTAATAGAATAGAGTAGTTGATCGGGAAGATTATCGCTGGCGATCTCAGAGAGATCGCGAGTCGTCTATATGAGGTTGTGGTTACCCGGCCCTAGACACGTCTCGTCCTTAGCCGAGAACCTAATCATGACTGCCATTACAGTTTGACTCCCATCTCCAGTGCCACAATGGTCCACCCATAGGACCTTGTGCAGCTTGTCCGAATCACTCCAATCATTTGTAGCCAGGGCTCCTGCTTCAGTCTCAGTCAGAGTTTCAGTCGTGGTCAATGTCGTAATCTCGGTCACAGTCATGATAACCTCTTTTGGCTCCGCTGCTACATTCTCTTCCCTCACATCGGCCGTCTCCTCTTCTTTGCTTCCCCCATCGGCTGCTAATCCTCCCCTGGAACTGGTTGCAATTACCACTCGGTTCATCCATATTGCCTTATGTATAGCTTCACTTGTTAGAGCTTGTCCTGCTGTTCGGATTATGCTTTGCTGCTGTGCTGCTTTAGTGGCTTCATGGTTCTTCCCACACCTGCTGCTGAATGCAATATGATTTCCTTTGCAATTAGGGCATTTCTCCAGTATGTGTCTGTAGAGTGATCCCAGCTGTACTGTACACCCCACTCTATTGCATTTGTGGTCGCTTGCGCACCGATAGCCTGAGCGGTAGCCACATTTGGGGTTGCTACTACCCTTGACTTCAATGTGGCCCCATCCACAGCAGAGCTCACATCTACTGTCAGGGCCTGACATCATGAACACCTTCACTTGTTACCACACTTCCACCGCCTTGATACCTCTCTCGATTATGCTGTGTGTGCTACTCTTCTTCCCTTTTCAATACAACCACCAATGATTGCGCAATTTCTCCATTCCGCTTCCACTTCCTGATGTCATGGGGATTTGCCAGCCATTGTACGTGTGTCAGAATCAGTATGCCCTTGTTCTCCACTTCAAATTCCACTGCCATCATCTGCAGACCTTCTGTGCCTTGTCTCATGTACTGCATTAGATGTTCCGCATGAATCTTTAGCCTTTCACAACATCTATTACCTTTCACATCAACAACTCTGTTGTCAATAGTCCTCGCTGCTGGGATGATGATGTTGTGGTTTAGGAGAGCCATTTCGGCAGTCACATTGTGGGTAATGATTGCCGTAATGGTGCCTATTCCCATTCCTTCTTCCGTTCATGATCCTACTGTGGGCCGGGGCCAGCGTGTGGAAATGGGCTATGTTGATCACTGGCACAATTTAATCATCCATCTTATCGGGAGGTGGCATGCTCTCATCTCTTCTTTCAATGAGGTGTCTCTTTGCCACGCTCGATCCAGTCATTGAAGTGACACCTGCTCCAGGGGATGCGTTGTGACTGTCTTTTTGTGTGAGGGGTTGGACTGTCTCTCGCCTTCTGACCAGATGGGGTGATGGCCTAGGTTTCAGTGCATATTGCGGTTGAGGCTGTGGTTGAAGTCGCAGTTTAAGTTTCGGTTTGGGTTCTGGTTGCTGCTGGAGCTGGCGCTCTTCTCACTCTCTATCCTGCAATGCGCCCGGAAGCTGTGACGCCTCGAAGCCTCCACCACCCTGCCATGCTGACCTGTTTCTTCAATTTTTCATTGCTTGCAGGGCCGGTGCTGCCTCGCCGAGTCTTGCTTTGCTAAGCACCTGTACAGTCATGTGCACGATGGCTGTTGTCCATCGTAAGTTGTCATTGTGGCATTTATCCCACTTCATCTGCCTATGGTCCAGCCGTTCTTCTAAGCTAAGCCAATATATCCCTTAATTTAGCTCATGTCCTTCTAGCATTCAGGCCATTTCATCAAAACTTTGGTGCAGCAGTGTCACCTGGCACGCCCGCTGCCTGATGCTTCTCTCCATAGGACACCTCCAGTCTCCTGGTGCACTTGCTGACCCCGAGGTCTGCCTCGTCAGTCATTCCCCATTCTTGTTATGTTCCCATTGCTTGCAAGCAGACATGATGGACACATGTGTTGTCATTCCCGACATTGCACCAGCCGTGCCACTATCCTCACCTTCTCCTGCCATATCCATATCTCTCTTACTTGGGGGTTTCCCAATAATTCCTTGAATGGTGCTCTTACCCTCTTGGGTTGCCATCGTCACTGGTTTCCACTTCAGTGTGTCACTTTAGGCTCGTTTTCTTTAGGTTACGATTGATTCCCCCGTGGTGCCGGTTGTGTAGTTCTGGGGTCTGTTCAAAGCTAGATATCAAATGACAATGTCGGGGTGTCCCTCTCTATCGATGTTGCTTAGGTATTTTGAGGATTCTGATTTTGAACTTCCCAAAAATGTTTTGCGAATGCACTCCATTGAATGGATTTATGTGCACGTTCTGTTATGTTGACCCACCCCTTCTGCTTGGAATGTCCAGGTGAGCCTCAAGTCACATTCCAGGGTAAACTAGATGTTAGAAATCGATTACTACTTTCAGCTTTCCAACTACTGACATTGACCTTGACTGAATACGCTATGTTTGTTTGCCAAGACTCGTATTCCCAAATCCGCGGGTGCCCTTTGTCAACCAAGTTTGGGCTATGTGGTGCATTCTGTGAAGATCACTCTGCAATTTAGATATTCCAGGACCACAAGGTACCAATAAGATGGGTCTTGACAAGATGTTTTTCTCCATGGCAGGGGCGATCCCCTAGATCATAACTTTGGCATTCCCAGATCATTTTGGTATGGCAACCAACCCCCCACCTGCAAATATTTGGCAATGGAACCACAACTCTGTGGGGGTAGCCTGGGAACATGATAAACTTGCTTTCTGATGTCTTGAGAATGTTTCGGCAAAAATTAAGGACTGTACAGGAATGGGGTGCTAATTAAATGGGCTGTTTTTTTGGAAGGGTTGTCTCAAGATCAGCTCCCCCAAAACTCAAAAATGTCACTGCACAGCCCAGATGGACAACTCTGCCCAAAACACCCTGAAATATCCTTCAAGCTTAGTGTTAAGGACATGCCCTGAGCTCCCAATATCATTACACAAAAGGGATTCAATCAGCAATGTGCCTGCGAGCTGAGGCTTGGAGAGGGGATCCCAATACCCATTTCACAGCTGTTTTAGTGAACAATGTTACAACCCGCTTTGTCAAATATCAATGAGGGCATATCTTTACTCCTCAGCCAGAGCTGGAGCCATGGCCGATTTTCAGTACACCTGGAGAACGGAAAGTAGCTGGGATGTTAGCTTTGGCAGCAGGAAAACCCAGTCAGAAATACCAAATCTCCACCCATACTTTCTTAAGCATGTTCAAAATACAAGTAACTGTGGTGTCTCATTAATGAAAGGTATAATTTTGTGGAATTCAATCAAATGTAAAGGAGAAAGGTAGGTAGTGGTGCATAGACATGGGGTGGGTTGCCAGTTCAGAGGGCAAATTTTGGTGGGGTAGTATGACTTACAAAGTCACATCACATATAATTTACAATTCACATTGACAGAAACTGTTTTTTGCTACTAAAGAAGACTTGATAAAAAGGATGGTGTCTGATGACCATTATTAGACGGGTGGTGAGGTGGTTGTACAAACGGCCTGTATGGGCTGGGAACCATTATGATACACCGGATTATAGGCAATTTGCTGAATGGGAAGATTGGTTTCATGTTGCGCTGGCAATTGTGTAGGTGAATAACCTTGAAGAGTGGGTGAATTTGGTGCGCAATAACTATCCAGTAATAATCGGTGAAGATTCACAGTGGTATCCATCACAGATACTGAATTCAATACCCCACTGCCTATTCAAAATCCAGACAACTCTACCTCAGAGTCTTCTCCCACATACTTCAGGCAGCAGGCCTATCTAGTTGATCACAATGTGCAGAGTAACAGAGAACAGCAAAAGTGTTATCAACGAAGAGACATATGGAACCAATTTGAAATTGGTGATCCTGTGGTAGACTGACAATGCAGATCTCAACCACGAGAATCTGAACACTATCATTCTCAAGTGCAACACCTGATGGAATATCCACCTCATTGAATAAGATGCTTCAATGTCCAAAGAGAAACCACCACAGTACATTGAACCATCATCCTCTTGTTGGAGTTGTGAGATTGTGGATAAGTCTCATTGGTAGAAGACAAAATACAGTTTGTGGTGGCACATTTGAATGCCAGTGAGAATTCAATTAACACCTGAAGTCGCGGCTCCACTGTGATTCCATTCACTTCATGACAGGTGTTATCGGACTGTACGTCTGTGTTCAGATGCACCTTTAGATCCAGAGAAACATAGTTTAATGGAAATGCATGCTGTAATAGCCGTATAATCAACTTTGAAGACTTCGATTCATGCTATCTGGAGGAAAAGCAATCTCGCTCATCAGGATGATGAGCACCAGATAGTACAGATTGCCGAGTACTTTGAAACTATCAATGTGGTTGGAATCGGAACAAGCCAATGGAAAATCTATCTTTCCGATAAGGAAATAAATTGCAAACCTTCTCAATCTTAAGCGGATAGTGTGAGACCAAGCAAAACTAAAGACCTTGGCGCAGGGATATACATCTCGGAGTGATTCAAGAGGATTGACAGTACATAGATGATCGTGAGCAGGTTTTTCTATTGTGATATGAGATACCAAGGATTGATTAGGCCTATCAGGACAATGTCATAATGAATGTACACACGATACTTGGGTGGGTACTCATAATGTCTTACAGGTGGGATAAATATTTTCGGCCATACTTGTTATAAAATCTGTGGAGTGTCCAGAACTAGACGTTTGTAACATATTGACTGATGCACTTCTTCCAGAGCAAGAGAGATATGAAAATGCACTCCCTTGTGCATCTCCTCAACAAAAGGTCAAGCTATATTCCACTCGTCCAACCCAAATTTGTTAATTGAAGTTGTGGCTCCTGACATATGTTCCAGATCATATGCATATATTCCACATCTACACAGAGATGGGTAATGATAAATGTACTGAATTGCAGTTCAAATTCCAGGATTAATAAAATCCCTCTATATTTGTTATTACACTTACGGTGTACAAGACAGGTCAAACAGTTGCAACTGCAAACAATGCAGCAATGGCTTGCAAGTTCTTTGAATTGAATCAGGAGCAGTAGGCATTTGTACAACATCAGCAAAATGTAAATAAGTCCGAAATTCACACGCGAATCTCCCACACACTCTGGTAGCCCTCACCAGTACTTCTAAGTACTTCCACATGCTCCCAGGCCCCCCTGGAGCTTTGCAATGTGCTCTCAGACTAAGCAAGAGCATTTTCAGGTGCTCCTGAAAGCACCAGCAGTTATGGATGTGCATTCAGGATGCTACGGGAATTGATTATTAAGATAGTCAAATTTTGAAGCCTGTGAGTCCTCCGCCCAGGTCTGTGGGAGACTTCAAGAGAAGCTCTACGGGAGACTTGGTGCCATATTCTCAACGCCGTGGTTCTTAGGGTTCCATAAGCACAAGGCATGTCGTCTATTTGTCTTTGTTACAGTCACAAGATTTGCTACCTCATAATATGGCATGCATGATTTAAGTATCTCTATATATATACATATGGTCAATCTGGTAGTCGAGCATTATCGGAGGTGATTCCCATTGAGTGAACCTAGACATGCACCAGTTCGAGGCTGTTGAGGTGAAACGACACAGCTACAAGGCAGAGAGCCCACCATCAATATTCTGCCACACCTCTCGTGACATCCAAACAGAATTCGTGAGGGAGAGCTGTTCCAGCTCAAGAAGCGTAGGAAGGTGAGAAGTTGAGAAGATATGATACTAGTTGGCCGTGAGGATCCACGCAATTGCGTATATCCGCGAAATCTCGGCAAGAGCGATAGAGACTGAAAAATGTGAAACACAGTGTGTGCATTTTCGTTGTAAGACAAGATGAGATGAAAATGAGATAATGTTCATCTATCCGGGGGTCTCCCGAATATACTCCACATTGCTCATGCCACCTCGGTTACACGTGTATCTCCGTACAACCACCATCACTCCGTAATGATATACTTCGAGGCCATAATCGATTGAGGTTGGAGGTGCACCGGCAGTAAGTAATTGAGCGAATTTGGAGATGCACTTGGAGGCCAAGATTGAGTGAACTCAGAGATTCACTTGACGGCCGTGATCAATCTCGTTTGGACCTGCACTGGGAGGCCATGATCGAGCGAGTTTAGACATGCACTTGGAGGCCAAGCACAAGTGAACTCGGAAAGGCACTCCGAGGCTATGATTGAGAGTGATTGAAGGAGTACTGGGAGGCGGTGATTTGGAGGGAGGCGCGATGGCAGCTGAGACTGTATTCATTGGTTAACTTGGAATTGTGGGCATGTAGAGAGTCGAGTACAACATCATCCGCCGAGTATTGAAAAACTGGCTTGGAGCAGGAGACTTTCGATCCTAGGATGATGCTGTACTCGGTGTACACTGTACTCGGTGGATGATGCACTCAGTGTTAACTCACGATGATGGCATGGACAGATAGCGAGAGATGACTTGACTTCGTGTTCTTTAGTGATGGTAGAGTTGAATCCCAAGAAAGAGAGATCAGAGGAGATGGGGGAAATCATCATGAGAATGTGGGACTTGAGGAGAATTTCGTGTGTAAGTCCATTGACCATCCCCGAAACGGCAGGTACAATTCCCGATCCGGCAAATAATAACACCGATAAGAGGTCTTCTTAACCCAATCTGGCAAGTCGTAGTCCTGATTACTCATTGCCGCTCGTATCCTCCATATCATTCTCATCTTCATTCTACATCTCTCTCTTTCTCGTCCACAACTCTACCATCATCGCAGGAACACAAATTTGAGTCATCCCACTCTATCTCTCCATGCCATCATTGTGTGTTAACACTGAGTGCAGCATACACTGAGTACAGTGTACACCGAGTACAGCATACACTGAGTACAGCATGCACCTAAGATTGTCTGTCGGCCTTTCATTCTCACGATTAGGAGTTGACCCCTGAATGTAGCTTCAGCTTCAGGCGTGCCTCCCTACTGATTGACTGCCACCAGCCAGTTCTCCATAAGAGCTTCAAAGGTAAATTCATCTCGTCCCATTCCAAAGGTTTCGAGTTACCTAACTCAGGAATAGAGTTGCAGCACTGGGTGTGCCTCTCATCGACCGCCTCCAGATCGACCGCCTCGAGATTGACCACCTACCATTACTCCTCCAACCTCGCTCAATCATAGCCTGCCATAAGTGCATCTCCAAACTCGCTCGATCACGGCCTCGGAGTGTATCTCTGAGTTCACTCAATCTTGGTCTCTGATTGCATCTTCAAACTCCCTTCATCACAGCCTCGAAATGCATCTCCAAACTCTGTGTACCACGGCCTCCCAGTGCATCTCCAAACTCGCTCGATCACAACTTCCAAGTGCATCTCTGAGTTCACTCAATCTCAGTCTCCAATTGCATCTCCAAACTCGCTCATTCACGGCTGCAAAGCGCACCTCTGAGTGCACTCGACCTTGGCCTCCAAGTGCATCTCCAAACTCGCTCAATTACGGCCTCCCAGTGCATCTCTGAGTTGACTCAATCTTGATCCCCAATTCCATCTCCAAACTTGCTCGATCACGGCCTCGGAGTGTATCTCAGAGTTTACTTGATTGTCATTTCCGGTGCACCTCAAATTGCTCAAGCACTGCCTGCGGCCAGTCACGATATTATACGGTGTGTAGATGGGTAGCTATAAAGATTCATAGATATATAGATGAGAACACAAACTGAATACATGAGTTTTAAAAATCGTTGAATGATAAGTAGTAGCTATGATTTCCAGGTGCACCAGCGTTGTTCGCAAACAAGATGTTTTTCCAAAACTACTCTACTGTGATTCGAGGTGTTTGCAGACATGTCGCCGGTGCTCCCAGGTTCTCCCAGGGTCGTCATCGGCGCTCCCAGTTACTCTGAACGCAGTCAGGGATGGCCTTTCAGGGTCTGATACTCTCCTGAAATTGATGCATCTAAGTTTACACTCCACATTCTCTCAGACACCCCTGGAGGCTTCCAGTAACTCAAATACATTTTGCTGATGAAGATCTTGCACTACAGTAAAATACAGTGCAATGAATATTGTTACTGAATACAGGTGATGGAGGCTGTGATAACCCTGTGAGTGATCTCAACAAACAGTACGGAGAGGCACACATGTGTGTTCGGGATAGCGTAATAAATACACGTAGTATTTAGATGTCAATGATTTACTGGATTCTGGGGTCTTGTGAGGACCATATGAATTGACTGACGGAAAATCATAACACATTGCACTCTGAGAAACTATAATCTTTCATTGTGAGAAGACTTCATCAAGATAACCCTGTTTAGACATTAAACCAATGTAATTTTGTTTGCTGATACAAATAGTCCAAAGGTCATTTATAGGGCACAATATACTGCATAAATCATTCCTTCTTGAATGTCACATTGAAGTGAATCCAAGTTTTGATGGTTCAATCGATGTGTGTTAATTTAGAAGTGACTCGAATGAACACTCATTGGCATTCTGTACTACTATTAGAGACCAATATGAGAAGAAAACAATTAATTTGCCATATTGAAAATTTCTGAGTGGTCGATGTCATAATGATTAGCATGGGTCGAACTTTTTACATGATGCAGTGAATCACTTTGAATTGTGTATCAATTGCACCATACACATACAGAGGAAATGTGAAGCCGAATAAGCATTTTGACTTCGCAACAATAAGAACTACATAGTTCATCAACATTTAAATACCCCAGGGAATTCTTCACATATATCTTCAGTCTCATTATGACTGATTAAACACATCCAATTTGCCAATCCCACTTTCCATTACAGTCAGTCCAGGTGATATACAGTACCTGGGTCAGAACACAAGTCACTAGCTTGCTGATTCCTAGCCAAGCGACAGCAATTGCTGGACTGTAATTGATATTATAGTGCGCCGGAAACTCCTGGACATCTGGTTATTACAGATCTACCACAGAATATCCGTCAATCCATTTGCCAATGATGATAATTGAGGCAATATGTAGTGCCTGTGTCAGAATGTAAGACACAGAGTAACTTATTCATGGAAACGCCACAGGTTTTCTGCCATGATACAGTTATTAGGGTACACCTCGAATCTCCAAACCCCAGAGTCAGATGGTGAGATCCAGTTCTGGAAGTGATGGCTACGCTGCATATTTGGCTCCACAGTGTTCCTGGCTTCTGATTTCAGTTCAAGTACCATTGTGATCTACAATCCAGTCCAGTATGATATTCTTGAATTTGTATAAAGCCAACTTTGACAAGCTGCAATGCATTATAAATGTATTATTCCAATCCAGACATGCCTCAAGAGTGACATATCAGCCACCAAAGAGCATGTACTCCAGTTTGTAGCATACTGTATATTTTAAATTACTTTATTTTCATAATATATAACTTGACCTTGGATCAGTGGATGTAGTGTTACCAAATTGTTGTCTATCAAGACCCATCACAACGAAGTGCAGTTGTCTCTTCCTGCTATAGCTCTGCAAATATATGAATCTATAAGTACTAGGTATGTGAATGGGGTTGCAAAATTGAATTGAACTGTCAGCTCTATTCCACATGTCTGTTGAAATAAAGTAGCCCTGTACAAATCAACAATAAATGCACAGACCTAGCTATATCAGCGAAATGTATATTATTCACTGCAAGCCTCAAGGAGTGTCTGACAGGATGTGGAGTGAAAACTTAGATGGGTCAATTTCAGGAGAGTATCAGACCCTTGGAGGGCATTCCTGGCGGCCTTCAGAGTAAGTGGGAGTGCTAGCAACAATCCTGGGAGTGCCAATGATAAGGTTCGGAGCACCTGGTAGTGCTGCCAACACACCTGGAAGCGCCAGCAACAAGTCTGGGCACACCTCGAATCAAAGTAGAGCAGTCTGGGAAAAACAATATCTTCTTTGATAAAGCTGCTGGTGTGCCAGGAAATCATAAAAACTACTTATCATTCAAGAATTTATCAAAGTCATGTATTCCATTCGTATTCTCATCTATACTCCTATGCATCCATATAGTTACTCATCAACACACAGTATATCTGGACTGGCTGCAGGCTGTGCTTGTGACCAATGCAAGGTACGCTTGAAAATCAGTATCGAGTTAACCCAGTGATACACTTTGATCCTGTGATGCAGCTAGTTTGGATTTGCTCTTGGAGATGGTAATCGAGTGTACTTGGAGATACAGTTTGAGGTTTTGATTGTGTAAACTTTGAGATGCACTCCAAGATTGTGATCAAGCAAGTGTGTTGATTCACTTTGAATTCATGATCATGTGATCTTGAAGGCTCCAATTGAGCGACTTTGGACTTACACTTGAAGGCCCCTGGGAAGCGAGTGTGGTGATCATAATCGAGTGAGTTTGGAAATGCACTTGGAGGCTATATTTGAGCAACTTTGGAGACCGTAATCAAACAAGTTTAAAGCTGCAATTGGATGATATAATCGGGTGAGTATGGACGAGTACTGGCAGGCAATCGATGGACAGTGTGCTGGGTGCTGAGACTCTTTTCAGCAGTTAGTCAACTTGTAACCTTGTGAATCTGACAAGGTGACTTTACCTTGGAGCTCTCATGGAGGGCTGGCTGATAGCGGTTTGTCATATGGGGAGGCAGGTCAGATATTGAACCTAAATACAGTGGTACATTCATAATCATGAGAACGAAGAGAATACATAAAATCTTAGTTGTATGCAGCACTCGGTATATGTTGTACTCGGTGTCAACTAATGATCGTGATATGAAGCGATAGAGACAGATAACTTAACTTTGCGTTCTGCGATGAGTGTAGAGTTGTTGACGAGAAAGAGACGGATGGGGGATGAAGATGAGAATGATGTGGAGGATTACGAGCAGATATGAGAACTCAGGGGTAGGACCTCCATGATTGGGTTTTGAAGACCTCAGATTACTGGAATTACACAGCAGATGAGTATTGGTACCTGCTATATTGGGGATGGTGAATTGACTCGCACACTATATTCTCTTTGGTTGCAGTTTCTGATGATGATGTCCCACATACCCTCTCATCTCTCTCTTTCTTGTTGTCAACTCTACCATCACCTAAGAACACGAAGTTAAGTCAGCGCTCTCTTACTCTCCATGCCATGAGCAAGGCTTAACACCGAGTACAGCATACATTGAGTACAGCATACACAGAGTACAGCATACACTGAGTACTACATTCACCGCATACTGCATCAACCCATGATGGATCAACTCCCACTCCCAGCCAGTCTGTCATCTCTCGGCAGACCATGTTGTACTCAATTCTCTACATTTGCACAATTACGAGTGGACCATTGAATAGAGTCTCAGCTGTTGTCGCGCCTCGCTCCGTCCTGAATTACCGCCTCCAGAATGAACTCCTCCTGGTATGCCTCCAATCTCACTCGATCATGGCCTCCAAGTGCATCCTCAAACTGGTTCGATCACCGCCTCCAAGTATATCTCCAAAGTTGCACGATTACAGCCACCACGTTCCCACAATCACCGCCTTCAAGTGTATCTCCAAACTCGCTTGATCATGGCCTCCAAGTGCATCTCCAAACTGGCGCGGTTACAGCCTTCAAGTGTATCTCTAACCTCGTGCAATTACGGCATTGAAGTCCACATGATCACAGATTGGAGGGCATCTTGAAATTCATATATTTCAGGCCTCCAAAGATATCTCCAAACTCGCTTGATTATGGCCTTGGAGTAAATTTCAAAGTTCACTCGATTAAAGTGTGGTGAAATGGTGTAGCTCGAAGGCGGACAGCCCATCTTCAACATTCCAACACATCTCGTTTGGTATCCCAAGGGATTTCGTGACAAAGTGCTGTTCCAGCTCAATGGGCAGAGGAAGTGGGTGGTAGGATATGAAGAGATACAAGGCTATAATGAACCTGACAAATTGTGTGGATCTACAAAACCGCGGCAAGCGTGCATAACACCAAGAGCTGGGAATGATCGAGTTTGTACTTCATATATTGAGATGATGTCTATATCCCCAGGGTTCGTTCAAATATATACTGGCTGTCGTTGAGTCCATCTCCAGAATCCCTGTATCTCCATATGTATATATCTAGTGAGACTTAGATATTACATGCCATGTTATGATGTAGCCAATCTTGTAACTGTAACAAACCCATATGATTGATGAAATACCTTGTGGTTATGAAACCGTAAGAAGTACTGGTGTCAGAATACAGCACCAAGGCTCGCCCAGAGCTTGTGCAGAGGTCTTAGGTGCTCTTGAAGTCTCCAGCAGACCTGCGCAGAGGTCTCAACAGCTCAAAAATTTGACTATCCTTAAATTCAAATTCTGCAGCATCCTAAATGTACCTCCATCACTGCAGGTGCATTCAGAACAATGTGAGAATACTCGTGCGGAGTCTGAGAGCACTTTGCAAAGCTCCAGGGGCAGGCTGGGAGCGTCTGGAAGTAATTAGAACCACTGGTGAGGGCTACCAGACTGTGTGTAAGTATTGCCAATGGCTTCTGGACTGAATGACATTGCACAGCTGTAATTTTTAACCTTACTTTGCTCAATGTTGACTAAGTTGTACAATTGGACCTCATCCGCAAAATCCATTTTAATCACTGGGAGCCTCCAGGGGTATCTGCGATGATGTGAAGTTCGTACTTAAATGTACGACTGACAGGAGACTGTCAAACCTTAGAGGGAATTTCAGCCTCCCTTCAAAGTAGCTGGTGTCTCTGAAAACTGCTCCTGGAGTACGATAGGGGTGATTGGAATAAGCTTCGCAACAAATTCGTGTGCTGGCAAGAACTATTTGCAATACTGACAGAACCTGGGAGTGCCAATGGCAAGTCTTTGAACAGTTAGAAGCGCTGAGGACAAGCCATGGAGTGCCGACACCAAGCCTGGGAGCACCTGTGTCAAGTCTGGGAGTACCTTGAATCACAGTAGAGCAGTCTCGGAAAAACAACATCTTCTCTGGACACACTGTTGGTGTTCCTGGAAATCATAGCTACTATTTATCGTACAATGATTTTTAAAACTCATGTATTCAGTTTGTATTCTCAGCTATGTATCTATGTATCTATGTATCTATGTATCTATGTATCCATATATCTATGAATCTAGATAGCTACCCATCCTTGCACAGTACATCAGGAATTGCTGCAAGGGGTGCTTGATATGATATCGGGCTGTGCCTCATGATGAGGATTGAGTGAACTCAGAGATACCCTCCGAGGCTGTGATTAAACAAGTTTGGAGATTTGTTTAGTGGTGGAAATCGAGTTAACTCAGAGATGCACTTGGCAGCAGTTATTAAGTGAGTATGGAAATGTACTTGGTGGCCATGATCGAGTGAGATTGGAGGAGAACTTGGAGGTGGTTGATGGGTCCTGTGCTGGTTGTTCATAACACTCTCTTCATCAGTAAGTTAACTCAGTAATGTGGGATTTTGACCAGGTGACATTTCCTTTGAGTTATCATGTAGAGCTTGGCTTGTGGCAGTGAATCAACCAGGAAGGTGCGCCCGAAGCTTAAAGTATTTTCAGGGGTTAAGTCGTCATCATGAGTACCAAGGGAAGGGTGACAATTTTTGGTGGATGCTGTGTACTCGGTATATAGTTGAACTGAGTATATGCTGTACTCCGTGCATTCTGAACTCAGTGTCAACTGATGGTCATGGCATGGCGAGATAGAGAGAGATGACTTAACATAGTAGAGTTGTGGGTGAGAAATTGAGCTGCAGGATGAAAATGGGCACAATGTTGACAATATGAGTGGATACAAGAATCAGGGATATGACTTGCAGGACTGCATTTAGAAGACCTTGAATAGGGAGTATCACCAGCTGCATCAGGAATCATATGTTCGATATGGGGAATGGTAAATTAGCTCACACATGAAATGCTCTAAGTCTCAGGATCTCATCATGATTCCTCAACTCCTTTCATCAATCTGTTTCTTGCCCTCCACTGTTCCATAACCTATGAACACCACGTTAAGTCATCACTTTCGATATCTACAGCCAATGATCATGAGATAACACCAAGCGCAAAATAGACTGAGTATTACATACTTTGAGTACTGCATAGATTCCATGATCGACTGTGTCCTGCTCCCGGTGAGATTCTCCTCTCCTGGCAGACCTTCACATACACAGTTGCCTACATTCCCACAATTGTTAGTTAGCTTATAAATAGTGTCCTACATCCCATCGTACCTCCTCTTCCGATCTACCACCTGCAGATTGACTTCGTTCAAATTGATCCCCTTCAAAGTAAACACTCGCTGCTTGATCGCATTGAAATACTCGTTTAATCTGTCAAATATAGCCTCAAAGTGTATCTGCAAATTTATTCGATCAAAGCAGCCCACTGCATCTAGTGTTAGCCACAGTCCCCATTCCGCGGTTCGGTTCTGAGTCCGGGTTGGAACCTATCTGGCACCGTTGCAATGGGTTTTACCCCATCCCAAAACAGAATGGCACTGAACCTGTTGTTTTTTGGCCCGTTCCACACTTTCGGAAACTCAGCACTTTGGCTTCAAATGAGTAATTGAGCTCTGATAGTATCACAATATACTATATATGTTAAAGATCCAGTTGTGCATGGTCTTTCGCCTGCTGCTCTCGATTTGCCATACAATCAACATTCATTGAGTCACTGCGAAAGCCCACAAATTTTTGGCGTTATTTTAAACACACTTAACAAATATTGATCAGATCACAAATTGGAGACAAGGAGGTGACAGAGCATTTAAAACTGCATGATTAATGGATATATCATATTGTGACACCATCAGAACTGCAATTCTTGATTATAGCCAATATAATAAGTTCGTGAAAATAAGGCTGTGCATCAGCAAAATGTATTGTAGTCTCTGGAAGACTCCAGGAGTGTCTGAGAGGATGTGGAGTGTAAACTTAGAAGCATCAAGTTCAGGAGAGTATCAGACCCTAGGATGGCATTCCGGCATGCCTTCAGAGTAACTGGGATCTCTGATGTCGGGTATATTAGTAACTGGGATCTCTGACGGCCGGTACAGGAGTACGATGTGAGTGATTGGGATAAGTTTGGGAACACGTCGCAGCGCCAGAGAAACACTTTGGGTGCACCTGGGAGTATCGCCGAACCAACATGGGGATCTCAAACAAACTCCGAGAGATGCCTGGGTTCTTATCAACATTCATTCGGAGGACTGTAGGCGTCATCTGAAACTCTTCAGATGTACCTGAGCAAAGGACTTTCCTCAACAGTGAATATGGTGCATGGATGATTGTTTATTATCACTTCGGAATTAAACTAGCTGTCATCTTCTTCAACATCATATTTTGTACCTCGCTACATTCAGGAAACAAAAGAAAAAGGCAACAGATCCAAACATAAATCTAGATATACCAATACAATACCCCAACTAAGAGATCGAAATATATCAATCAAACATGCTGTCGATGTCATCCACTCCCTCTCCCATCTGAGCAGGGCCAACAAACGCAGGATCACACAATTCATCTATGGCGCAAAGAAGCTGGAGGCGCTGCTTGTATTTGCTGATAATTCGTTCCTGGTGAGTGGATGAAATGGAATTCCAGTGTTGTTGGGCTTACTTTGTGATATCGAACGCAGGTGTAATGGGATGATAGCTCACTGCGAATCCAAATAGGGGTATGAGAGGCAATATGATACATTCAGATGAAAAATGGGAACAACTACCAGGGGAAGGAGGAGTTCCAGATGGGGAGTGTTGTGTGGAAAAGAGGGGTACTGCAAAAGGTGTTGGGGAAGTGCGCAATGAAAATGATAAAGGTCAAGTCTCAGCTGAGAAGCACAGAAAGAGGAAGGGTTGACTAGTGGTGAATGAAATTGAGGAGGGTCGAAAGAGGATGGGGGTGAAGGAGTGCGCAAGGAACTAGAGAGGAGCCAATCCAAGGAGAGGAACACTGATCGAAGTGATGAGTGCTTAGCCCAGTGGAGGTGCACTGATGGGATTGAGGAGTGCTTCTCCCAGGGGAGGGGCACCAAAAAGGGGTGGGTAAGGAGTGTGGAATGCATTATAGAAGCGCCAGTGGGAATCGAAGAGCTCCCATTCTGGGCTGAGGAGTGTGGAAAGGCAGGTATAGAGTTCGGCATGGGATGGAGCAGCTCTGATCCCAGACGGAGCAGCACGGATAGGCAGGTAAAGTGTGCGGAATGGCATAGAGGGGAGCTGAGAGAGGAGGAATTGACTGTGGAATGAAATAGAAGAGGTTCAATCTAGGCAGACAAGCTCTGACGAGGATTGATGAGCGACTAGTATTGTGGAGTTGTGCTGCATGGGTGGGGCGAAGGTACGAAGTCGCCGCTGATGTGTGATTGATTGTGTAGTCGCTTCTAGAGTAAAATTGATCATAGGGGATGGGCCAAATGTAGCTTGATATTCGTTTTGAGAAAACATAACAGTAGCCTTCTTTCCACTGGCGTATTCAGACAGCACACAATGAATAGCTGTGGCTGCCAGTGCTAATGTCAGTGGAGCAGGAGGTTGGAAATACTGTAATGTTGTTGGCTGGCGCTCCAAGCTATTGGTGGTGAATAAAAATTGGGCATAAATGAAATCAAGCACTTCCATTTGGGTGAACCATAACATCTTATCATCGACGACCTTGGAGAGGTAAGCATTGGCAAACAGCAGCTCCTTAACCATGATCCGATGCTCAGTCCCAGAGCCAACATCCAACTGGTAACTATGGAGACCAGTTCAATGTGCCCCATCTGCCAACCGGCCTCAAATGGTACTAATCTCCAGTTTCAACTATGTATACTTTCGGGGGTAGTCAATATCCGGAAGTCTGATAGTGGAGCAATATACAGAATTCATGATTTACAGCTTCTCGTGTTTGCGAATCTATTTTGAGAGATGGGCCACTGGGCAATTGACACACAGATGGTGTATCTACAGGTGCACCTGCTAATGCCCGCTGACGATTCTGGGCTGCAATTGCTAGTTTCCAAGCTTCTTCAACCATCGAGTACTTGTCATGGGATAATATTGGCCAAGGAGTCTTCCTCAATACTATTGCCTCCGTGAACCTTTTCGCTACCTGAAATGTCGCCTTTTGGTGTTGGGGCATATTCTGATCGCTATCGGCCTTGAGTGGTGGAATATTCTGCTCTCCACTACGTGTGTTGGAAACCACTTGTGCCCAGGCAAATGGTGCACAGTCAGACTCGGATAATTTGTAGAGCAGTGAGGATGTTTGGCGTTTGCGCAGTGCTGGTACCAGTGCTGCAGGAAGATTTTGGGAATTTGGAAGCGGAGGTGGTTCAATGACACTATCAGCATGGCTCGATTTCTTTAGCAGTGGAACCCCTGTAGTGGGTAATAACATGTCGACGGCGCACCTAACCTAGATGAGGGAACTCTTGTTCATGATCCAAATCGTCTTCTACGATCTCAGATGACAAGGTGGACTCTCTGATATCCTCACTGTTCTAATCACCTATCTCCCGATCAGTCTCATTATCCTGATCAATGAGTTCAAGTGGGGATAGTAGTTATCCGCAGTATAATTCACGAAGGCACATAATTCGAAGTCAACCATTTGATGTTCAATGAGAATTGGCTGCTTTGTTGAAAGCGAGTGCTCTCTCTAGGTGTGCTTCTTGACTATTCTGTGAATACTGATTCCGCACCTGGCTGGGTGTAGATTCCATTTGCTTTGACGAAGATCTAAGGTTGGAGAATGTGGGAGACAGTTTATAAGCAGGAAATACAAGATTAAGTGCAATACAATAACCGGAGAAATGGTGCAAGAAATTTCACATAGTTGAGGAGGATGCACTTCGAGGGGCGCCTTGAAAGGGGTCTGGAGAAATGACTTCAACGGTTTATATTTATATCTAGGACAGTAGTCCATATTGCGATTCAGATATTGTCAGGTGCCCCAGAAGAGATGGATTCCTTGACAAGTGCGCCCGAATTGATGGATTGCTAATGCCAAATGTCAGCAACTCCTATGAAAAACACTCTGTATGGATGCAAGAATTGACTGTTAACTAAAGACAACGCACATAGAGAATAGAGCCAGACACACCAGAAGATAACTCGCGATATCAACTAACTCTTAGCACAGACCACAAATTGATCACTGAGAACTTGAATGAACATATGAGCCCCTGCATATGACTACTGCAAATGTAGTCATTATGCGTAAAAGTTCGAGTATTTGCGGTGACCACATAGCATAGAAATTGGTGCAGCATTGATAACTTGCAGAACTCGATCGATTTGGTTGGGACTTTGTGAGTGGCGGCCGAGTTGCCTGGATTTATACTGGAGGGTGTTATCGAGCGAGGAGAAATATGAATCTCCATATGTGGTATATCTGCCAGAAGGACGCTTGTGTTTTCACTATATTCTACTGCATTTGAATGCTGCAGCTAAGTTAGCAGTCGATAAGACAATATCGTACAGATAACATCCCTTTCATTCACTCATCTGGGCCATGTCTGAAGAATCCTGTCCACCATAATGTTGCAGTTGTTAATGGGAGAGGGAGATAACTTGGTACACAAAGGACATATACAGACGTAGAGAAAGAAAGGAAATGTATGATGGAAAATTCAGGGGTAATCTTATTGATTCAAGTACTCATCAATGCCAAGATTGCTAACAAAGAGGTCATAAATTCTCACTCACATACTGATTTTGCGACTAATATCCACTAAATTGCACACCGTTAAATCACACATTGATTTTAAATCTCACAACTACAATGTTGACTTAAAATAAATGTTGGAGTTAAAAGCTATATTCTACAATGGTGCCAATGTATAGTGAGACGTCATGTCACGGCGGACAGAGGAATAATGGTTGCATGCATGCAGTTCCGATGAATTGAGGTGCACCAAAGTTGAAAAGGTTATGCTTGGATGCAATGGCGAAGTATTGCAGGCTCGGCTTACTCTGAGAGTTAATTGCACACTTTGTAGTTGTCTTTTCATAACTCAAGAATTCATGATTCTCCCTATTGGAGCTTTTAATGATGGAATTCGGTCCACCTAATCTATTTTCGGATTCAAGTTTTGGCGACCCAGACAAACATTTAGTCAGAATACTGTTAGGTCTTGATTCAAAGATTTGAGTACTTAGACCTCTTGGAGTAAGTGAGGTAAATGGGTAAGTGGGATTTGCTGGCCATCTTGCAGAGTTGCTGAGCAGAATTCAGTCTTTTGAGATTCTTGCTCTTACGCTTCCACAGCTCTTTTCACAGAGCCTGAACTTGCAGAAGATTTTTTAGGATTTGGAAACATTGGTCCAAACAGACTACTTAGTCAATATTAAGTTAACTGGGGTTACTAATTGGCTGGGCTTGTACATTTATGGTTTAGTTGTGCAGTGGCAACCTTCCTCCAATGGACAGTTGACACAAAGCTGAGAGTTCAAGGCATTGTAGCGGCCGCCTGCATTATACTGATCAACCATAGGCTCATATCCTCATAAGCGCGGAGCAGGATAAGCCGCCTGCACTTAAAAGTAAAGTCTCTTGATTGATCTGTGTGCACTATGTCCACTGATTCAAAGTCAAAGAAAACAGGATTTGAATGAAGCAAACTACAACATACAAGGTACACTACGTTTTGCAAGTACATGTGCTTTGGTGGCTTATTTGTTGTTTCTGAGGCGTGACTGGGCTTGAATGATAAATCCATAATGACTCACAGCTTGGCAAAGTTAGCTTCATACATATCCATGAAGCTCATTCTGGACAGGATTGAAGATCTCAGTTGTGCATGATGTTCAATCATAGGCCAGGAAAACCCTGGCAGCAAAAGCTGCATTTGAGCTAAGAATACCTGAGCTGTGGCTCAGTTTCCAACTCTGCATGGTGAGGATCAGAGGTGTACAAGAACTTCAATAATACGACAGCAAAAGCTGCGGCTTTGTCACGAATATGTGAGCCCTTGTCTCAGATTTTGACATAAGTACCCAATATGACCTAGATTACGAAATGGAATTAGCAAATATGCAGTGCTGGATCTGTCACGAAGATATGCCGAGGATTCTCCGGTCCAGCTGAACTTACATTATATGCCTTGAAAAGCTCCTGCTTTGCCACAAATAAGCAAGCCATGTCACATACTCAGAAATATGTAGTTCAATATCACCTAGACTGTCATATTGCTAAATGTGATTGGCAGATATGCGGTGCTCGATTTGTAATAATGAATCTCATGACATTTACCGACATGACTCCGGTGCAGCTGAAAGTGGATGAATATTTCTTTTTCATTCATATTACATATGTGGCTTCAGGCTACCGGTGCACCTTAAATTTGCAAGTAACAATTGATTGAAGCCCTTTGGCCCATCATTCTCATAATTCGACTCATGGCATTTATCATACAATATATCTACCGCAGAAACTTCCAATGTCGTGTATCAATTCATTCCTTTCTCATATGGTCATTCATAATAAACAAGAACGCCAATGAAATCCCACTCCAGCCATTTCTAATTCAACATACAATAATTCCAATGTCACAACTTTGATTAACTTCAATATTGAAGAGAGAAAGGATTGATCTATCCAGTATAGTCTCCCTTACAAGCGACCTTTTTCACTATTTGTATCAGTTAAGAAGATTATGTTACTTGAATGTCTAAAGAGGCATTCCTTGATGAAGTATCTAACACTCTAAGATTGCTGGTTCATCAGACTGCAACGTTTCTCCATTCTCTATCAGCAACTTCTTCCGGTCCTCACGAGTCTCCAGAATCCGGTATATCATTCACATCGTAATATTCAGTCGACTCATCAAGCCATGCATTACTTTCCTTTGCGCCACTCCAGAGTGTTGGTGGAGCTCACTCGCGTGGTTATCGTAGCCACCAGGACCTGTATTCAGTAACCATGTGTGTCGTACTTGGTTTTGCCCTGGCCGGACAACTTGTTCAAATTGCTGCCGCTGCTAATTGAATTTCCAAATTTTCTGAGTTATTACTACATGATTTGCCACTGTATGATTTAGGCCTGTACCGCCCACATTGGGTGTGGTTATGAATACAGAGGGATTTCTTGAATTCTGGAATTGGAGCTGCATTTCTGTGCATTCATCATTGCCCATTTCGGCATAGATGTGGAATATATCCACATGATCGGTATAAACTTTGTTAGCCACCACTTCAAATGAAGAACTTGGCCAGTAAGAGGACAAAATAACAGTGCCTTTTGTGGAGGAGGTGCACTGGGCAGTGCAATTTCATTTCTCTCTTCTGAAAGAAGCGTATCTCTTGATGGGTCATCTTGGTCAGGTTCGGGATGCTCTGCAGGTTCCTTGACAAGCATTGGGAAAAATGTCTCTCTCATCTATCACAAAAGTGTAAATTCCACCCAACTATCGAGGGGCCATTGATTATGCCATTGTCGAGAAACATCGTTGTGATTCTCGTTGTCTCGCGACACTAACAAGAAACATAGTAGCCACCAGGTATGAACCCTTCATGCTTTGGAAGCACCCCGCAAAGTGTATGTCTCCACCACAGACATCAGATGTGCTTGATCATCCTCTGTCCACTCGAGATGAATGAGGTGTGCATTCTACTTATGTATCCGGACAAGTAGTCCTCTATTAGCGAGTGTCAATTATGACCACCGCTTTATCGTCTATGGCTTTGCAATCTGAATCATCCAGTGGGCCGCATCCCACTAAGTTTCTTCATGTTTAGTCCAGATAGCATGCATCGAACTATTTACAGCTGAATACAATGCCTCAGCACCATGCATTTCCATCTCAGTATCATCCTCTGGATCTTCAGGCACACCTAAAAACAGTCACATCGTCTGAAAATACCAGTCATAGAATGATTAGAATCCCGGTGTCGCAGTGAAAAGAAGTTTGAATTCAATTCGTGCATTCATTGCAGTTTCCCACCCCATACTGTGTTTAGTCTTATACCGATGGGACTCATCAAAAATCCCAAACCTCCATACACAGTATAAGAGTTGGCCATTACTTTACGGTTTCACTCTGGATGTCAAGGTATCATATGAAACATGGTGGATATTCCATCGGTTTTCCGGCTCGTCAGAACACGTGTTATCATCCTCATGAGTGAGAGTCGCATTTTCGGGGTGCAAAATGTTGCCGAGTTTGAAATCGGTTCAATGTGTCATCTCGTAGATGACACTTTTGAAGGTCTCAACTACTCCTGTCATTGTGACCACCAGGATTAGATTCAAGGGCTGATATCAGTGCTGCATGACCGTACGGTGGTGTTGCCTGCATCTCCAACAGGCAGCAGTGCAGTGAATTCAATCTCCGGAGTGAATACCTCTCTCATTCATCAACAACAATGCTGGGAAAGTTGTTGTGTGCCAAAATCACCCACCCTTCAAAGGTACTCCCCCATAAAATGGACAGTGGCAACTCCATTACCACGTTCTCAGTGACCAATTTGCAATGCATTGCCGCTGCAACCAAAGTGAAAGTATATCCAAGATCCATTTCATCCGCCATCAGTGCTCCTGCCATATCCGCATCCCAAACCCATCTCCTCAGGATGAGCAGAATGCCCATAGCAAGCTGCACCAGAAACTTAGTTCTGGACAGGCCTGCAATTGAATACTTGTGGCCTTGAACACAGTGATCTGTTGATTGGCAAATAGGAGGTGTATTCTGCAGCCTGACTGCTTCATCAATACACTCTTGTTCACATTCATTGTTCATTGTATTGATAACTGTATTCAGTACTGAGCTTGTATTTTCTGGATCGAAGACCTCCTCACCTTCCTCCACTTGCTCCTGAACCTCTCTTCCAGTTGTGTTGGTCTTCTTTTCGTCCTCAATGATCTCTTTCAGTTGTTCAGCTGTAAGCTCGGCAAATAAGCTCATAATCAGGCACTCCTGAAATTCATCTCAATGTTGGGTATTTCACAGAGAAGCAACCATTTGAATAAATACACATGGATGGAATATAATCAATTCTATTCTTTCAATCAGAACATACATTAATACAAGTATCATTCTCTTGCCCTCCATCCTCCTCTCTCTCCTCTTCTCGCTCTCTTCCACGATCTACAGAACCTTCCGAGATCTATGTATAATGACTAGCAGTTGCTCATATCTGGCTTTAACACAGCGAGTGGAGATTACCTTTCTTGGTCTAATTACGTGCTTGCCAATCTCCTTCCCTGTCACTCCCTTTTTTTCTACCAACAATATCTTCACACTATGTACAAGTTTCAACCTGAAAGCGTTTGAAAGGCAGCAGTTGTACAAAATCTGGCAATATATGGGGTTATTAATCATTTGCCCATGTGTCTGTAATCCCATATACTCTTGTTCCAATTTGTGCTGCTCTAAGGTGCTCTTGAACATTGCGATGAGAATGTCTAGCTCTTTCGGGAGGCCATTTTTGTTGATGAAATCAACCAACGCCTCCCGGTGCCTTCCATCTGTATACTGGGCGTGGAGATGTTTGGGAGCTAGAATGAAATCCTAGCCATTTGACACCCAGCAAATCATAACCATGAATATTGTATTTGGCAACTCTGAGACATTTCTTTGCGCATTTTTGCCCATGTGCACTCCCAAAGTGGTTGCCAGTCACTTGTTGCCTGACTTTCCCGTTTTCCTTGGCTCTCGAATTTCGCCTGCACATTTCTTCAACAGCATCTCAACCCGCTGCCGGCGACTCCATTTAGCATTATCAGAATGATCCAATGGCAGCCAGTTCTCGAATGTCGCCAAACAAACTACATCCGCCATCTTTCTGCTCAGGGGTCCATCTGGAATCTGATTCAAATGGTGCTGCCCCCGGATAATGGACCGATGCTTCTTCTCGAGATACCCCGTCACCCATTCTTTCTTCCACTTGTTGAATGCACTGTAGTTGGCCTGGCCCACCATTTTGGCAAATTACTTCAATGAGAATTCAGTTTGCTTCAGGCTGATTGGTGATTTGCCATCTGCACCGCCCAAGTCCGACAAATCGTCGCTCTCATCACCTATATCCTATTGGTCGTAGGACATCTCCAGCAATGAGGGCAAGTCCAAAATCCCTGCAACATCTGTTTTATGCAGTTCCGTTAGCAGCTCAAATCTTTTCATCGGGTGGCTTATGGGGTGTCTTCCAGGTGCACGGGAAGGAGGTTGAGGTGGAGGAGTCGAGCTGGAAGATGTTGGCCGATTGACTTCATGATTTCCTGGCGGTCCTGGTGGCACTCTTGGTTCACCAGGAGATGACAGCCCTTGGTCTGGGAACTGCGGAGGGGAGAACATTTGTGACCGGACATAACCACCTTGGTGCAGATCATATCCATGCCATGGTAGCCCATAACTTGGATATTCTTGGCTTGTGCTGCTGGTAGATTGCAAACTGTGTGTTATGTTGAATGGAGACTAGTGATAAAACTTTGGAGCGCCAGGAAATGACAACTGTGAAGGAGGGTAACCATACCCTTGCAGGCAATAATATTGATTCGTGTATTTCACAAATTGACAATCTTCGCGAGTGGCATGTTAACAAATATCCAGTGATTCTAACTTGTCGTCACCGCATTGTTGTAAGCCAAATAGGCCACCAGGTGGAGCCATATTCACTATCTTCAGTGGAGATCCTTTCATTGACATGCTCTGTTAAACAAACATAGTTGTAAACCACTATTGATGCAAGATGAAATATACAATAATTCGGAGTATGGTTAAGTATATTGCAGGTAACAGTGACCTTCATGGGAATGAGGGGCCTCAGATATCACATGCTGTTATCACGAACTGTGGGTTTTCACAACACATTTGATCCATGAAACCAACCCCGGACATTGTGAAAATGAAACCTTGATCACGCACATCCTGCCTTTCTTTGGTATATGCTCAAATTCATATACCAGGATATGGGATTGGTGCTCACCTTTGTACACTTCCATGACTTTACAGGTTATAGAAGGGATAAGATATGATATCTCCAGGAACCCAACAAGTACTATGTCCAGTAGGAAGGTGAGCACAACTAGGAATATTACACATAAGGTGTGTGTGTATGACCTTGCAAGCTCGATCAATTGAAGGCCTGTGAGTCGAGCAACAACAGTGGTTGCTTCCTATTGAGCTCCCTGCCTCTACATCTCAGTTCTTCTTATGATTTGCGCTCCAGTCAAGTATCGTTACTAAAGCAAACAAACTACCAGCGTTATCAGTTCTCGATGATCAATGCCCAGACATGCAGCCAGGTAGGAAACCAGCCATTTCGTTTAGTTATGACAATCTACCTTCATTATCAGCTGCTCAGATGCTCGAGCGTAGGCATAACTCACAATCCTGCAATCACGTAGTATCAGGCCCCATTGTGGTGATTGCAGTGATAACAAGAGAAACCTCTCCCCCACATTTGGCAGGGTGTGATGTTGCTGTGAATGTGTTACACTTACCTGAGTTAGCTTGATTTCAAACCAAGATCATTGAGGCTCTATATCACCCCCTGAAGCATTATCGACATTGATCCGAATATGTGTTCAGTGACCATTTCAAACATATGGTCACCACTCACCAGAAACTTGGCAAATGCTTTATCTGCAAAAGAAAATTATTCAACAAGAGCCAGCTTCAGGCTCACTTTCAACAATATCACCCAATATCAATGAATGAAGAGCTATTACCTGATGGGATTTTACCAGCTGCAGGCAGGGATCAACCCGAGCCAGCAAGGTTCGACATCAGTTGGTGCACCTAAATGGCCATTGATGAACTTAGTCAACTAATTCATCTATCCACAGACAATGTACCTGGTGCACCACCAGCTGAGGATATTCCCAACGAAGAAACTATTGACCCCCAGAAGCCTGATCTGACTTGAACCCCTGATCCAACAAAGACGGGGGTTCACAGTCAGGTAGTTGGAGTGCAAAATGCTGGAGGGAAAGCATATGGCAAAGCAACTGGATTGTACAACAAGCATCAAAAGTACTCAGAACAATGGAATCCATGGTGTTCATTTCAGTCAGCACATGACTTTGAATGGGCTCAATCATACAGCCAGCAAACGAAAATGTGAATGGATCAACATCTGTGGTGTGAACTGCCCAACTTCAACATCGAATCATTTCAATCTGGGGATGCTGTATGAAACCTCCTCTCTAGACTTGATTTCAGGCTCGCAAATGATAATTGGATTGAAGATCATTCGCACATCTTCAGAACATTATACAACATGGATATTTTCAAATGTATACAGTTCCTTTTGGAACATGTCCTATTTCAGCCGCACCTTAATTTTAAACCGGTGCCACTTGCAGACTCGGAAAGTCGCGGAATATACAGTAAGCTGAACACAGGTGATTGGTGGCAGCATATGCACGATCAGCTTCCTGCTAGCGCAACAATTGTGGCAGTCATTTGAACATCCGACAAGACCCACTTGGCCAACTTTTCTGGGGATCAGCTTGCGTGGCCGCTGTATCTCACGATCAATAATATTCACAATGATATCCGCCATGCACCAAACAAGTGTGCCTGTATTATCGTTCAGCTGATCCCCTGCCCACCGAAATGTGCCAAAAATACTAACGAGGTATGTCATTGCACGGTTGGAACGCTGCTATCCCCACTCCGGAATCTTCACATCACTGACTCTGGCTCGAAATGGGATTGTGCTGATGGATTCCAGACACAATGTTATCATCATTTGGCATCCTCGGTCGGGGATCATCCAGAACAACTCATGGTTGCTTAAGACACATATGGCTCATGCCCCATGAGTGAAATTCCTAAAGGTGCGCGAGTGGGGCATTCAACTTTTCGACCAGTTTAAAACCCAAGAGATCAGCATGTCTACCTAGTGCAGCTGGACAAACCGAATAATGATGTTCTGGATACTGTTGATGGTCATCCGATCCGCAATCAGTTCTAGAAATTTCCTCTCCACAATGTCTATCACCTTTGGCAGTCTGATGAATTGCATCAGCACCTCCTGGATTCAGTTAAACACTTATTTCACTGGCTGGTCAAATACCTCAAAGCTGAAAATGTCAACGATCAATTTGACAATCGATTTACATCAGTACCATTATATCCAGGCCTTCAGCCCTTCTCTAAACAATTCGATTCCATGAAAAGCGGCTCCTGACAGGGATAAGATATCCGGGGCACGATCAGAACACTGGCGGTGAATTGAGTTCCAATTCTTCACTGCTCCCAGGATGTGGGGAAACCCGCTGCGGAATCAGCCTCTGATGGAATGGTGATGGGAGCAGTGCGGGCATGAGGTGAATTGTCTCTACTTGTCAGCCAACAAAATCAATCTAATGAATCCCTCACAGCACTAGATGATGCACTGAAGCGATTTGACAAGAAGAAGGGCGCCTGTCAAGATCAGAAAATGTTGAAGTCTGCAAAGCCCAAAGTGGATGAACTAGTGGCAAGAGAGTCACATTAATTATGAGAAAAAAAGATTCATAACATCCGTGCCACAATGGAGGTTCGGCTGTCCCGGGCTCAAAAGGTTACCACATCAAGACGCAGCCAATTTGAGGTACGTCTAAATAGAGCCCAACATGCGGCAACGATATGGTCAGATGCTGATAGGCAAAGGGCAATCGAGCAATTGGACTGTGAACTTCATCAGGTGACATCTGCTAAATGCAAGCTGTTCAATACGTTTTTCCAACATCATGAGCGACAACTATTGGAGGAAGTCAGGACTAAGGCAACCGGTCCCAGAAGCATATTCACCAAAATACTTGCTCAAATGAAGACAGCTCCAGATGAATAGGCTTACAGGGCGGTAAATATGACCACCGACAAGCGTGTGCAAATTCAGGTCTATCCATCAGATGCTGAGATTGAAGCCACTACCTGGAATATCGCTGATAAGGACCGTGTTGTGAATCAGCTCAAGAGAGAGGTTTATGGTATCACTTCGACAGACTACATGCGGTTCAAGAAGGCATTCTTTGGCCGTTAGGTCAAGTTCAAAGCTTGCAGGCAGGCAATTCGGGTTCAGGAGTTCCGGAAACCCCTCGAACAGCGCGTAACCCATTTCGGATATCTAACGATGCACACTATTAGCCATAAATGAAAGTCAATTCTGGAAATGGGTTCCAGCAACAATTTCACCGCCGATATTTCTAAACGGCTACATATCAGCAATGTTAAAGAGGTATATCAAAATGCCAACATAGTTAATAAGGTTCAACAGATTCTCCAGCACAATGACCGGTGTACCTGTCTTCACTAAATGGAGGGGACATTGTCATATCTTGCCCTTCAAGGCAGCTATGATATTGGCTCTGTGAAAGCTTTCCACCTACTATCAGCTGTCAATAAACGGCGAAATACACGTAGAGCTCATGTTTTACGCCTCCACCATTGTCAGGAGGAGCCATTTTTCCGCGTGGTATCACCACAGGTGCATCATTCGAGACAACCTCATTACCACGGCATTTGCAGATGGATTAAATTAACCTCACTTAGAGATGCATCAGTAGATTTCGCAATTCCCAAGTTTGGACAGGTATTTTGACTACAAATTGAAGACAACTGGGGACCTAAAGATAGTGGACTGGTGCTCGGATATGATCAGAATGTACTCATAGACAGTACATTTATTAAACTTCAGAATGGGCTGTTGTACTACTGTCAATCATTTCACTGCCCTACATCTGTTGAGCGTCTGGGACTTCATTGCAAGGCAGAATATACCAATGCCAACCAAGGGATCATGCCTGAAACTCATAACATCTGGGTCCAATATATGGACAGTGACCTCGATAACATCTTCCATGGCCCAGTTCCTTCTGTTCCTATATTATATTTCACCTGGACTTCACCGAATCAGATTATCCAAATTGAGGAGCAGTTGCCCGCCAGAAACATGATATCGACTGTCTCTAAATGGTGCAAAACGACTCAGCAATAGATAATACATTCTCAACATCAAGCTTATGCAGTGGTGATTCCAACAGAGTCCAAAGATCCGCATGGTTGGGCTGATTGTGTTGACGGGTTCATCCAGGTTGTCAAACAGAGTGGTAAGATGCATATTGTACCTGTTGGCGCAATTGTTGGAGCTGCACATTTGGTGCGAGGGAATAATGCTGCATCAGATAGAATCAATAGCGTATGGCTTGTATATAATCATGTGGATTTAGATACCTACTGGACTGTGTATTAAAGTTACAATGTCTAAATCAAGGTGTGCAGAGGATAGTTAATTGAATTGAACTATTTGATATAAAGAATATAATATTCACTCCAGGAGAGTATAGCTCCAGGTTCGAGGAGCACTGGTATTCTCTTGGAGACATGGCCAATACTCCCAATAGCTCCAAGATTTGCACATTCTAACATTTTGATTTGGAAGCATTCTGAAGACAACTATACACTCTTCAGGATGTTCATCAATTCTTTTTGATAACTTCCGGACCATTGAGGAAAACTGGTGCAGTAGTCACGGAGCACCTGCAAGCACATCGCTTTGCATTCAGCCCACCTGGGAGCATCTGGGACCATCTGGAAGGATCAGTGTGGCTGTTTAGAGTTGCTGAGTTGTTCAGTTATGGCTTCCAAACCATTTTACATGATTCTGATGTGCACCCCACCATGTTACACTTGTGGTTGCTTGTCCGGAAATCGCCTGAGCTGTAACCACAGGTGGGGTTGCTGCCACACATGATTTGAAAGTGGCCCCATTCACAGTAGGGCTCACACATGCAGGCAGGGCCCAACTACGAGTATCTTTTGACTCGGTACCTCACTGCAGGCGCCTTAATGTCTTTCTTGACAATGCTCTTTGCCACCTTGCTCCCCTCTACAATGAACACAACCAATGATCTGGCAATATTGCTGTTCTGCCTCCTGTGCCTGTTTGTGTGGGGGTTCGGCAACCACCATACTGTGGTGGGAATTGTTACGCCATTGTTCTCCACTTCAAAATTCTCTAGCATCTTTTGTAGCCCTTTTGTGCCATTTCCCATGTACCATAGAAGAGGTACTGTGTTGATCTTTAGCGTTTCCCAAGACTCAATTTCTTTCACGTCAACAATGCTTTTGTTGACAGTCCTTGCTGCTGTGCTGATGATGTTATAGCATTCCATAGCAATCCCGGCTGGCGAATTCTTGCATATACTCGCTGTGATCGGGCCCATGGCATTCCTTGTTCCGTTCATGATTGTAATGTAGGTCAGGGCCTGCTCAGGGAAAAGTGCTGTGTCGATTGCTGGTGAAATATCTTAGTCCATCTCATTGGGGAGCGGGACACTCTCATCTCTCTTTACAAATCGGCATCCCACTGACATGCTGGATCTGGTCATCGGGGCAGGGCATTGACCAGTGGTCGCTTTCTGACTAGGGGTTAAGAATTGGACTGTCTCTCACCTGCTGGCCAGAGTTGGTGTTGGCCTAGGTTTGAGTTGGTTGTGTGGTTCAGGCTGCTGTCTGAGTCACAGTTTGGGTTTGGGTTTTGGTTGCTGCTGGAGCTAGAGCTTGTCTGGTTCTCCATCCTGGGTTGCGCTTGCAGGCTGTAAGGCTGTAAGGCCACCGCTGTCCTGCCTTGCAGTCTCATCTATGTGTTTCTTTCGCCCTTTCAGGGCCTGTGGGGTTTTGTCTACTCTTGCTTTGGCCTGCGCTTTCAAAGTCATGTCCAGGATGCCTGCCATCCAAAGTATGTTGTCCTTGTGGCGATCATTGCATTTCTTCTCTCTATCCTCCAGTGAATTTTTAATGCCAAGCTGTTGCATCTCTTGATGAGTCATGTGTGCTTCTAACATTCCTGCCATCCTGTCAATAGTTTGGTGCAGCTGCATGAGCTAGCTTGCCTGCTGTGACATCTTTCTCACCATTCCAATCATCAAGTCTCCTGGTGTACTTGCTGTCTTGGAGGTATCACTCCTCTGGCTTTTCGAATTCATGTTATTCTTCCACTGCTGAATTGCAGCCTTAACGGACATGGGTGTTGCCATTCCCGATGTTGCGCCAGCTGTGCCACGGTTCTCTCCTGATGCCGCTATGTCGATATCACTCATGTAGTTGTATTCTGATCTTTCCTTCAATAGGACTTGTACCTTCTTGGGTCACAATGGTGGCTGGTTTCTTAGTCGTTGGGTTGTATCATTTACATTCCGCCTTCTTGATTGTCCAGGGGGGCTGTGAGGGTCATTCTGTGCTCAGTACAATGCTAGAAATTGAATGACATTGTTCATATGTTGCTCTCCATCAAGGTTGCTGAGATATTTTGAAGTTCCTTTTTTTGTAACTTCCCCAGAACTTTTTGGGAATCCTCGCATGTTGGTTTTGACCAGCTCCAGCGAATCACATCTCCCCCAACTAAAATACTTGATCGCACTCTGGCACAATGTGGTATGGTAGGGAATATACCAGGTGCCAGATTAGAGAGATCACTATATTTTGAGTGTGATTTGTCAACTTGACCCTACTAGTCGGTGACGTCCGGAATCAATAATCAACTGCTAACCTATCTCTGGTTGGAGTGGTGATCAGTACGATTTGGATCACCTTTCCCCCACTTCCTTGCTGATTCAGGCAGTGAATTTATATAGAGCCTTGCAGCTTTAATTCAAGGAGCTAGGCAATTCCTTGGTTCTGATAATGTTTCAGCCACATTTCAAGGCATTAAGTATTCTTCAGCATTGTTGGACAAATAATATGAATCTGTAAAACATATTCATGATCCAGAAGCCATTGTAATGGGGAAGGTATTGTTGCTCCATATATATTCAGGTTAAATCATGGAGAATTGTCTCTTTTTGGCACAGTATTTATTCTTCACTTACATTTGTAACACTACTTGGTATTGGGTAGTGAAGCAAGTCTCATTCTCAAGATTAATATCCATTCCCTTGCCCCACTTCCAAAACAATTACAATTTCCTAAAAGGATCAAGATGTATGCTAAAATGATATGCTTACTTATAATTTGAGTAACTTCAGCATAATATTTGGAGAACTTCTGTCAAGCTAACTTTGCAGTGATGTAGAAGTCTTACTTCCATTGAGTGTTGTTCTTTGCTACAGGTCGCATAATGCCATCCATATGATCAGATATGACATTGTAGACAGTACTAACAGAACGCAAGATAATTGTGTACTGTTTTGACATTGACGGGGTCTCGAAGCGGAATCGCCTTGCAACTTGCATCACATACCTGATGATGGTCCACTCATCCCGTGTTGGGAAGAATGTTCAGTAATCTCTGAATTGTGAAACATTAATCCACTTGTGGGTGAATTCTCATAATAAGTTGGCTTACTCTAGCAACTCCTTTATCAACTACCACCATATTTTCACATTGATTATAGGTAGTACTTCTATTCCTACTATTGGAATTTGACAGTCAACGAACTCGTTTCGATGACCCACTGTCAGCATAATCAACACTGCAAGTATTCGCTGCTATATGTAGATCAGTTGCTGGATTTTCAAATTTTCTTGAATTACATACTTTCTCAGTTATCTTTGCTAAATCTGACCTTCTGGCTCACAGCTTGCTAATTCTAGCATTGGCCTCCTTTTGATGTCTTTGAGTCTTCCCAATGTCTGTGCTCTGATTCTCTCCAAATTGCCGATTGCGCTCACTGGCTTTCCAAGACTTGGAGCAGCCTTTTATACCAAGACTGGTCAGAAATCCACCTACAGCATGCAGCATGACATGCACCATACATGGCATATGGTTTCTCAATGCAGACCTCACAATTCCAGAGGCCTGAAGGGTTGCTTGATGTTACTAAAGTATTCAGCAATTGGAACAAGGGTTATGGGTTTTAATTCCACCTAAATGGCCATTGGTAAGCTCAAAATGATGAAGAACTTTCTTCAAACTCATGGCGAGCAGTGCTGCAGCATGTGAACTTATGACCAATCATCCTTAATAAGCATTCGAAATAAAGACAAATCAGGCTAACAATCTCATCGCACCCAAGTTGTATTTCTCGCAGGGGCCAAATTCAATCCACATAGTAAACAATTTCTCAAGTTATTCCTGATTTGTTCAATGATGTCCACCCATCTACTGCTAAACTAACTTTATTTCCTAATTACAATTGCATCTTAATTGCATCCACTGACCGTGAGTATTCCTCCAGCAAATATTGCCAAGGGTACTGGCAGATGGAAGTACCAGCACACTGTGTAATGCATTATATGACTAATATAGTACTTGATTGGATTCAGCATTGCGTGGAATATGAGCTGATACAAACCCTATCATGAGGTAGCAATTCCAGATGTCCTGGCAAAATTCAGCAGTTTGAAAGTCCTTACATGAAAGTGTGGAGTGCTCCGGCCGTCAACCCAGGTATTACAAATAACATCTAAATGAGGAATATGCATTTCCTTTACGACCTTAGGGTTGTAATTCCTTGCTGTCTTTCTCATTTCAGTATGGCCAAAGCTGTTGCAATTGCCATTGAACTATTCGATTAGGCCACTTCTGACTCAGTCAATTCATTTAAATTTGCGTTGTGTACATTTCCCAGCAAGTGAATCCCCATTGAGTGTAACCGATGTTCTGCGGTGTGTTTGCCATGGTTCTGTGTTATCAGGCTGAAGTCCGGGTTAGATGCAGAACTGAGACCCCGGTCCAGGTTACAAACTTCAACCCACAAACTAAATGGGTTAATTAGCTCCAGATCAGTAACTGAGCCAGTCTGAAAACTAGAGATGTTATGCTGGGTTGGATCCAGACAGCAGTTCCATCTTGTGTTTCCTACAATTTTAGCTGCAAATAAGTTTTCAAATTCTTCTAGTATCATAACATGGTATATATGTAACAGATGCTGTTTTAGGAGACTTTTCATGCCCCTGTCTCCGATTTGCAATCCGATCAATATTGGTTGTGTGGCTAAGAAATACCACTTACAATCATACCCAAATCATGGGATTTCCCCAGTGACTCAAGGAATATTACTCAGATTTACAATTTAACTCCAGCAGATGTATGAGGTACAAATGCTACATAATTCACATATATATCATATTGCAATATGATAAGACTTCCAAAATTTAATGGGAGTGAATATGTCGGGCTTGCAGCAGCCACAATTTCTGGTGGGAACTAACTCAATGGTAAGTGTACTGAATTTTCACATGGTCAATCCAGTTGCAGCGGTTTAGTTCCAGTCCCAAACCTAACCTGCAACTATTCAAGCAGACTGCAACCATTTTTAGCAATTATTCTGATGGATGGTATGGAACTTGATGATATATAATACATAGGATGCCAGGGATGCTGGTCCTCTCCATTCGGCAGTGCAAATAGAAATGCCATTGAGGTGCATGTTTGAAATTATTCCGACGAATAGATCACTTTGACAGCACAATCAGTGAAGCTCACTAAGTATCAAATATAATTTGGAAATTAAGGTCTCTCAAATTATGAATAGAGATGCCTTAATTTTTCTAAGATATCATAACCTCTAGCGAGGAGGTATGTATACATTCTGATTCAGCCACAGTGGGAGGAATTTGAGCAGTGTGTATCTGGACCTGAGAGACTGTCAAAAGATACATCATTGAGAAGTTGGTTGCCGGTGCCTACATATTAACGCTAGAACTACAAGAATAAACAATGTAAGATCTGTGAAATGTTACACACATATTTGTAACGTTATAAACAAAAACATATTGAAACGACTAACCATTAAATACTCAATTTAAGAACAATGCAGTGCAGTTCTTTGCTGTGGAGTATATGGAGCGCCAACAACAACCATTTACTTTCTATTGATGATAAAATTTAGGAGGCTGTAGTGAAATTGTCATGAGTAATTAAGCTCCAAAATGTGGTAAATATTCTGCTTATGGGTTAACTCCATTGCACAGCCCATTCATTACCAAAGATGAAAGACTACTAATCGTTGATATTCCATGGTGGTTCATTTTTAGATAGTGGTAGGAATATCATCACTACCATGATTCCCATAAATGCACCTAATACTTTGAGTACAGATTCATGGTGTTCGCCAGCTCTTATATGATCCACGAAAGAAGACCAAACATCGTTCACCCTCCATTAATGCAGATCTTTTGATGATAGTAATAATGTTGTCATTAATATTTGGGCCAACTATGGTGGCAAATGATTTGATTATGAGTTCATGACGTGGCAAAGCCCCTGGATTGCAGCACGAAGCAATACAGAAAAGCGCGGATACTGTGTCGACACTGTTTTCCGGGATGCAGCAATGAGCATGTTCATTTTCATTTCACCTTTAAACACGACCAATACTTTCACATTTGCAGAATGTGACAATGCAGCCCTTCGATTGCTGAATGCATAAAACTAAACATCAATGACACTCGGTTGACCCTTACCTTAAACCCATCTTGACAGTGGCTGTATGCTCAATATATTGATGCAAAAGCTGGCATAGTCATTAGAGACAGCCAATATATCATTTCGATATGTACTCATATGCATCCAAAGATTTGTCCGTACTCAATTGCACATCCACCACTGCTCATCTTATCGGTGCGATGGATAACAAAGCCAATTAACATTTCAGCAATTTCAGCTTGTAATTTACGGCATCTTGATTTATCCACTACTTCTGGTTTGATATAGCCTTACTTCCTCACCTTTCCTCGCCCAGCTCCTTCTTCTCTATGTCCACAACCTACTATAACCAATTGTCAAAATATCAACTATGTGAGCAACATCTGAGTGGAGTGTTAAACAGTTGAATATATGGATGAATGCAGCATCACGGTAATCATTCTTTGAGATTCGCAATCCACATTGAGTGATACTTCCATGTCTTGGGTGCCATCACTGACTTCAATGTTGATTGTAAATTTTGTCTCTAACAATATGTGTACATTCTCACTTACTCATAACTGGCAAGATAATATCAAGTTCATTGGTTGTCAATGAACTTAATGTGGAATCTTGAATGTTGGAATTACCTGTACAACCCTTCCACATGTACGGAGAATTTTCATGTCTCGCAATTTGTTGAATGAACTTGAGAACAGCTGATATTTAGCCCAATTGGTGCACAAATTGCCTCTTACAGAGATAAATCTTCAAAAATCACAATCTGCCTGTCCATGCCTGCAATAACGCAGGAGCCATCACCACATCAGCATAATGTATTTTAGTCACTGGTAGCCTCCGGGAGAGTCTGAGAGGATGTGAAGTGTAAACTTAGATGCATCAATTTCAGGGGAGTATCAGACCCTGGGAGGCAATTCGGGCCGGCCTTCAGAGTAACTGGGAGCTATGATGACTGGTACAGAAATACCATCACAGATATTGTGGTAAGTGTGGGAATATTTCGGAGCTCAAGATTGAACTTTGGGTGCACCTGGAAGCACCTGGTTGCACTGGTAACAAGCCTGGGAGCTCCAACAACAGGCATGTGAGCGCCAGCGGCAAGTCTGGGAGCACCTCATATCACAGCAAAGTAGTCTGGGAAATACATCCTCCGTAGGAAAGCTGCTGGTGGGCCTGGACATCATAGCTACTACTTATTGTTCAACGATTTTTAAAACACATGTATTCAGTTTGTATTCTCATCAATGTATGTATGGTTCTATGTATCTATATAGTTACCGATCTACATATGGTATATCTACACTGGCTGCAGAATATACTGGAGAGCAATTGGAGGTGTGTCTGAAGATGATAATAAAGTGAACTTAGAGATGCATTTGGAGGCCGTTATGGAGCAAGATTGGAGATACACTGGGAGCCAAGAATCTTGCGTCCTTCGAGGCTGTGATTAAGCGAATTTTGAAATACACTTTGGAGGACATCATTGTGGGAACTTGGGGGTCGAAATTGAACGAGTTTAGAGGCTGTAATGAAGTAAATCAAGAAATGCACTCCGAGGGCATAATGTAGCAAGTGTCAACAAGTCCTTCGAGGCGGAGGATTGACAGCGTGCCAGATGCTGAGTCTCCATTCCTCGGTAAGTTAATTCCCAACTGTGGGAATTTGACATAATGGCTTAACTTTCGAGCTAACATGGAGTGCTGCCTGATGGCAGCTTATCACATAGGAAGGCATGCCAGAAGCTTAGGCTACATTCAGGGGTCAACACGTAATCATGAGATTGAAGGGAACACAAACAATCAAGAGTGGGCGCTGTACTCAGTGTATGCTCTACTCGGTGTCAACTCATGATCATGTCATGGAGAGATAGTAAGGGATGACTTGACTTTGTATTCTGCAATGATAGCACCGTTGTGGACAAGAAAGACAGAGATGGGGATGAAGATCCGAACGATGTGGATGATCCGGGCGGAAATGAGAAATTACGGGTATGATATGTCTGATTGGGAGGGGATGACCAGGTATCTGTGCTATCAGATGCCAAATCGGAACTCATACTTACCGTATTGGGGATTGTAAATTGACTCACACATGAAGTTCTCTTAAGTCCCAGTGTATCAAGATTATTTCCCCCATCTCCTCTCATCTCTCACTCTCTGGTTCTCAACTCTACCATCACCAAAGAACATGATGTTATGTCATCCCTCTCTATCTCTCCATGCCATGATCATGAGTTAACACCTAGTACAGCATACAACAGGTACTTGCATCAGCCCGTGGTCGACCATCTCCTTCTCCGAGCAAGTCCCTCACCTCATTTCTTGGCTGACCTTGATGTACTCAACTCTCTACATTCACACAATTGGAAGGTAACAAACAAATTGTGTCTCTGCTTCCGGTTGGTACCCCCTACCAATCTACAGCCTCCCAATCAGCTGCCTCATGGTTGACCGCCTCAAGATCGACTGCCCCCCGGTTGAGCTCCTCCAGATCAACTGTCTGAATATTCTCCTCCAATCTCCCACACACATGGACTTCAGGTGCATCTCCCATCTCACTTGATCTTGGCCTCCAGGTACATTTCAAAGTTCACAAGATCGGGGTGTGGTCAAATGGCAGAGCCCTCATGGCATCAGAATGGAATGTGGGAGTAAGGGCAGTTCTCATACGAGGAGGAGTGTAGGAAAGGGGTTAGATGATGTTGTGGGGTACCCGGCCGTGAGGAACCACACAAATTGCTGGGATGTATCATGGCTCGGCAAGATCAGTCCATCTCCGTTACCCCCATATCTCCATCTGCTGTTATTCAATTATCTCCATATGCCACCCACCTGGTTTCCCCCTGTCAAATTCAATGGCAGTGGTTGTAAGAAACAGATTTTGTTCCCACACAGGGCTCAAAGTGAATCTCTACGTTCTCACAATTGGCATCTTCAGCTGATTCCCAGCTTTCGCTGGATTACCGTCTGCAGCCAAATTGACCTTCTGTATTTATTCAGAGTCACTTAGATAGATAAGCGATGTCATAAAATGATGTAGTGAATCTTGTGACTGTAACAAAGCCCAACACAATAGACGAAATGCCTTGTGGTTATGGAATACTGTGAACCACTACTGTGATAGAATGACACCAAGTCTCCTGCAGAGCTGCAGAGAGCTCTCAACTACTCTCGAAGTCTCCTGCAGTCCTGCGCAGAGATTTCAGCAACACCAAATTTAACTCTCCTAGAAGCCGCATCCTGAATCCACCTCCATAGCTGGAGGTTCTTTCCGGAGCACCTGAGAATGCTTCTGTAGAGTCTGAAAGCACTTTGCTTAGCTCCAGGGGGGCCTGGGAGAATCGAGATGTACTTAGAAGCAATGGTGCGGTCAACTGGAGTGTCTGGGAGGTTTCTGTGTGGCTTCCGGACCAATTTACAGTTTGCTGATGCATTTCTTTGTCTGCATCTCGTTTCAATGTGGTAATTAGCTTTGGAGGCTGTATACACAGATGTAAAGGTGTACAAGTTTAACTAGCTTCAAATTATACATCAGTGACCAATTAGGGACCGCTTTGAATGGGATAGATGCAATGCGTTTGTGCGACTGTGCTTTCCTGAAACCTAGCCTCATATAACTACTTTCTGTTCGTGAACTCCCTGGTGGCATTGTCATTTTCCAGGGACTGTCTCAGGAGTTAACAATAAGTCTCCAAATGTTGGAGTTACTAGTGTAGCATCAACTATATCTGGTTGTAGCTTCCCGACTGCCAGAACACTCAATGTGGCAGTCCTGCACTCCATATCTCCCTTGCTGAAGGAGTCGGCCAGGTCCCCTCATTCCAGTTGCATCAGTTCATCAGGCCTCATCTACTTCTGGTGAATACTCTCCTTGCTGAGCTGTACCATTGGGGAAAGTGTATGCAATACCCAGCCAGGTTTACCATCTACACTCAGCTTGCCCAGCTCTGAATCATGTTTATCATCTTTCTTGTCTTCCCCATCCTCTTCATCACCACAACTTCCAACATCGCACAGACTGTCTTTCCGAAGCACACAACACCTCCTTCGATGTATATTTAGGCTTTCAGGTTGTCACTACAACATTTCAGCAGATCTCATATCTTCCTGCTATTATTCAATCAATGAATCTGCATCTTTAATTTGCTTCCTTGCCACAGCAGTTTATCTATCCAGATAATGCTCAATCCATTCCTGGTTCTTTTTATTGCTGACCATGTGCTGTGTACATCTTTTTGGTGCCATAAGCTTGTTTTCAGATCGCATGTTGCGCAGTGCTCCTAGGAGTTGCACCGTTTCTAACTCCAAGCTGCTGTTGCCTGCATTGGTTTCAATACATCGTCATGTTAATTAGTTCTTTGATTTGCCATATTTGCCCTCTGGAAGTGGCACAAAATTCTTGCTCGGAGTCTTGACTATTGGACGTGCTATTTACCTCGTTATTTGGCCAGACTTTGGATGTTGCATGAGATAAACCACATGGAGACATGCTGTGTTTTTTCTGTCAAGGTTGAAATGTTGGATCAACTTAACACAAAGCAAAATCTATGTTTTGACCATCACTATATTGGGAATATTATTGCTAACCATACAACACGACTTTGTATTGAGCGTCTGTTTCATGTAAAATTCCTGGGAATATCTTGAGAGAAACATCACCCGACAACCTTTCCGTTGAGCCATATTTTTTGCATATCTTACATTCCTGAGATTTCTGCTGTCGTTCAACTTTATCTATCCTGATAAACACACAATCAACATTAGACAGCCATACTGCAATTCATGGAACCGTTGGAAACCCTTGAAACATGCTGGTATTTGCAGTCAGATGCTTCTTGAGTACCATGTTCAAGATTGATGTTATTCATTTCATTCTGACTGGAAGCAAACAATATATTCCTCAGGACTTGCCACTTCTTTTTGTTATCATATTCCTCACCTTTTTCACAATGGCAAATCCTGGCTGTGCAATCACATCAGCAAGATGCAAGCAGATTGGAATCGAGTTGAGAAACAGGCGCTTCATCCAATGCACCAGCCGCTGTGACAGAGCAACAATGCAGAAACAAGTGTGTCTACCAGTGTGCTGCGAATGCAGACATGGACAATCCAACCCAGGACTTGCATTTTGTCATCCTGTGAGATTCACCCTAGGTTTTGATCAATCAAAGCCCTTGATTCCTTCTGGACTAATACAGAGCAGAACAAGAAGACTTCACTCAGAATGTGTATAAGGATGACCACCCAAATGAGAAACAAAGTAACGGTTCCAGTCCCTGCATCAGATAACTAGTATCGACCTTAATAGTATTGACTTGAGCTCTCAGTTCACTAATGTATACAACTCAAGATTATCGCCCTAATGACGACTCAAGAGTGTCAGCCTAGCAACCGGCACTTATACCCCAGGAACCACTGTCCAAGAGTGTGATGAAACCGAGTATCAACTTGTCTATAAGAAACAGCAAGGTAGCTTTGCCTCTTCAGAAGGAGTAGTGCCAACTCAAGAGTATCCTAGCAGACATATCCTCTGATCCACCATGCTATTGGGTGGGCCTCAGAATTTATAATGACAAAAAACTATAGTCCTGCTCTCTTCCCGATCAACTACTTGTTTCAGTGAAGGTACCAAGAATACCCAAGTTCAAAGAGTGATAGATACATTTGTCACATGGAACTGAAATATGAACGTACAACTCTAAATTTCAAGACAGAAATATCCTCATTGAGTTCGATACAAAACCAACAGATAATACCCGGAAATAAAGTTCATGCTTAAACTCTAGGCCAATAAGGTTCATTGGTATTAGTAGATAAATTCTATTATAGATAGTGTAATCATAATATCCTTCCTCCCTGTCAGTATTGCTGATTACATATCAGAGGATTCAGACCCTTTACAATTCTAGGACTGCCAAGGCCTGCTTCGCAGTTCATATACAGAACTGCATCATCATCGGTTGCCTCAAGCAGGGATTGTCAAGTTCTGACTCCCAGCAGTGTTAACTACATCATCGGGGAACTATGCTCACATTGGGACACAATTACTATTGGTGATACCTTGTAACAATACAGACTTATCTGAAGCCAATTATCAACAAATTGGTTTGTGTGACCAAGAGCCAGTGAGATTGCCCTGTCATATACCCACTGGGTACATAACGCTTTAACGATGGCTGCAAACAATGGAACTCTTATTTTGTCTACACTCTTTTGCAGCCAAATATACTTTCATCGGTAACTGAGCTGTTTTGCCATATTGGATGGAGAGTATCCTCCGTCACACAGGACTTAAGAATCACAGGTCTCATTTGCACGGAATCAGAAGGTGTGGTCGCAATCAGGGTTGATTTGTATAAGTCCACTTGGTTGACTGGGATCTAACGTATCAATTATTTGATACTAACTGATCTCTTATATAACTCTGCATATCGTGAAATGCAATGTTAGTCTGATGTTGATGACACCTCATCTCATCAAAAATGAACCATTGGAGCGTGAGAGAATGGTCCTTCGGTCGGCAACTGCGAATGAGGTTTTGCGCCAACGAAGACTAACCATTGCAAATAGAGAACCTGCAACCATTACTGATCCGACGCTAATACACCACTTATTCAAGCTTCACTTGATAGTCGCGGCAGATTCATTGATGTGATGGTCGGGTATTGCCAATATGAGTAATAGGTAAACAATTCTGGAAGACGATCCAATATGGATTTCCGAATGAGAATTCGTGATTCCAGATCTGGTATCGCTTTTTGGATTGTTGAGTGATCCTGTATGATTTTCACAATATAACTCTAACACCAAAGGTGTAACATTTAGCAGCTTCACCCAGTAGAAGTTAGTCGGAATGCTTAGTAACACGCAAACACTGTTCAGCTGGTCGTAATGATGATTTTCATCAATGGAAGCCAATCAACAACCCTGCGGCAAGCATGTTACCTGTCATTCATAGTTCTGAGTTCCCATCCATCAAAGGAGTTGGATGTATGGCTGGTGGGACTAACCAAGATTCCTGACTTGTCAACAGGATAAAGGGATGCATCATGACAATGCTTTTAATCATATCATCACTTTGTTTCCTTTACTTAATGCTCTAATTCATTCACAATACATTCATTTATATTTTCCCACGTCACTTCTTTAATGTTTTCATACTCATTACTTGCCGCATTGTTATAACAAGACACAAAGATACCACACTTCTCCTGCTCCTTCATTTTCTTTGATTGGCAGGATTTAAACATGATTAATCCATGACAACGATCTTTATGACAATTGCAGCACAAACCGCAACAATTCGAATGATCATTGAAATGAAAATTCAGAATCCAATGACGAGCATTTTCAGTAACCATCCAGAAAATCAATGTGCAAGCAGCGATGCAATGATTAGTTCACATCAACCCTTGAAAAATGAGTAGCGGGAACTCAAATAACTCCTTCTTCAGTACAAACCTTCCAATCGGAGTGTCAGGAATTATATATTGTCCCAGAGGACAAGAATGAGAGCGATCTCATGCCGCTGGAATCCAAGAAGGTATTCTATTAAGCATTCAAATGATTGAATTCGCATGCTGAGAGAAAAGTTTAGCTAATGGATGGACTCAAATGAAGCTGGTGAGCGATTGGTTGCATGGATAGCTGCAAATCTGTGGCAACATGAGCCCATTGGTGACATAGTGACAGGCCTCATTGTCAGACCAGAATGAAATGGCCAGAAAACTGTTTTGGTTAATCTCGCAATGGTCATTGATAGTGTGAAGCCCACAGCTATAAAGTACGGGATGTGTGTGAATCCCTTTCCACAGATTGAGTAAAGTCCGTCTAGATTGTTAGTTGGTGGTATGAGGAAGTTGCCACAATTGATTCAGCTCACAGAAACTCAGACCCTCTATATGCATATATTGCAGTGGTAAAGGAATCATCTCAACATTTGCTTTTATCGCTGACATTGTACATCAGACTTTTGCAATAATATCTTGTTACCATACAGTAATAGTATACCACTGCACAACCTGAATTGTCTCTATTTACATATTTCAACCCATGCCACAAACAGAGATTCCGAGATTAGTCACCTAGCTTTTGGGCAATGACAGGTTAACATGCCCCACAATTGTTTGTGACGTATGTTCAAAGATCCATTCTGGTTTGATTGTTGTTTTGATGACCAATTTATGAGTTCACAGTTCGATTTGCAGCGACTGACATTGTGGTTCTCATTCACTGGATATACTTCTGTGGCATACAACAAATGAGAATGAAAGTCAGATCATTGATTCATAAAATCAACCTGATATTAATTTCCCTCACCATGATGGCCATTTACCATTGTCTGTTGGCGTCAAAACCAGGTGAATTTAGTGTACCACCAGAGATTGTTCCAGGAGGTGGAGCACCACATACTGGTGGTACAAGAATCATTAATCACTCAGATGATAATGCAGGCGCTGATAAATTTTGTCATCACACAACGGATCATTGTTTTTCTTCGACTGAGGTTTAATTGACAATGATTCACAATATCTGCAGGATGAGTTGCTAAAGGTTTTGCTCATCTACAACCGACCCTGTGATAGCACAGCCTCCTATTTATTTCGGTGGCATTCATGAGGACTTCGACAATGACTTTCCAGCAGAGTATATTGAGTAGATTGTCAACTCTTTTCCTTGTCGCTGTAGCTTTGTTGCTCCCACTGACACTACTATGCTGTTACTGCCTGTTCTGCCTATCGGTGGGTCTGCCTTTGCCAGCAGCAGCCTGCCCGTCCACTGCAGTAACACCAACAGCAACAGCAACAACATCACCAATATTACCAACATCACCATTGTTGAGAAAACAGGATTAATTGGTGCAAGCACAATGGTATAGAGTGTGAGGAGGCCTGGAGGTTGGGATTGGTGCCAGTCATCAGATTGAGAATGTCCATTGTATCTTGCTTTATACTACTCTTCATGGATATATCATATTTGTAGTAAATGTAATATAACTGATAGTTTACTGAAGTCTGATCTCAGATGTGTAAAATCATGCACAGCATGATTTGAAACCCTCCTGTGATTGTTGAACAAATGAAAGGCACACGAGAATCTTCACCAGTAAAAAACATTTCCGTCCAGGCGGAATGGCTGCGTCAGAGTGGACGTGTTCCGTCAGAGCTGTCAGAGACACCCCGGTGGGTGATTACTCCACATGCGGCGTCAATACCATGCGTCGCATTGCATATCGCCCTCTGATCACCATTTCGCCATTTCTTCTTGCTCTGTCGGTCTCCTATTTCAAACAAACACTCTGGCTTTGGGGCCAACTGTGACCATAAGTCGGAATGGGTTCATTGGGTACATGCTTGCATCAGGATTGCAATGGGTGACGATGCGAAAATCTCTCCTCGCGTTGCTTCTACATTAAGCTCGAGGAGCGTAGAAAGAAGGTGAGAAGATATGATACTACCCTGCCGTGAGGATCCACAAAATCTCGGAAACAGTGAGTAAGACCAAAAGTTGGGAAAGATAGAGTGTGTATTTGCGTTGCATGACAAAATGAGATGAAAATGAGATGCTGTCTATCTACCCCAGGGTCTCCCGAATATATACTCCGCATCGCTCATTCCACCTCTGTTACCACTGTATCTCCGTACACCCACCATCGCTCTTTAACGATATACTTGGAGGCCGTGATTGAGCTAGTTTGGAGATCCACTTGGAGGCCGACATCGAGTGAACAGAGAGATGCACTTCGATGCCGTGATCGATCAAATATGGCGATGCACTGGCAGGCCATGATCGAGCGAGTCTGGAGATGCACTTGGAGGCCGAGATGGAGTGAACTCAGATATGCACTTGGAGGCCGTGATGGAGCGAGTTTGAACATGCACTTGGAGGCCGTGATCGAGCGAGTTTGGACATGCACTTGGAGGCCAAGATAGAGTGAACTAAGAGAGCAACTCTGAGGCTGTGACCGAGCGAGTTTGGAGATGCATGGGCAGGCTATGATGGAGCGAGATTGGGGGAGTACTTGGAGGCGGTCGATTTGGAGGGAGGCGTGACGGCAGCTGAGCCTCTATTCATAGGTTGACTTGTAATTGTGGGAATGTAGAGAGTTGAGTACAACATCCGCCGAGAGATGAGAAACTGGCTGGGAGCGGAAGACTGTCGATCTTGGGATGATGCTGTACTCTGTGTTAACTCATGATTATTGCATGGAGAGATAGAGAGGGATGACTTAACTTTGTATTCTGAGGTGATGGTAGAGTTGAGCACAAGAAAGAGAGAGATCAGAGGAGATGGAGGAAATCATCATGAGAAACTGGGACTTAGAGAATTTCATGTGCGAGTCAATGAACCATCCCCGATACGACAGGTACGAGTCCTGATTCGGGGTGTAATAACACCGATAAGAGGTCTTCGAAACCCAATCAGGTAAGTCGTACTCCTGATTTCTCATGGCCGCTTGTATGATCCATATCATTCTCATCTTCATCCCCCATCTCTCTCTTTCTCATCCACAACTCAACTTAAGTCATCCACTCTATCTCTCGATGCCATCATCATGAGTTCACACTGAGCGCAGCATACACCGAGTACAGCATACACCTAAAATTGTCTGTCGTCCCTTCATTCCCACAATTTCGACTTGACCCCTGAATATAGCATCCCCTTCCGGCATACCTCCCTACCGATCGACCACCACCAGCCAGTTCTCCATAAGAGCTTCAAAGGAAACGTCAACTTCTCACATTCCCATGGTTGCGAGTTAACTAACTGATAAATTGAGTCCCGGCGCACCGTCCATCGACCACCTCCAAGTACTCATCCAATCTCACTCGATGATGACCTCCAAGTGTATCCCCAAACTAGCTCGATCACGGCCTCCACGTGTATCGCCAGACTTGCTCAATTACAGCCTGCAAGTTTGCATGATCATTGCCTCCAAGAGTATCTCCAAACTCGCTCAATTACGGCCTCCACAAGTGCATCTCCAAACTCGCTCGATCATGATCTCGGAGTAAATCTCTAAGTTCACTCGATCACGGCCTCCAAGTGTATCTCTAAACTCGCTCGATTACCGCCTCCACAATTGCACCTCCAAACTCGCTCAATCACGATCGCGGACTGCATCTGTAAGTTCACTCGATCACGGCCTCGAAGTGTATTTCCAAACTCGCTCGGTTATTGCCTGCCCAAGTGCACCTCCAAACTCGCTCAATCCCGATCTCGCAGTGCATCTCAAAGTTCACTCCATCACGGCCTCGAAATGTATCTCCAAATACGCTCGATTACCACCTCCAAGTGCATCTCCAAAGTCACTTGATCACGGCCTCGGTGTATATCTCTGAGTTCACTCGATCGTCATTTTCAGTCACACCTTGAATTGCTGTCAAGCACCGCCTGCAGCCAGTCCAGATATAGTGTGTGTAGATGGGTAGCTATATAGATACATAGATACATAGATGAAAATACAAACTGAATACATGACTGTGATTCGAGGTGCTCCCAGGCTTGTCATCAGCACTCCCAGGCTTGTCGCCTGCACTCCCAGTTACTCTGAAGGCCGGCAAGAATGCCCTCCTGGGGTCTGATACTCTCCTGAAATTGACGCATCTTAGTGTACACTCCACATCCTCTCAGACACTTCTGGAGGCTTCCGGTGACTAAAATACATTTTGCTAATGCTATGCAAGGTGACGGGAAGTGTGTAATTCTCCGTCAGAGGGTACGAGGTTCCGTCAGAGCAGTCAGAGCCGTCCGGAACACCCGGATGTTTCTGATGGAAACTAGAGATGTTGCTGATGTTCTATCCACAAATCAGATATTGTGAATCACTTCTACAAGGTTATTATCCTAGGTCAAAATACACTATAATGGTGTTGCAAAATAAGAACTACAGTCTTTTTAAAATATACTGAGCGAGATCAATCATAATAATGTGCACCAATTAAATGGAGCAACGCAGGAGTAAGACAAGACATGCTTTGTGATATTTTCAATGGATGTGTGAACTGTTCATGAAGTGCTCGTTGTTAAATTTACAAAGGTGTGTATAGTAGTCATGATGTTTGAATATAGTATTGCGACAACTTGTAGGACACTATGGAATGTTCATGGAATGACATATTTCAGGGACACCTTGATTTCACTTTGTTGAGTTTGTGGACACAATAAACTACATGAATTTAGTGAAGGAAATTTAGTTTTTGCTAATGTGGCCGGTGTACTTGTCTGGACTATATGGGGGAGCCACTGTCTTCTTTTGCCCTACAAGGCTGGTACATTATTGACTCTGCAAAAGTATTCAACATATATTCCAATGCCTAAATGCATCAAAATTCTTGCCGAGCCCAACATTTATTCCTTCTGCATTGTCTAGATGAGTCATTTTACTGCCACATATTGCAACAGGTATATCATGGGCCCAAAACTCATAACTGTAAAGTGTGCAGAAGTTTCAAATTCACCTCACTTAGAGATGCATTAGAAGCTTTTTGAAATCCCAATATGGAATATGTATTTTGTACCCAAGTTGAAGAGCACTGGGGACATGAAGCTAGTGGACTGGTGTTCAGATACAGTCAGAATATACTCCTTGACAGTTCGTTTATTAAACTTCAGAAATGGCTGTTGTACTACAGTCAACCATTTCAAGCCCTACATCAATTGAGTACCTGGGACTGAATTGCAAGGTAGAATATACCAGTGCAAACTAAGGAATCATATCTAAATCTTATACCATCCTGGTCCAATATATGGACAGTATGTAGGATAAATTTGATCAAAATGACTAAGGCTCAGTTCCATTATACCAGGTACTTTACTGTAGTTGGACTCCACTGTGTCAGAATCTCCAATTTCAGAAGTATTTGCCCACTGAAAGAATAATATCCACCTTGTCTATGAAGCGCAAGAAGACTCAACAACGGATATTACATCCTCTAGCTCAAGAATTTGCAGTGGTGATTGTAATATCTGACAGTTATCTGCATAGTAGGGCTGATTGTATTGATGGGTTCATCCAGGTTGTCAAATTGACTGATAAAATGCAAATTGTACTGGTTGGAGCAATTGTTGGACCACTACATATGGTTTGAGAGAATGCTGCATTAGATGAAATTGATAGCATATGGCTTGTCAGTATTCATGTGGATTTAGAGATATACTGCACTGGATAATGAGTTACAATATCTGAATCAAGGTGTGCAGGAGGATGATAGTTAATTGAATTCTACTATTTGATATAAAGACTATAAAAATCAGTCCTGGAGAGAATAACTCCAGGTGCGAGGTGAACTGGAAAAGTCTTGGAGACATGGCCAATACTCCCAATCGCTTAGAACTCTGCGCAACCTGATAGTTTAATCTGGTAGTAGTTTAAAGTCAACTATACACTCTTCAGAATATTCCTGTCTTTTGTTCCACGACTTGTGTACCTTTGTGAAACACCAGTGAAATAGTCTTAGAGTATCTTGGAGCACAATACTTTATATTCAGCCTTTCACTATATATCTGAAAGCATCTGCAATGATCATTATGGCTGTTCAGAGTTGTTAAATTGTTCTGTTTTTACTATAATAGCATTTTACATTCTGCTGATAACTTTAATATAGATTTTCATATCTTGTGAATTGAGTGTCTTGAGAATCATAGAGTTGCAAACATGACCAAGTCCTACCTTGGGCAGCAGTTTATTGAATGTAAGTTCATGGGTTTGCAAAGTCTGTCTAACCAATTTAATATAATAGTCTTTCTCAGTTTCTGATAGTGATTGCAGTCTTTTACTGCTTACACCAGCATCATGATACTCTGCCAAAATGAAATTTTCAGAGTGGAATTTCACCTGGTTTACATTCTCTAATAAAGGCTTGACAAACTTCCATATTTCACAGTTGAAGATTACAGTCAGTAGAACTCAATCATTGTACAGTAGAGACATTCTGTTGTAACCCCTGCACTGTAGATTATTGCTAATTAAATTATATCCTATACAGCACTAAATAAATACTTCTCAGAAAGTCATTACTACTCTCCTCTCTGCACTTATCCCTCTCATCCTCCAAATTGCCCTCCCCACTTTGCTCTGAAAACATAGTTCCCAAATCTACAACTTCCCTCACTGTACCTCTTACTGCCAGTTGCTGCACCCTCTGAGATGTAGCATTCTTTACAGCATACCTGTAGATATCCCCACAAGTAGACTTGGCAACTCCTACTATCTTCCCTATCTTCCCAAAAGACAGTGGCTTGAACAGCCCAGGGTTTGGGTGGTGCAATGCAACTTTGACAGTGCAACAGCGCAGTGTAATCTCAGGTCCTAGAGTATCCAAGTCTTTTAGCTTACTCCCAGAAGCACACACCATGACAGTGTACCTCTTCTCTATTTACTGATGCCTCCCTGAGTAGCAGTGCACACAGCCATAGCCGTTTACCAAACTCTTAATTGCAAAGCGGGTGGTGGTGGTGGTGGTGTGGTTGAGGCCGAAGATAGGGGCAGGCGAACTGGCGGACGGAAACCACACAAACTCCAAGCGACGTGGGTTAGGGTTAAAACCTGACCAGTATTAAACCCAGAAGTGTAGCTGACTAAGTGACCTCAGGGCCGCATGGGTGATCGGAGTTTGTGAGTAAGGGTCGTCACTTTTGCATCAAGCCACTTTCACATCATATACTTTCCACATATACTTCTCAATCATGTGGGTTGTAGTCCGGTTATTTATTGATACCCCTAAATTCCTTGATCTGTCAGTATTCTGCATGGTGGCAGTAACAGGCTAGTGTCAACACCATCCTATTAGTCTAGTTCTCGCTGCCTGTATCGAAGAAAGACCGCGAAGCCACCATGTAACACCACGTCTTTGCATGGGAATACATCGAAATACCAGCAATCACGAGGGATTACGACGCGGAACTGTCATTGGAGTCGATGGATGAAGATATTTCACCAGCCCTAGTAAGAGTAATATTTTGACAATGGGAGTATACACGTTGCAGCTGCTAGTTTGTAGGAATGATACATTTCGAGAAATGTGAATTGTTGCACTTGAATTCCAGGGTTGCCACTAAAGCTTAAAATTGAGCCTCCACGAGCCTCATTCCTTTCCCGTGATTGTTTGTTGTACCACTTATCTGAACCACATCCGAACGCCAAATATGTTTGTCCCTGGTCTTCAACTTTCTGAAGCCGTTGTGGTATACGAGTCTTTTCCGATCCCCCCGACGTATGCTAACATGATGTCAGCACCAGGATGTGCTACAAGAAACTACACAAGAGCTCCAAGCAGGCCGCGAATGGCGTTTCGAAGTCGCATTCGGCTCCACTATTGAAGTCAAGCTTATCCGAGGGACGGCGGAGATCTTTGGCACGGAGCTCCCTCTTGGGCACAAGTTTACCTTCACAGGCACCAAATCTTCAATCTATACATGGAGCGGCTGTGTACTCGAAATCGGCGGTACCCCGTCTGTCGAATACACCTCTGAAGAAACCCCCATGAATGCATACGCAAACGCGCACTTTGCTCTTGAGAAACGGCGCGGTCAGGCTGAGGAATCGCAGACGTTACGTGGTCCGAGAGTTATGATCATCGGTCCACAGGACGCGGGGAAAACTAGCTTGTTGAAGATCTTGACTGGGTACGCGGTACGGCAGGGGCGGACACCGGTAGTGGTGAATCTAGATCCGAGAGAGGGTATGTTGAGCCTACCTGGCACGTTGACGGCGACAAGTTTTTCTACGATTATGGATGTGGAAGAAGGATTTGGGACCAGTCCTACCAGTGGACCGAGCCCAGTTCCTGCAAAACTGCCGTTGGTATACTACTACGGTCTTGAGAACCCAGAGGGGAATGAAAAGCTATATAAATCTCTAGTATCACGGTTAGCGCTCGCAGTTTCCTCGAAATTGTCGGAAGACGACCAGAACCGTATTTCGGGATGCATCATTGATACTTCGGGTTTGATAGCGCAAGCCTCTGGTTATGAGATGGTGCAACATATCGTCGCAGAGTTTTCGGTGGATACATTGTTGGTGCTTGGATCCGAGAGGCTTTACAGCGATATGTGTCGACGATTTGAAGATCGCTCGCAGAATCCTGTCGCAGTTGTGAAACTACAAAAGTCGGGAGGGTGTGTAGACCGTGAGGAATCGTTTATGAAGCAGTCAAGAGAGACAGCTATAAGAGAGTACTTTTTTGGCGAGCCCAAGCGGACGTTATCACCCTATACGATGACGCTGGGGTTCGATGATCTAAATGTTTGGCGGGTTGGACATGGTTCGATCCTCCCTCTTGAACTCCCCGAACAGGAATGCTGACGCGAGGTACAGTAAGCAATGTTGGTTCAGAGTTGCTGCCGGCAGGTGAAGAACATAGGCAGCCGCTTTATACACAGACTGAGCCTTCGATATTACTTCAGCATTCCATTATGGCCGTGTTACATGCTGAGCTTGGGGATACAAAAGCGATGATGGCTGAAAGCACTGTCATGGGTTTCGTTTATGTGTATGGTTCCAATCTCAAATGATGCATTGAAAAACAATTCATTAACAGTAGGTTAGCGCTTCTGTGGATGATCAGAAGCGATATATGAAGATACTGGCACCTGTCAGTGGACGGTTACCGGCAAAGCCTCTCATAGTATCTTCCTTCCCAGAGCCAACGTTTAGTTTGGTTGGATAATGAGTATGAAGGGCATTGCAATACCATGACCCAAAAAGGCATATATTCTGCATGATGTCCTATTAGCAGTAGTTAATTTATGAATCACATTAGTCCACAGCAAGGAAACAAGCAAGCCGTCTTAACAAACTCCAGCGCAGCGCAGCAAGAAATTAATACCTCCCAACTATGGGTAGAAACCCTGAATAACCCCGTAAAATCTTTACAAAAAATATTCTACAATCACGCCTTTATCTTGCTGCGCTGTTGCCGCATCTCTATGCTCCGCGTTCTCGGGTGCTGCCTCAAAAACATTGAAGAACCTTTCTCCAGCATCGTTAACCTCGAGGACGCTCGCCATGTTGCCACATCGGTAACAGTAGTTAGGTGCTGACCAAACCGTTGATAGTCGATCATCGTAAAGCACTTGGTACCCCTCCTGGCAAAGCTGATGAGCCCGTAGTATATGCGATTGTTTGTTGACTTCCAGAAACTTCTTAACGACCTGTGCTCCAAACGTGTAACCGGCGCCTCGCGGTGAGAGGGTAAACTCGTCACGTTCAGGGTCGGGATCAGACCAGACTAAGTCGGCCATTGGTCCTTCGTGGGGAATCTCACGAAATCGGTCGATAATTTTAATCTGATCTATGGAGTGTATAGAAGGTGATAAGCCTGTAAAAATTTGAACTTAGATTAGCCCTATATTTGGTTATTGTATCACGCTCGGCAAAGCCGTTGCTCGACACCCGGTTGTGGTTACTAGATGTGCGGAGGATTCACCTCCATGAACACAAAATATGTCGTCATTTATCACCACGCTCAGTGTGAGATAGTCAAACATGTCTGTAAAATGGTGCCAGACATTCGCATTCCCGTACTTACGACTGCACTCAGTGTAAAACCCGTAGCTCTGCGTTACACCCCGTGATTCGTGGTTACCACGGATAAGGTGTACTCGCGAGGGATACCGTAGCTTCAGGCAAACCAGGAGCGAGATGGTTTCGACAGAGAACAGGCCACGGTCAACGTAGTCACCAAGAAAGAGGTAATTTGTATCCGGACAGAATCCGCCAATCTTAAAAATCTCCAGCATATCAAAGAACTGGCCGTGAATGTCGCCAACAACTGTGACCGGCGCGAGAATATGCACCACGTTTGATTCATGCATAAGTTGCTCTTTCAACTTGTTGCATACTGCTTCAATTACTGACTCCGCGAGAAGTTCCTTCTTGTATAGCCGCTCCAGGCACTGATCAAGGTCGACAGATGCTAACATGTTAAACGGATGGTCAGCGGCCTGAGTAAACTCAACGAAAATATAACATCAAGGGAGCTAATTAGCTACCAGGCAGCCCCGGCATCTTAAAGAGCTGGCTTGGTATAAATGAGTGGCAGAAAGTAGGCGTCGGGCGGAAAGCAGGGATGGTTCTCGATGAAGTACAGCAGACAAGATGAATGGTTGGAAAATGAGCATGAGATAGTGGAGCATCTAGAGAGTCAGAAGCATAGACGGAGGATCATTTGCTGTACCAAATAGCAGTCCATCAATGCCAACAATCAAAAGATGTACTAGTACTTATCAAAATGTGTGTTTCGGTGGTAGAGGTTTTCGATAGGTTACTCTATCCAATGATGAGACGCACGATTCGATGAAGAGCTCCTAATACTCCCTTATGAAACTCACAAGAACTTGGGAATCGCAAAGATCGAAAGATTAACCTTCAATTTTTAAAACCACAACAATTAAGGCTATTTTATTTAGTCAATAGTGTAGATATTTTGGCTGTAGTTAGTGATTTTCGCATGTCTCTTCACCACTGCCTGCCGCAGATTGTAAACGCTTTCTAATACTTTACAAAGATTATCTATAGGGACATGCAACTAGGAGTATTAAAACAAAGGAAATATAGATCCATGTATGCAATGAGAAATCTAGGTCTATGGATTTCATAAATATGGATGCCACATGGCTATATGTATATTTATATACTGGTGCCAGAAATGGGTTCACTACCTTGTTGAATTTAAGGTAATTTAGTAGAGTGTCACCAGCCTGCTCCCAACAAGAGCTTGAGCGTGATATTCAAAGGTAGCAGAAGAAGTAAACAGCAGGGAAGGGAATATATAGGAGGTGAAGAACAGCAGATGTCAGGCAAGTAGTAACAATAGTATCCATTTACCCACCCTCATATATTTGAATATACAGTTTGTTGTTTGCTTAGTATTGAATGTATCCATTGTAAATAGCTTTGGCTTTTCATGGAAGAGTTCAGTTAGAGTAGGGGTGGTAATAGTATTTACTACTTAGCAAAAATAGCAATATTGTTTATAGTTTGTTTACAATGCAATTAGTACATTATTTTGATTTTTACTTTTGTGCCATTTCTTAAACCACAGATATATGTATATAATGGTAATTACTTGGAGTGGAAAGATTAAGTTCACAAGGTTTAGTGATACCATGCCGAACTTGATATCATATATTACCTGATAAAAATTCGTCTATTGTTATAGACATTGTATGTAACTATTTTATAGGATTATTAAATATACCAATTTTGAGTATTCAATACAAGTAAAGCAAGATAATACTGCATTCACAATGGTGTAAAACAACAACTAACTATACAATCCACAAATGTGCTTGGATATAGTATATCGTATCTATCCTGTAGACTTTTGTAAACTTGTAGTCAATTGTTAGTTATACAATATTGATAAATGTGTACAGGTTATCTGCAAAATGTAAATCAGTCTGGAAGCAACACAGAAAACTCTAAGACTCTGCAGTCAACATCACCAGTACTTCAAACTAGTATTAGCAATGGTTCCAAACCACTAGAATGGTTCCTGGTTAGGATTGGAACTGGAAACAAACCATTGCAACTGGCATTACCACAGGAAAAACTGGGACCTTTCCAAATGGGCCAGTTCCCACCAGAAAACTTGGCCGTTGGAAGCCCAGTTTTTTCACGTAGATTCGGACTTTCAGTTCTGATCGTATCCTGCCAAGATCTATATCTAAAACATGCGGTATTAGGAGTTCTTTCACCTACTGGTTCCTGATTCTGATTTTGAGCAATATTTATTGTGTGGCTATTGAAAACCCACAATTTGGGTATGATTTTGGGTATTATTTCATGGCAACTGAACGAATAATGATCAAATGGAAAATTGGAGACCAGGTTGTGAAAAAGCTCCCGAATCTGCATCTTCAACATACATACTATATCACAATACAATAAGAATTTGAAAACTTAATTGCTGCCAACTGTGTAGGAAGTGTAAAATGTAACCACACTCCAGTTCCAACCCAGCCAAAAACTACCAGTTTTCTATCCAGTCCGGGTACCCACCAGGCACAAGTTACCTGGGTCAAGTTAGTTCGTGCTTCCTAAGCCTGAAAGGGGTCGCTATTTCCATTTCAACCTGGACCACAGTCTGGTAACCTGGAACCGTTGCTAACACTACTCCCAGTCAATTGAAGATGCTTGCAGGCCCCCCTTGAGGTTGGCACAGTGTGCTCAGATTACTGAAGTGGAATCTCAGGTGTACCTGAGAGCGCCAGCAGGTGTGGAGGTACATTCAGGATGCTATGAAATTTGACTTATAAAATGGTGAAACTTTGGAACTGATATGCCTTCTGTGTAGATCAGCAGGAGGCTTCAAGAGCAGCAGAACCTTCTGTATAATACTGTAGAAGATTTGGTGCCAAATTTTCACTGTAGTAGTTCTTCAGATTCCATAACTACAGGGCATTTCATCTACTCTATTTGGCTAAACTTTAGTTACAAGACTCGCTACTTAACAATATCGCATGTGTTTTCTACATAGGTTTCTCTATATATATACAGATGGTCAATGGGGCTGCAGATGGTACAAAAGTGTTAATTAAAGAGCACCTGCAGATGCTAATTGAGCGAACATAGGGATGAACTTGGGAGTTGTAATCGTCTGAATTGAGATATGCACCTGGATGCTCAGATTGCGCTAAACTGGAGGTGCAATGTAATGCCATGATGTAGCAATGTTGGAGATGCACTGGAAAGTGTAGATCAAGTGAACTCAAAGAGTTACTTAGAGGCCGTGATAGAACAAAATTGGACAAGTACTTGCAGGATATGAAATATTATGATTGGTGATGTCCTAGGAGGATATCCTTCCATTGGTGGTACATCAGATGGGAGATGCAATGGGTGCTGGAATACAATTCCTTGCGTTCCTTGCAATTGTGGAAAGATGGAGAGTTGCATAGAACAATGTATGCTCGGAGCTGAGAACCAGACTGCCTGTTGAATACGGTGAATAATACGATAATAATGTATTCAGTATATGCAGTACACCATGTATGCAGCACTTTGTATAAGCAGTACTTGGTGTATGCAGTACATGGTGTAAACATATGATGATGGCATGGAGTGACTGAGAGCGATAACTAAATGCTGTCTTCATAGGTAATAGTCCAGTTGAGGATGAGAAATAATCAAAAGAGTGCAGATTGGTGACAAAATTATGAAAAACTGGGACTTAGAAGGATTTGGTATGCAAGTCAACTTACAATTCCTGACACAGCAGGAACAACTCCATCAGCAACATATATAGTGGCTTGGAAAATATAACTCAATAACTGAGCTATTCTGAACTGCCAATCCACATCAACAAACTGTATTATTGTCTCTGGAGGTCTCTGCGAGTGCCTCGCAGGTGTCAGACTAGAATCCCAGGGTGTTCAAACGACAGAGTACACTGGACTGATACAGTGGCTATCAGGTGCACCTGAAAGCACCAGCGGAAAGTCTTGGTGCATATAAGGGGTCTGGTAACCACCAGCGGAGCCCTTGGGCACGCCAACAATAAGCTGGGAAGCATCTCAAAGTTCCTGGAAAAACCCTGGCAGAGCCAACAATAAGTTTGAAAGCGCTGCTGAATTATTAGCAAAAACTGAATTTTCTTTGTTAAATATATTTTGTTTAGTGTGCCCACAAACTCCAAAAAATGAAATCCAGGTTTCCCTGAAATATGGCATTGCTACACTGTTCCAGAGTGTTCATTGGGTCGTTGCGATGCTGTTTTCCACTGTCATGACCGGTGTACCCACTTTTGCAAATGTGACAACGAGCACGTGGCAAACAGTTCACACTTCTGTTGGCAATGGCACAGATCATCTTGCAGAATGCTGCAACGTCCACCAATTCGAGTTGTCCTTGTGATAATAATAGAACTCTCCTCATTAATTCAATGCAATGTGTAGTTGTGGTGTGTAAGCAGCCTCCTGGCATAATTTGACCAATGATAGTTACTATGCAGAAGTGGTTCACAATATTGACTATGTTGATACAGGGTCATCAGTATGTTGTAGTGTAATCGTCGTGGGAGGGTTTCAGTACGTTGTAGTGTAACCGTCGCGGGAGGGTTATGCCTCATCCCAATTATGATTTCCCAAATTTGGGATCAGACTTCAGTAAACCATCAAATCTCTTATCTATGCTACCATTGAGATATATTGACGGAATCTAGAATGAAATAGCACACAAAGGAAATCATAAATCCAATCACTGACATGATTTCTAACCTCCAAATGATATCGCACCCTCTAGTATGTTACTTCCATCAACAAATCCCGCATTCTCAAAGTTGGTCATATTGGTGATGCTGGTGATCTCATTGTTATTGCTGTTGCTGTTACTGCAGCGGACGGGCTGGCTGCTGCTGGCGATGGCAGACCCACCCAGAGGCAGAACAGCTGAGAATCACATCCAAGCTTCAGTAGCAGCAACAAAGCTGCTGAGATAAAAAGAATTGTCAGGCTGCTCTATTAGCTCAGCCAGGACGTAATCAAGGATGTGCTCATCAAGGCTACTCTGATTGTTGTGAGACTGTGCCACCAATTGGTCTGTACCAGTTGAGTGGATCATTTGTCGAAAAGGGCTACGGATATTGTCAATCTTTTTGGCTTCAATGTCCTGCGAGGAAGAATGAAAATCCACATCGAGACAATGAAATACATCTGTACATGCATCATTAACTGTCGGGTTAATGCTTCTTGTATCACACTTATATTGTGCTCCACCTCCTGGACCAAACTTTAGTGGGACCGTAAACTCCCTTGATTTCGATGCAGACAGAGAATGGTGGATGGCCTGAGCAGTGAAGGCAATAAATGTTGGGTTAATTTGATCAATCAATGATCAAGCTTCTATTTCCATGTGTTGTATGCCATAGAAGTATATGTGGTGAATAAGATCCACAATTTGAGTTGCGGCAAATCAAAACATGTACTCCTAAATTGATCGTCAACATCAGCAGAATATATTTTAGTCACTGGAAGACTCCAGGAGCGTGTGGGAGGATGTGTAGTGTAAACTTAGATGCATCAATTTCACGAGAGTATCACACACTGGGAGGGCATTCCGGACTCCCTTTAGATCAGCTGGGATCTCTGATGACTGCTTCAGGAGTACCATGGGAGTGATTGTGATTGGTTTGGAAACACCTTGGAGTGCCAGAGAGAACTTTCGAGTGCACCTGGGAGCATCTCTGTGCACCAGCAACAAGTCTGGGAGTGCCGATACCAAGCCTGGGAGGGCCAACGAGATGTCTGGAAGCGCCAGCAACAACTCTGGGAGCACCTCGACTCACATCACAGCAGTCTGGGAAAAACAACATCTTCTTGGGGAACACAGCTGGTGCAGCTGGAAATTATAGCTACTACTTATTGTTCAACAATTTTTAAAAGTCATGTATACAGTTTGTATTCTCATCTATATATCTATCTATTTGTGCATCAATTTAGCTACCCATCTACACATGGTATATCCGTACTGGTTGCAGGCGGTGCTTGAGAGCAATACAAGGTGCACCTCAGAATGACGACCAAGTGAAGTCAGAGATACACTCCGAGGCCATAATCCAGCAAGTTTGGAGATCCACATGGAGGGCCTAGTCTAGTGTAGTTGGAGATTCACTTGGAGACCATAATCGAGTGAACTTACATCAGCAAAATGTAAATTGGTCCGGAAGTCACACACAAATCTCCCAGACACTCCAGTCGATCTCACCAGTGCTTCCAAGTACTTCCAGATGCTCCCCGGCCCCCCTAGAGCGAAGCAAAGTGCTCTCACACTCTTCAAGAGCATACTCAGGTGCTTTGATATGTGACTGATAGGATAGTCAAATTTTGGAGCAGCTGAGACTTCCAAGCAGCTCAGCAGGAGACTTGGTGCCGTATACTCTCAGTAGTGAATCTTAGGGTTCCATAACCAACTGGCATTTCGTCTATCATATTCGTCTTTGTTACAGTCTCAAGATTCGCTGCATTATTATATGGCATCCATTATCTATCTAAGTCACTCTATGTATATTCATACGGTCAATCTGCATCGGCAAAAAATGTTTCCGTTCAGGCGGAATGGCTTCGTCAGAGTAGATGCACTCCGTCAGAGCCATCAGAGACACCCTGGTGGTGAATTACTTAGTGTCCGGCCTCAATAGCATGTGTTGCATTGCATATCGCCCTTCGATCGCTGTTTGACCGTTTCTTCCCACTCTGTTGGTCTCCTATTTTGAACGAACACTATGGGGTTGTGGCGAACTGTGACCATACCTCCAAATAGGTTCATTGGGTACGCGCTTGCATCGGCATTGCAATGCAATGGGAGACCTTGTGAAAATCTCTGCTCGTGTTCCTTCTACGTGCGCGCAAAATGCAATTCTCTCTTTACTACATATACAAATCATTCGAAGTTGCCAGATCTATGTGGCTATTGACATTCCATCGCACGTTCGGTCTGTCACCTGCCTTACTACAAGTAGCTAACTTTGGAATTACGTGCACGCAGCCGACGATGTTTCCCACACTAAAAACTTGCAAAGCAACAGCTACCAGTGCTTTTCTCACTTGTACAAATTTCGGAACATGATCCAAGTTACCCGAGTTTTCAGTTATTGTGTTGAGCGGCAGGGCTAACTAGTACACAATGAAAGCTCCATCCTCGTTTTGGAGCTTGATTTTGAATAGTTGTTGCAGTTGCCACAGGAGACGCCCATTGAGCGTGCCATAACATCTCCCCGGGCGTTGCACTACCCATAGCCAGTCGTTCCATCGATCCCCTCCACGCTGGCTCTGGCTTCCTGTGCATCGACACATCTGAGATATGCGTTCATCTTCTTAACCCTCAACTTGAACCATAATACCATGGAAAATACAGAGCTCCATTGCGTGCAGTTGTTCATCCCATATATAGGTCTTGTTATGACTCTTATGCATTATGAACTCACGCATGCCGCTGTATATTGCTGCGCGGTGTGTTGCGTTATGTATATTGTTGAGTAATGCTCAGAGGTCTTTAATCATAGCATCAGGATGCTTTTCATCATGGCGGTTTTGGGGTCCCATGAATTTGGGCTTCGTATATGACTGGGAGCTCAGGGGGGCAGCCAGATCAGCACCTGCAGGGAAGACTTTGCATGCGGCAGTGCTGTTCTCCCAATGCTGAGCGAGGGCTTGGAGATTGAGCTCTCTGATTTCAAAGCAGAGAATGCGATGCTGAAAGGTGATTACTTGTGGCAGGTAGTTGAGATTGTGATTGAAGGCATTCCAACTAGTGTTAGCAACGGGTCCGGGTACCCCACCAGCGGTCTGGGTTTTGACCGGTGGTTCGGTTCGGTTCGGTCCCAGACCCGGCCAAAAACCTGACATCCTTCGTCTTGGCAGGTTTGTTACCCGGACTGGACATAGAACCGCGGGTATTTGACTGGGTTGGAACCGGACTGAGGTTCCAAATATACGGTTCCTACTGCTTTGGCTCCAATTAAGTATTTGAGTTGTGATCGTATCATGACATAGTCAATATGCAAATTGTTCAGCTTTGGCCCCTCTTTCACCTCCTGCATTCAAATTTGCAATCCGACTGATATTCGTTGAGTGGGTGTGAAATAATCACTGATTGTAAGCGAAATTGGCGGGATTTCGATCGCTATTCAATGAATACTTGTCGGATCGAAAATCTGATGGTGGGAGATGAAAGGGGGAGTGAAACTGCACAATCTACGTACTGATCATGTTGTGATACGATGAGAACTCAAATACTTAATTAGAGCCAAAATGGTGTATATGAAATGCCGGGTTTTTGGTGGTAAAACCGCCCCATTTCCAACGGTCCGGGTTTTTCGTGTGGTACGACCCGTTGCCACAGTCCAGGTTCGGGTGGAACCGGACCCGGAACCGACCCGGCAATTTGGACCTTTTGCCAACACTAGTTCCAATCATGCTTGAGGTTTGTTTTATTTCCTTGTTCATGTCTCTAGGCAGAATACTGTTGCAAGGCTCCATATCGACGAATCTGTGCAGCCCAATGAGATATCAAGGGGATCTTCGGAAAGTTGAAGTCGGCATCTAACTTATTGGAAATATCTATCTTGTGGCTGATATAATCCCGCCAGGCATTCATTTTGCACCGCTTTTTGGACAGCGTCCAAGTTTCAGTATTTGTTTCGTCATCTACCTTTTGCTTCTTCACAAGTTCCATTCCCAGGGCATAGGCTTTGGCCTACACCTTTTTGCTGTCTCGCCCGAGTAAGAACATCTTTGAAAGTGTGAAAACAATGCAAGGTATCACCCATGTAGCTCAATGTTGCATCATCGTGAGATTTATATCGAGCATACATATAGAATTCTAATAATGCCCGGGTGCATTCAGTTGCGCGATTGAATATGGGACGCTGAGCAGGGCTTCCACCTCATAGAGACTGGGTTACAACTCCAAGCAGGTACCGGCTCATTTCCTTCATCTCCTTCCCATTCAATTGAGAAACTTCCTCATATGACTTAATTTTTGGTGTGAGGTCGTGGTAAGTAGGCACGGATAACCAGATTGCATTGAACTTGTCGAGCCATTCATGCCTCTTCATGAACTGGAAAATCCACTTCTGGATGTTGTCAAGAATGCCAATCTGCATTGTATGGAGGAGGTCAGGCATAGGGAGGTCACTCACAATACAGGGAATGTGTCAAAACACGTTGAATTCTAGGTGAACATGGTGCGACAAGAGTTCGGCATTGGCTGCCTTGGTGTTGGTATCGCTGAGCGTTCTATATAGGTTGTGATCTCACCGGGGGTGTTGCTTGTCAGGATGCACGTAATCTCCAAGTTTGTTGTTTGGACACTCACACCGAAAACAGACATGCCACTGGAGATGATGTAGATCGCAATACTTTGGGCAATTTGCAAGCCATGCTGCTAAAACCGGTTTGCAACACCTGAAGTTGCCATCTGCACAGAGAACGTTGTAATACCTGCTCTCAGCGCTGGGATGTTGTTTAAAGGTGAGTGGCTGGAGTACCTGCTGGAGTACTTCTTTAAGCACCTCTCGGTTTGTTTGCCGTTGACCATCCAGCCGCTTCCAAGGAATATTGCGGTTCTTGATTGGGATCGGTAGGAGAGCAACGATTACGATGCTGTGTGTTCAGGGCGTCTGGCTGATCTTCGAACGTAGATTGCCAATTGTCATATATACAGGCCACTCTTTCTTGTCGCCAGCAAAATTCAAGAGATGTATTCCGTCGGACATGATGATCAAGGGAACCAGTTTATCCCCCACTCTGAGTGTTGACTAAACGCCGATTAGCACAGTATTATCCTCATGAATCTCTCCTTACATGTGTCTCCCACCGCCAGTCTGTAGTGTGTATTTCGGTATAGAGGCATTTCGGGGGGAGTATCGCTGTTAAAGCAACGCTGCGGTGCACAAATGAGATGCTCGGCGTAGGCTAGCTGCCGCATAAACCATCTCATGCTTTCGATATTGTCTCAACTCCAGTATTTGATAGGTTGTTGGTGATTGTCATTCCATCTCATATCCTTGAGAGTGTGTAGTTCTCACTCCCCGAGAGCCTGATTATCTGGCATGCTAGCCACAAGCTTCTAGACCCCACCCCCATTTTTGAAGCTTGGGAAAGGCAGAGTGGTGTTTTCTTCCTTCAGCACATTGTCATAGTACATCTTGATACCCTTCTTCTTGATCCTACACTGGATATAGCTGTACTCTTTATGCGTTGCAAATGGGTAGTAGGGATTGTTTTGTAGGTTTATCTCAAGGCAACCCTGAGCGTCACGTTCCCATGGCTGAGCAATGTAATCCATCAGCAGAGTGCTGGTGCCAGGGTATATTTTCGTCCGCTGCAGAGGTGGCGGTGGTTGAGACTCCGAGTCTGCGATGTTTTCAGCTTGTTCAAGGTAGCGAAACGTGTCAAAGTCGTCGACTGAATCTTTGGTAGCGTTGAATTCACGATGCTGAGCGGGTTCAACGCATTGGGGAGTGCTGTGAATAGTGAGATTCTTCCAGTGTGCCACCTGAGTGTGTTCAGGATGGTGTAATTTGATATGTTTATGTCGCCAGCTGTCTGAGGTGAACTTCTTCCAGCATGAAATTTTGGGGCAACGGAAAGGGGTTTTCTCTGGCATTGTCGACGACACGTGAGGAGTGGAGTATACACTGTAGAAAGACACGGAAGTTGGTGCTGGGCCTGAGCAGCCTCGTGTGTAAGCTCAAAATACTTGCAGTTAACTTATTGAGCCTCAACACCATCACAAGGAGGTTTCTTACACGCTAGGAGTTGCAAAAACGCTGCATGCGCAATGTCCTATAATACTTTGAATAAGCTATAACCAATAAAAATAAAACCAGTACAAAATCCATAAATAAAATAAACCTTGAGAAATCCAAAAACCTCATGACAAGTGTAATAATAAATGCCTGAGATAAATAAATTGGAACAAAGGAAACAAACAAGACAAAAACCTGACCCTAACCTGAACTCAACAACCATCGCCTCCCCTGGAACTGGAGGACTGGTTCACTCCTCCCCAACAGAGCCATCCGGGAGCGCCTCAGGGAGAGGGGCATCGGGGAGAGGGACAATGGGGAGAGGGACATCAGAGTGAGAGATATCAGGGAGAGCGACATCGGGGAGAGCGACATCGGGGAGAGGGACATCTGGCAGACTGTCGCCACCTGCTGATTCAATCAGCAGCTGCTGATCCACATCCACATATGAGGTGTTTCTGGCTGCCTCAGCTTCTTGCAGAGTTGACACCGCTGGGCGAGGTTTTTGCGACGTTACAAACCCCAAATGCTCCCGCCCACTGAGGGGATGAGTCTCCGGAGTTGGTGTTCATGGGTAAGGCTCCGCGGTTTGTGACCATGGGGCAGGCGCCGGAGGTTGTGGCCGTGGGGTATACTCGTGCATCTCCTGGCATTGCTCAAGTAGCACGATTGGCTGATCATCTACCATGGTATCTACATTGTCAGCCGATGTATTTACCATCTCTCCCTGGCCAATCGTCCGGGGTTCTTTGCCATCATCCTCATCATTATCCTTCTCCTCATTCTCATCCTCCTCCTCATCTTCCTTCTCTTCACCTTCCTCCTCTTCATCTTCCTCCTCATCATTGTCACTGTCCCTTTCCATATTCACATCACCGTCTAAATCAACGCCGTCTGGTGCGTGTACATCATCCTCCATGAGCATATCCACATCAGAATCATGTTCTGAGTCATGGTCGCTGTCCGACTTTCTGGTAGAGTCGGTATCATCATGTGAGGAAATTGACATGGCGGGCGATGCTTCCGGCTCTAAATATACGCACTCTGGTTAGCCCTCCGTGTCCGAGTCTGCCTCATACATTTCCTTTTCCAACTGCACAGCAACGGCACGAGAGATAACATCTCCTGCTAAGGTTTGTTCAACAATACCTTTCCTGTTACCGTTTCTATTCCACTTCCCCTTCCCCTCCTCCGTTGCCTTCCCCTTCCTATTCCCCTTCCGATCCTTTGTACCCTTCACTTTCCCGGTCTCTTTCTCACCGCCATGCGTGTCCTCCTCACCCTCACTGTCGTCATTGTCATTCCCATCGCTAGGACGGCTTGTTCCATTTCTCGGTGTTCTAGAATCTGCGCAGTTCTCATCATCATCATCCACTTCGATTATCTCATCCCAATTCAGTGGTCTAACGGCGAGGAAGTCGTCTGGCTTATAATGCCGGCAGCATGGTGGCTCAATCTTTGCCTTGAGATCATCACTACCATACCAAGGGTAATGCTCACTGGTGCAATCAACCTTCCCCGAGCTGGTTGTCTGTGGATTGAAGCGATCGATTTGATCTCCGAAGATACGGGGGTTGTCCCACCTCCAATTGTTCATATGATTGCGCGTTTTGTCAAACATTTGCCCCATATATGAGCCTAATGCTGCCCACCACTCCGGAAATGATGAAGTCGTGCTCCTGCCATGCTGCCACATCAGCTGGAATTTTCAAAAGTGGCGAGTCGTGACTGGATCATAAAAGATTATATCATAAAAGAGGTCTCAGGCCCTTTCATCCTTGACACCGCAAGCATTGTATATCCATATGAGTCCACAAATGGATTCTGAGATGAATTCCTTAATAGGGTCCCGATCCAATGACAGCGGTCAATTCATAACCGATATCAGCATTTTTGCGCTAGCAGTTGCCTTCCCCTTTCCTTTGCGGCTACCCTTTGGTGCCATTGCTGTCAGTGGAAAATGAATCTACATCTGAGGCGGTAGCATTATGATATAGTTTAACATAGCGGAAGGAAGTCCAGAGTGAACATACAAAGTTGTGTAGGTTATTGGCTGTGTTTTGGAACCAGACGTGTTGTTTTGTGCAAGTCATGTGATGTCGAGATAGTTCAGGATGCTGGCGGTGTGTTTGATTGCTGGCGGTGTGTTTAATACAGAAGGAATCGAGAATACAGGTGTAGGCGGGAATAAGTGATTGATATACTCGAGTTCCTGCGATTTGATTCATATCCTGCGTTTTCTTCGTTGAGGAACACAAAACGGCCCAGCCATCATCTTGCACAACCACCAGTCACCTCATGAATGAGGAGCCTCGAGACGAGATTTAGTACTCATGGTGAGGACTGTTTCCGACTCTGGGCGTTGCTTTGGAATCACAGACCACTTTTACCACTCAGACCTTGTGCATCTCAAAGCAAACTGAGTAGTTCTCAAGTTGTCCGAACTGTGCAACCATCCAACACAGCTACCAGCGCCTAGCAGTGGAAAAAGCACACGCAACTGATGTCATAGGATGGAGAATACGTCATTGTTCGCTTTGCGATGCGTTTAGCTCTGCCAAAGGGGGATTTTCACCAGGAAGCTGAAGATACACATTCGATGGTTCGAAGTATTGTGCCAAGAACGAGTGCAATATGATGATAATTGCGCCGAGAAGGCATAAACACCCTTCAAGCGGTGCAAATAAAGCTTCAGACATTGCTGTAACAGTGAATATCAATGCTGAGTTCAATCTGAGTTTAATCTGATGGCAGTTAACCCCATAATTGAACGCTTTTGAAGGGATCTCGTCCCTGAGAATTGTCAGGGTTTAGAGTGTAGCGCGGTCTACACTGCACCTCCCTTTTTTGTCGAATCCCTCCAAGGGCACTCAAATAGAAGTCTACCTCGCCTGCTGTTGCATATGCATGCAGACGAAATCACTCCTACCTTCTTAATAACAAACATCTATATTGGACTGTGCCTGCCAAAAGCCCTCACCCTGACACAACTCCGGTCATATGAAATGTTCAAAGTCTTGCTAATCATCAGAATCCACAAAAGCGTGGGCCTTCGGGGAATTCTGAACTTCCGCATGCGAAGAGACATGTTTCCATACCGGCTGCCGAGAGTCATTCCTCTCATGGACGGAGTAATGTACCCTCTACAATCCAACATCAGAACTCCACCCCCTCATCTTCGCTGAACAATTCTCACGTTGAAGAAGTCACTCAACGCATGACTTCGATCCTGTCCACTACACTGCGATGGTCAATAAATACTCTAACCGCCATGCTGAGTACAAGCAGTCGTCGCACACCAGCACCCTGAGGAACCTTACAGCCAAAGTCAACACGTTGCGTTGTATCCGGCCCTGGGTCCGGCATTGCTAGCACTCCCACTCCTCTCAGCGGTCTTGAAAACCTGCCTACCCCCATCTCTAATCCAGAAGCCCACGCGATCATTACTAATCCACTGTGAACACGAGCTACAGAAGAGAATCAGAGACAGAGGCAGCGGCAATTGCATCTGCAGGCGGTGTCTACACCTCGATCAATGGTCTCTGGCAGTCGCAGCATCCATCGATTTCGTCACTCAGACATCACGCGTCTTGTATTTGCAACAGGTGGACTTCAGGAGCGCAACATGTGGAACAGACAGCCGTTTGTAAGTGCAAGCGACTTGGAGATGGTAAGTTATGCAACGCGACACATTGCGAAGGCATTAGCTGAAGCCCCACACTGGCAGCAAATAGAGACGTACTGGAACACCGCTATCCAGCAAAACAACTTTTGGTCTATAGCATTCGAGGCACGCACAAAGGAGATCTTGAAAGAGATATGGTGAAACAACGGCCGACGTTGGATATTACTCGCTCAAACTACTACCAGGTTCACACACAAGTCGATAAGGTTAAATCCTATTCTATTCAATCAGCAAGGGACAACATTGCAGAGCTTTGTGATCTCCACCGCTTTGAATCTGCCACACAGCGTTTGGAATTCATTGATTCCCTTCTGGCAGACAATAAGTATCATTTTCCTGTAGCAGAGCGTGGGGAAGGTGGTGTATGCGGTCCAAATCCAACGCAGAGAGAGTCCAAAGTTGATAACAAATGGCTCGCATTCACTATACTTCCTGGCAGAACCAATCTGGCGGTTTATCTAGTTCAAATTTTATCATCGGGCGAATAACTGCAGTAAGTATGCTAATGGATTTTATAATTCCATGATTGACGACAAGGATGATTATATACCCTCGCCACTGATCATGTTTACATGCACTGCGTTGCGCAATGCTCGCCTGGAGGGGCAATAGAACAAAGGCGTTCATCCGAAAGTTTCCAAGTCAGAGCTGAAAGCGGACAAACCTCATCGCTCAAACTACTTCAACTTTAAGAATGTTGGAGGTAAGATTGCAACCTGCTGTGCTGCAACGAGTTGCAAGTTGTTGACCTCGCCTGGTGTTGCAGACACATATACATTCTTGATGAATACTTGGAACACACTACCGGAGAGCTACCAACAGAGGGTGTATAAAAACACTCTTGCTGTAGTCAAACGTCAGATTCAACAGACGGAGAACCCAACGCCTGCCGTGGTAATCAGCGTGGAAGCAGCGCGTATTCACAATGCTATTCTTCTTGACTATTTAGCCTCCTAAGTGGCGCTAGAGTAACCTGAGATCGGAAGCACTGACCCAAACATCCCAATGGACAACAATTGCATGTATGACAAACTGCATTTCAGGATGCCAGGGGACTGGGGGGATTATGAAGATCAACCTGACGGAAGCGAGGAGCGCGATGCCATCCCCACTGCCAGCTGGTGACGACGGGCTGTGACTGAACTCGGGAGGTTTGACCTGGGAACCAGTGATGTCGACGGGTATGAGGGCGAGAATGGCGACAATGCAGATGATGAGGAAGAAGCATCGGAACCCAACGATGGATCAACGCACAATGTGGAGGACTGAGTGCACCAGTACTGTCGACAGATATGAGGGCGAGGGTGGCGACGATGCGGATAAAGAGGAACAAGCATCGCAAGCCAACGATGGATCAACGCAGAATCTGGAGGACTGAGGGCATAGTACTGGAGAGTGTGAAGATTGGACAGTATATTTCAGACATGTAAAATACGATAATGGCGAAGCAAATGCAACGGCAAGGGATGTATCCGAAGCGAAGACTGTATTGTAATAAGTGACAACATCTCAAATCGAAACATATATGGGGAGAGTGCGGCATCCGATATATAGCAATAGCGGAGAGGTACAATGTGGCACTCGGCCGGAAGAAGGCATAAACATTGCCAGGCGTTGTGTAAACGGCTACAGCATAACTGCAGCCCCTGCGAAGAGTGTAACACATGTGTTGTTCTGATGGTGCATATCCGGGCGCAAAGTAAAGAAGGTACGTATGCAACGGGAAGCATGGATTTCTCTGTCAGTGGGTACGAGGTTCCGTCACACCCGCCAGAGCCGACCAGAATACCACAGTGTTTCTGACCGAAACTCGGGTTGTTGCCGATGTGGCTGCAAACGGTACTCAACAGTGATCGGAGGAGCACCTGGAGATTCCGATTGTGAGAACTTAGAGATTTAATTGGAGGCTATTGTTGATGGAAAATTTGTTTCTCGCCACCACTGCAAATCAGTTTGGCTGGGGGAAGCCAGCAGGGGGCATACAGAGATACTGGAATAACAGAGATGGACAGAGGAACGGGGAGTATATACTGGGGAGATGCCAGCCTAGATAGACATCATCTCATTATACGAAATACACAGTCGATCTTTCCCAACGCTTGTTTGCAAGCACTCTTGCCATGCCTTGTTATATCGACGCAATTTGTGTGGTTCCTCACAGCCGAGTACCCCATCATGTCCTCTCACCCTTTTCCTATACTCCTCTCGCCATAACTGCTCATTATTACGAATTCTCTCCCGATACTGTGAAAGCTCCGCAGTTTCATCACACCGTGATTGTGTGAACTTGGAGATGTAGTTGGAGGCTGTAATCGAGTGAGTTTGGAGATGCACATGGAGGTGGAGGTTGACTGAACTCAGAGATGCACTGCGAGGCCATATGCGAGCGACTTTGGAGGAAATGACCGTGCCAATGGGGAGGCTGTGATCGAGAGAGTTTAGAGATTCACATCAAGGCCGAGATCGAGGAAAGACAGAGATGAATTTGGAGGCCATGATCGAGCGAGCTTAGAGATGCACTTGGAGGCCGCGATCGAGTTAGTTGGGAGATGCAATTGAAGGCGGTGATCGAGCGAGTTTGGGGATCCAGTCGGAGGCCCTGACATCAGCAAAATGTAAATCAGTCCAAAAGCCACACACAAACCACCCAGACACTCCGGTAGCCCTCACCAGTTCTTCTAAGTACTTCCAGATGCTCCCAGGCCCCCCTGGAGCTTTGCTATGTGATCTAAGACTCTGCAAGAGCATTCTCAGGTGCTCCTGAAAGCACCTGCAGTTAGGAATGTGCATTCAGGAAGCTACAAGATTTGACTATTAGGATATTCAAATTTTGCAGCAGGTGAAACCTCCGCACAGGTCTGTGGGAGACTTCAAGAGCAGCTCTGTGGGAGACTTGGTGCCGCATTCTCAATGCAGTAGTTTATAGGGTTCCATAGGCACAAGGCATGTCGTCTATTCATCTTGGTTACAGTCACAAGATTCGCTACCTCATAATATGACATGCATTATTTCGGTATCTCTACATATATACATATGGTCAATCTGGTAGTCGAGCATACTCGAAGGAGACGCCCATTGAGAGAACCTAGAGATACACCACTTGGAGGCCATTGTGGTGAAACAACAGAGCTATACGGCAGAGAGCCCACCATAAACATTCCGCCCCACCTCACGCGGCATCCAAACGGAATTGGTGAGGGAGAGTGGTTCTAGGTCGAAGAGCGTAGGTAGGTGAGAAGGTGAAAAGATATGATAATACCCGGCCGTGAGGATCCACTCAATTGCGTATATTTTTAAGCAATCTCGGAACTAGCAAGTGAGACAAAAAGTTGGAACAGACAGAGTGTGTATTTTCGTTGAATGACAAGATGACATGAAAATGACATGATGTCTATCTATCCCAAGGTTTCCCGAATATACTCCACGTCGCTCATTCCACTTCCGTTACCATTGTATCCCCATACACCCACCGTCGATCCTTAACGACGTACTTAGAGGCCATGATCGAGCAAGTTTGAGAATGCAATTGGCAATCAACATTGAGTATACTCAGAGATACACTTTAAGGCCGTGATCTGGCGAGTTTGGACATGCCTTTGGAGACCGAGATCGAGTGAACTGAGAGATACACTTGGAGGCCATGATTGATCGAGTTTGGAGATGCACCGGGAGGCCGTGATCGAGCGAGTTTGGAGACTCACTTGGCGGCCGTGATAGATCCAATTTGGACATGCACTGGGTGGTCATGATCGAGCGAGTTTGGACATGCACTTGGAGGCCGAGATCAAGTGAACTCACAGATGCACTCCCAGGCTATGATTGAGGGAGATTGGAGGAGTACTTGGAGGCAGTCAATTTGGATGGAGGCGCGATGGCAGCTGAGACTCCATTCATTTGTTAACTTATAATTGTGGGAATGTAGAGAGTCAAGTACAACAACATCCGCGGAGAGATGAGAAACTGGCTGGGAGCGGGAGACTGTCAATCTTGGGATGATGCTGTACTCGGTGTACGCTGTACTCGGTGTATGCTGCACTCAGTGTTAACTCACGATGATGGCATGGAGAGATAGAGAGGGATGACTTAACTTCGTGTGCTTAGGTGGTGGTAGAGTTGAAGCACAAGAAAGAGAAATCAGAGGAGATGGGGGAAATCATCATGTGAAACTGGGACTTGAGAAGAATATCACGTGCAAGTCAGTTGACCATCCACGATACAGCAGGTACGAGCCCAGATCCGGCGTGTAATAACAATAATTTGAGGTCTTCCAAACTCAATCAGGAAAATAGTACTCCTGATTTTTGATGGCCGCTGGTATCCTCCATATCGTTCTCATCTTCATCGCCCATCTCTCTCTTTCTCATCCACAACTCTACCATCATCGCAAGAATCCAAAGTTAAGTCATCCCTCTCTATCTCTCCATGCCATCATCGTGAATTAACACTGAGTGCAGCATACACCGAGTACAGCGTACACCGAGTACAGCATACACCTCACATTGTCTGTCGCCCTTTATTCTCACAATGCTGACTTGACCCCTGAATGTACTTTCAGCCTCCGGCGTGCCTCCCTACCAAACGATTGCCACCAGCCAGTTCTGCATAAGAGCTTCAAAGGGAAAGTCACCTTGTCACATTCCCACTGTTTTGAGCTAACTACCTAATGAATAGAGTCTGAGCACCTTGCGAGTCTCACATCAAACGCCTCCAGATCGACCACATCCTGATCGACCACCTCCAAGTACACCTCCAATCTCGCTCGATCATAGCCTGCTACAAGTTCATCCCCAAACTCGCTCAATCACGGCCTCGGGGTGGATCTATGAGTTTACTCAATCTCGGTCTTCAATTACATCTCCAAAGTCGCTCGATCACAGTCTCAAAGTGCATCTCCAAACTTGCTCAATCACAGCCTCCCAGTGCATCTCCATTCTCGCTCAATCATGGCTTCCAAGTGCATCTCTGAGTTCACTCAACTTCTGTCTCCAATTGTATCTCCAAACTAGCTCAATAACGGCCGCAAAGTGCATCGCTGAGCTCACTCGATTCCGACCCCAAGGTGCATCTCCAAAATCGCTCGATCACGGCCTCCAAGTGCATCTCTGAGTTAATTCAATCTCGATCTCCAATTGGATATCCAAACTCGCTAGATTACAGCCTCGGAGTATATCTCAGAGTTCAGTCGATTCTCATTATCAGGCGCACCTCGAATTGCTCAAGCACCGCCTGCAGCCATTCCAGATATTATACCATGTGTAGATGGGTAGCTATAAAGATACATAGATATATAGATGAGAATACAAACTGATTACTTGAGTATTAAAAATTTTTGAACGATAAGTAGTAACTATGATTTCCAGGCACACCAGCAGCATTCCCAAAGAAGATGTTTTTCCCAGACTACTCTACTGTGATTTGAGGTGCTCCCAGACATGTTGCCGGCGCACCCAGGTTTCCCGCCGGCACTCCCAGGTTTCTCGCTGGCGCTCCCAGGTGCTCCCAAGCTTCTCGTGGGCGATTCCAGTTACTCTGAAGGCCGGCAGGAATGCCCTCCTACGGTCTGATATTCTCATGAAATTGACGCATCTAAGTTTACACTCCACATCTTCTCAGACACACCTGGAGCCTTCCAGTGCCTAAAATACATTTTGCTGATGGATGGATCGAAATTGGAGGGGAACTTGGAGACATTCGATCAGGAAGTGGTAGATCAAAAAGCAGGCGGGACGAGAGGTGAGATCATATTCATTGGTTAGCTCATAAATGTGGAAATGTAGATAGTTGAGTACAACAAGGTCCACTGAGAGATGCGAGATGAGAGACTGGCGGGGAGAGGGAGACTATTGATCGTAGAATGATGCAGTACTCGGTGTATGCAGTACTCGGTGTTAACTCATAATCATGGCATGCAGAGATAGAGAGGGATGGTTTAACTTCGGAATCCTAGGTGATGGTAGAGTTGAAGACGAGAAACAGACAGCTGAGAGCAGTTGGGAAATCATCATGAGAAAATTGGACTGCAGAGAATTTCGTGTGCGAGTCAATTAACCATTCCCGATATGGCAGGTACTAGTCCCGATCCAGCAGGTAGTTACACCGAGATTAGGTTTTCTAAATCCAATCAGGCAAGTCATACCCCTGATTTCTCATATCCGCTCGTATCCTCCATATTGTTCCCATCTTCATCCCCCATCTCACTTTCACGTCCACATCTCTACCATCATTGCAGAACACATAGCTAAGTCATCTCTCTGTATCTCTCCATGCCATGATGATGAATTAACACTGAGTGCACCACACACCGAGTACAGCATACACCGAGTACAGCATACACCGAGTACAGCATACACCGAGTACAGCATACACCGAGTACAGCATACACCAAGTACAGCATACACCAAGTACAGCATACACCAAGTACAGCATACACCGAGTACAGCATACAC
>Ga0307514_10000220_pt1 | contig 152988 bp, 131 predicted proteins | sample 16_EM_MG_FD_203088 | JGI IMG/M metagenome (GOLD analysis project Ga0307514, IMG submission 203088) | Populus trichocarpa ectomycorrhiza microbial communities from riparian zone in the Pacific Northwest, United States - 16_EM | ecosystem: Host-associated > Plants > Roots > Unclassified...
CTCGATCCAGAACGAAGAGCCCATCGACCTGAGGTGCAGTGGCAATCAACTTGCCATGGCGATTGTAGAGGTTGAGACCGTAGTGATTCACCGGTTCGACTTTGACGTCCTTGTCCATGATCTGAGATTGTGAGATGAGATTGAACGACCCCGGCAAATGCACCACTTCTTGGAGTATGATCGTTTCCGTCTTTCCATCTGGCAGCTGGCAAGTCAACCTAACACTTCCATACCCTGATGCAAACGATGTGACCCCATTGTATCCCTTCACCTTCTTCGTATTCGGAGGATATTCGGTGTAGGTGATGAACATTGATCGATGGCCGGAGATGTGAGTCGTGCATCCGCAATCAATGAACCAATCACTGGATGAAGCACTTGAGCTGGCCACCATCCAATAGTTCTCGATCGAAGTCGTGAGAGTCGAAGTAGTCTCAGTCGATGCTTTTGCTGCAGTGTCGGCAGACTTTGGAGGATCGCCGTGTTGCTTGCTCAAGCAGTTCTCGGTGGTATGCCCTCGCCGGTAGCAATGAAAGCACTTCCGGAAATCCTTCTCTTTGTCTCCCTTGTCATCTCTCTTATCCCTCCTTGGACTTCAGCCGCCTTTACCGGCTTTACTGCCATTACCACCACCTTTCTTTGCAAAGAGCAGAGGTTCTGGAGCGAGCCCTTCGTCTCTCTTGATTGCAGCTTCCTTTTCGACGAGCTTGGTGACGATCTCATCGGGGGTGGCAGTCATCGTGGCGTTTTTGTCCATCATGAGCTCCAGGAAGACTTTCCACTCGTCGTTCCTTGGAATCCCGCGAAGGAGGTAGAAGATGTGCTCTTGCTCACTCATCTTGGCGATTGTCTTTGCAGACGCATCGGTGTTGGTAGTCGTTGGTCCTGCGCGGAGATTGTTATCCTTGACTTTCAGATCGATCCGCGATGCCTATTTGTCGACATCTCCGCAGTCCTGTAGCTTGATGCTCCAAAGGTCTTCCCTAATCTTGAAGATGTTGAGCTTTAGCTTTGACTTGTAGGCTGATGCTAGCTTCTCCCAAAGCGTCTTCGAATCGTCGACGACCGTATATTCCGCTTGTATCCTCGGTTCCATGCCGAGCAGGATAGTCGATCTGGCAACACCATGGCGATTCATCCAGTCTTTGAAAGCAGCCTTCTCTGTAGCGGTTGCGTTTGCTGCTGGCTCTTCCGGCTTGTCGTCGTATCCTTTGATGATACCATACACTTGCTTCTGCTCGAGAAGTAGTGCCATCTCGGTTGCCCATTGTGCGTAGTTCGTGCCATTGAACTTGGTGATGGTGATCGTAGTCGAACTCATCTTGTATCGCAATCGTCAGTTATCGTAGTCTCTCGGACTGAGCGGGTGACGTCCAGCAGCCGCCGTCAGAAGTACGGCGGGGTGCGGGGAAATTGCTTAGCTTGTTGAGACGCTTCTCCGTGACGATGACCTCCACTCGACAAACGAAAATGGAAGTGTTGATCATCGGTGCCCTGTTTAAACGCAAGGGCTCATAACCTGTTGTACGGTGGCTTGCGATCGAGTAGTCGAGTGTGTGCGGGCGTATGCGAAGGTGTGTTTATTGTATCGTGTAACGAGACATGTCGAATCAACATAAGGTCGATCGATGACTAATGGTGCTAACTACAAAAGAGGCAAGTTACATCATAGTCCTTGGCATAGTGATATCCGTACTTCCAATCAGCTCAACAGGCAAGTCATTCTGACCAACTAGGGTTGCACTGCCAAAGAATTGGAGCCGTCTTATTACTATCATTGCATGCCCTTAGTATTCAAATTCATCACACTCTGCTAGGGTAACGTCACTTCCATTGCATACACTTCATAAGCCTCCACTCCCCAACACATTATCCAAGTCTGATCATGCATTACTCACCCAGGCGTTCCTGCCTCCCAAGTGTTGTGGAGTACAGAATATTTCACAACCTAAGATCGGTGGAGATCAGAGCATTCCCTAATACCAAAAAACTACTGTTAAGTTAGGAAAATGGTCCAAGCATGCAATCTTATTCATAAAGACTACCTGGCTATTGTTATTCAATGTAAAGTGTGCAAAGGTTGAAGAACCTTCGAATCTTGCTATTGAAGCTCAAGATCATAAGCAGTTATTAGCAGGTGGTGCTGTAAGTACACCATTGATGTGTCAATTGCCTGGTGGTTCATCTCTGGGAATACATCCATACAAATGATCAGCTGTACTTCTTGAAATCTGTTGAATGCTTCTCTCACAGACTTACCATATTAACTATGCCCTGATATAAGTATGATTGAAACTTAGGATTAGAACCATTGGAGGACAGATGGCCAATGGGGCTTGCTGAATCGTTGTCTGTAGTTGCCAGTTTAATATGGATCATCTTGTTCACCATGCTTATGGCTCCAAGATTGTAGATGGTAGGAAATCATGGTTTCCCCCAATGGAAGTTCTGTATGCGGTTTATAATCAATTCTTCTTCAACCTTCAATTGTTCATTACCACCAATAGCTTTGAGCACAAGCCCACTACATTCCGGTTCTTTCAACCTCTTGTTCTGCAGATGTCAGTGCTGACAGCTGTAGCTATTCATTGTTTACTATTTTAATATCGCAGTGGAAAACAGCCCACAGTTATATTTACTTAAGATCAGATTCATTTTGCCCATCCCCTGTGGCAAATTATACTCTGGAAGCCACTGCACTCATCCATCACACATTAGTGGGCACCTTCATACCACCCGCCCCTTGTGGCACAACCCAGCTAGGATAGACCCTTCTCAATACCCCATGGGCACTCCTCAGCCTAGATTGATTCTCTTCTATTTGATTTAACACTCAATTCCTCCTCTTTCAGCACTCTTCTGCTGGGGTAGCAACTCCTCAATTCCATGTCTCTGGATTGGCAATTCTCTATTTCATTCTACACACCATACCACCCACTTTCTGGTATCCATATTCTGACAGGTGAGTTTCTTAATTCCGTCTGCATTAACAGGCCCTCCACTATATGACTGAGTAGATCATACAACTTACATACGATGCTTCATAGCTGGGACAAAATATTCTGAATCCCCCACAGTGCCCCTGTGTTTGGATGGTTACACCTATATGTCATTCCACTCTGCTTACTCCCCCCCTGTTTGGTGCCCATCCACTGGAATATGTGCTCCTCCATGCCTGTAGATGTACCTGGATTGGTGTTTCTGGATTTCATTTTGTCTGCCATACCCCCACTTCTGGTGCTCCCTCCTGTCAATGGGCACTTCTCAGCTGGGGTAGGTGCTCCACAATCTCTATCAGTGCTCCACAGCCTTGATTGCTGGTCTTCTTTGTCATTCTGTACTCCTTTACCACCTTCGGTGAACTTGTCTTTGGCACATAGCACTCCTCATCTGGTCCGCTCCCTTTTTTCTCAAAACATATCTTCTAGCCTTTCAAACCTCCAGTTAGATTCGCAGTTAGCAAACATCATATTACACCTTGTCAGATATCACTGATGAAGCTAAACAATGTTGCAGTTAGCTTTCATCCACTCGTGAAGTACAAATCATTAGTGTATGCCTAACATGCCACCAGCATCTTTGCACAATTCTTCAATGGAATATTCCTACCTTCATCAGCTCTACTGTAATGGGAGAAGTAGTAAATGGCATTGACACCATGTTTGATTGATATTATCCAATTGCTCAGTTGGGTTAAAGTTTTGGTGTATCTACATTGATGTTTGAATTATTCATCTTTTCTTTTGTTTCCATAATACAGCAAGGCAATAAATAGTATCTTGAAGAAAATGATAGCTAGTATAAGTATTGCTAAGAAGTAATTATGAACAATAATCCATGCATGATATTCACAGTTGAAGGCAATCCATGCGTGTAGATAATCAGAGCTTATCTGATACCACCTGCTTACCACTGCATAGATACCCATAAACACCAAGTCTTCTCCCATTGTTACTTTCGGAATCTTACATTTCTTGAGCGTTACATCCAGATGCACTCAAAGCTGTCTGCAGCACTCTCAGATGGTCCTAAATGTATCATATTCACTTCCATCATACTCCTATACCAGTTACCAGAGATCCTAGTTGCTCTGAAGGGCTGCCAGAAAGTCCTCTTCAGATCCAATACTCTTCTGAAATTGACACTTCTAAGTATCGACAGCACATTGTCCAACTTGCTTCTGGATGCTCCTACTGACAAAAGTACATAATCCTGATACTCATAGTGTTAGCAACAATCCTGGACAGTCGCGCCAGGTCTGGGTCCAGGTCGAAATCGAACCATTTGGAATGTGGCGGTCTGGTATGTCAATAAACTCAATCCAATGACTCGGGTCTGGTTCGATGGATATCTCCAAACCCATCTTAATTGGGCAGGCTGTCAGCGGGTTGCCCAGTGTATTCATCTGTAGATTCATATAATGCTCTTGTTTTGCTGTATGATAATTGTATAATATCAAAATCATGTATTCAATATCCAGTAATCTCTTTGTGCAAGGTTTGCAGTTTACATGATCAATTATTTTGGAATCCGTGTTTTTCCTAGTATATTTTGTATTGATGTCTACAAAGGCGATCTATAGTTCTGTTATGAGTTCATGTATCCACGCGATGCCTTGAGTATGCAATAGGCAAGACCAGAAACTGTTGATACTACGTTCATGCTCATTTTCATGATTGGGTAACATATATGTCAAGTACTATATTACCTAAAAGGCCACCGTTACTTCATAGATGAATTATTGCCGCAAATAAACACTTGGATTACCCAAGATGGAAGATCAAAAACCGTTGACGCTCCATTGAAACTCATTTTCAGGATGGGGCAGGGAGCATGTCACTGTTGTTGTTGCTGCTACAGGCAGCCAATATCTCACTTGTGGATGTCTGCAACGACATGCCACATAGCTTATGCAACATATGAAGCCAAAAATTGTTGACACTGTGATAGTGCACATGTTCAGCATGGGGCAGTGACCATGTCACTTTCTCTTTTGCCTGTGAAGGCTGCCAAAACATCAGCTCAGCATAACAGCAACCAAATCACTTTTCAATTACCATACTGACAGGACCCAAAATTATTGACGCTGCATTTACACTCATTTTAATGTGCTGTCAATTCAAACTCTACTGCCCTTAATAATTGTATTCATAATAATTTGAACTTATTGGTTACGTTTCTGGGTAATTGAGACTTGGCTCTTTGGCAAAGCCAAGCCCAGTAATATTCTTGCACTGGTTGCTCTCATTCTAGTAAAGGTTGTACATTTTGCCAAATAATTCATTTCTCAAGCTGTATATCTGTTTCTGAAGCAATATTCACATGCAACTACTCACTAATCTCCCAGACTATTTCCCTAACTGCAACTCTTGGTCAAACAATACAAAGAACGTGGTGAAAATTGATTGGCACATTCCATCGAAGTTTTTCTTGTACCACTTATTCTTCCTTGACGCCATTGTGTTGACCGTTCTCAACACCATTTGCGCAGTTTTCTGTGACCTGCATGTAGGCCAAATAAATCTGGGAACTTTGGGTACGGCACTCACATCCCCCTGATTTGGGCTTTCCAGATCGTCGATGCCATTGCCTCGCTCTATGTCAGATTCATTGTCTGCCTCCCTGTTGTCATTGATCTGATTTGAATCATCGAAATTCCAATTCCAGTCAAGCCAATTTTCTGTGTTCAAAATGGTTTCAGGCGCACTGTCTACATCACGCTTGGGTGGATGGCGGTCGATTGTTTTGATTTGGTGGACATTTATTACTTGAGTTTGTCCTCTAGTGAGGTTGTTTGCAGACAATGCTGGTGGCAAAGGTGATCTTTCTGTCAATTTGGATGCAGCCTCTTCATTATGTTCAAAGCTTAACCAGGAGGCTTTGATCATCTCTTCTGTATCTGCAATGTATCCTATGGCTCTGTTTTGCTTGGTTTGAGCCCTAGATTCCATCTGTATTGTATGTTGCTTTTGACTGCCCTGCCACATCTCCAAACTATTGTCGACCTTAGTTATTATATGCAATGTTCTTTCCTCTGGCTCCCGAATCATATCCAAATCGTTTTATGTTTTCATCATATCCAATGCTGTGTGATTGGCTGCTAAAGGTCCTGTGATTGGCTAGAGCAAACTAACTTACTACTACTTTTTTGAGAAGGGTCTCAGCTGTGGTTATTGACTGCCTCCAGCCGAAAAGATCTCACCCAAGGGAAATACTGGCCACCACTCCAACACCATGTAGTATAATAGAGAATATACTGCACCCCACATTTGAGAGATCGGCGTACTTGTAGGGCATATTCTCTGGTTGACACCAACAGTCGGTGATATCGAGCATCAAAGATGTACTACTAATCTCCATAGGGTCGGAGTGGTTATCATGAAGATTTAGATTACTTTGCACCCAGCTCTTTGGTCATTGAGATGGCTAATTCAGATAGAGCCTTCCAGTTGTCAACCAGGGTAGTGCGCAATCATGTTGTCTGGGTATCATTTCAGCAACAGTTATACGCATTCAATATTTATATTCCTCACTGGACAAATCATATCAATAATAACAAGATTGACCTGATCTAGTAGCCATTTTGGAGGTGAAGAGATTATTGCTCAATACGCTTTCAGTTCTAATGACGGGTAAACATCTATGTTTGGCACAGTATTCATTCTCCCCATTCATTAGAGCTGCCTGACGGTATTGGGTTGTTTGAGCAGGCTCATCCTCAGGATTCGTATCCATTCCCTTGTCCTACTTGCAGAACAGTCGCAACTTCCGGAACAGATCAAGGATGTTTGCTGACGTGTACAGCATACCTGTTGCAAGAGTAACTTCAGTGTCATAATTGGACAGCTTCTGTCATGCACAATTCAGGGAGAAGTGTATGTCTTACTTGCATTGTGTCTTTGTCTGACATAAACCTCGCATACTGCCATCTATATGATCAAACATGTCATTGTACACTGTGATAACATACTACAGAGTAACCGTTTGCCTTGTCGATATCCACAGGGTCCGGTATCAAAATGGCTTCAAATCATCCATGATGTACTTGACAATGGTCCATTCATCTTGTGTGGTGAAGAGTAGCTGGTGTATAGTCTATATTGGAGTCCGAAACCACTTGTGGGTGAATTCTTGTAATCGGTAGGCTTGCTCAGGCAACTGCACTGGTACATTCCACTGTCTCTTCAAATCCAAGATGTATTGAACTGGAATTTGTACTGAAGCTTTCTGATAGTCAATGAACTTGTTTCGACGACCTGGTGTCAGCATAATCAATACAGCAAGCATTTGCTGCTACATAAAGGTCAGTTTCAGGAGATTCAAAATTTCTTAAAATACAAACTTTCTCAAATATCTTTGCTAAACCTGGTCTTAAGGCCAACACCATCTTTATTCTAGCATTGCCCTCTTTTTGAAGTCTTTGACTAATCCCAATGCCAATGCTTTCATTCGCTCCAAATCGCTGATCACGCATATGGGCTTCCCAAGAATTAGTGCGGTATTTTACCCTCCGAATGCTCATGAATGCATCTAATGCAAGCTGAATCATGTGCGCCATGCAATGGTATGTGGTTTCTCAATGCCGCCCACCCGATTCCGGAGGCCTCAAAGGTTGATTGTACATTGCAAGTCATGCTGCAGTTTGAGGAATTGTCATCAGTCGTAATTTCAAGTAAACAGCCATCGGTAAGGTCAAAACATCCTTCAAATGTACAGCAAGCCGTACTCCAGTATGTTTACCCATAGCCTATCATCCTTAATTACCTTGCGAAAGACGAAAAGTATAGGCTATCAGGCTCATCAAAAACAAGTTGTACTATTCACAATGCCTAACTTCAATCAATGTAATTGGCAATGTACAACCTCATTGCTAAGTTGTTCATTGATGTCCACCTGTCCAAAGCTAAACTAACTTTTTTTCTTGCTGGCAATTGCTTCTTAACTGCATCCACTGTCTGTGAGTATGCCCTGTGGCAAATGTTGAACAGAGTGATGGCAGTCGGTAGCACTAACTCGCATTGTAATACAGCATATTACTGTCAGAGCTCAAGATTTGATGTAACATTCCATGCAATATGAGCCGAAACAAATCCTACCATGAGGTAGGAATTCCTGGTGTCTTCGTGAACTTTGGCAGTCAGAAAGTCCTTTACTGCCAGTTTGGAGTGTTTTGTCTGTCAATTCAGTTAATTTAGATAAATCCTAAATGTCAAATATCAATTTCTTTTGCAAACTTACAATTGTAATTCCTCAACTTCCTTGGCTCTTCAGTATGACAACAGCTGTTTTATTGAGTATTGAACTAGTCGATTCTGTGATATCCGACTATGTTAATTTGTTTAACATTACGATGTGTGCTTTTGCCAGCAAGTGTTTCTCCATTGAACTGGTCACATGTACTGATGGATGGTGATGAACTTGATGACAAATGATACATATGACACCAGTGGTGCCAGTCTCCTCAAATCCACAATGTAAATAGCAATGCCACCAAGGCGCATGTCTAGAATCGTTCCAAGCAATAAAACACTCTGATCCAACATTGCTTGAAGCCCACCAAGCATCGAGTATGAATACTGAGGTAAGGTCGCTCACATCACCAATCAAAACACATTCATTTGTTGGAAACTATCAAAACTTCTCTCCATGATGTATTTGGAGACTTTGAATCGGACATCGCAGTAGAAATTTGATAACTGCGTATTTTGATTTGAGAAACTGTCCAAAGTAACGTTATAGTAAAGTAGAAAGCTGGCTCTTGTATATTGACTCTAGAGATACAAGCTAGAAAAAAGTAAGACTTGTGAGATGCTGCATGCATATTTGTGAAGTTGTATACAAAGGAATATTAAAAAGACTGACCATTAAGAACTGAATATAGGAACAATGTAATGCAGTTCATTACTGTGTAGCTTACTGAGCACACACAAAGACAGTTCAGTCTCCATTGACACTCATTCCTTGGAGACCCTAGTGAAATCATCATTTGCATTGTTTTCCATAAAGTCGCCGAACACGTTGATTATGGGTTAATGTCATTGCACAGCCCTTTATTTATCCAAGATGCAATACTAAAATTTCTTCACATTCAATTTTCAAATATCATTAGAAGGCAGTAGCGATGTCGTTACTAGCATTGTTGCCCATAACAGCAGTCAATACTGCTATTATGGATTAATGGCGTCGCCCAGCCCTGTGAGTATCAAACATGCTGAACAAAAAATCATTAATGCTCCATTGACGCATATTTCATGGATGTGACAATGAGTGTGGCACTGTCCTTTTCACCAAAAAGATGGCAAATACTACCACTTTAGAAGAAGCTAACTATGCAGCCCTTTGATTGCCGAAAGGGTAAAACTAATAATTATTGATACTCTGTTGACAGTCACGTTAAAGATATACCAACGGTTATTTGATGCTCAACAATTGTACACAAAATCCCTACAGTCATTATTGACAGCTAATATATCATTTCTATGTATAATAATTTCTATCCAAAAGCATTAATGTCTCTCAATTTCAGATCCACCACTATATACATTATCTAAGCAATACATGATGTAGGCCCATTACATTTCAGCTTATACAGCCACCAATTTGTCGCATATAGATCCATTTGCTGCTTTTGGATACTTATAGTGTGAGCTTCTCACCTATCCTCATTCAGCTCCTTGTTCTCAATTTCGCTGCCCGACCATAAGCAATTATCAAAATCTCGACTATATGCATCAAGTCTGAGTGGAGGTTAAGGCAGTTGGATGCATGAATTAATGCAGCATGATGGTCGTCATGCATCCAGATTTGCTTTGCACATTGACTGCTCCTTTTGTATCTTGTATGATATCACTTACTTAAATTTTCTTTGTAAATTTTGTCTCTATTTTAGTTTTTGCTTTTTCACTTAACTGTATCAGGCAAGATAATATAAAGTTTATTGGTCATCCATCACCATGATTTGGAGTCTAGAACTTTCGCATGGGTCGTACAACCCTTCCACATTCACAAATACATGATCATGTCTCACAATTTGGTCACTGAAATCCAGAAAAATCTGACATCTAGTACAATTGATACAGAAATTGCTTTTTAAGGAGATACATCCTTGAAAATAGTCATTTGGCGATATATTCCTCCAGTGACACAGGAGGGATCATCAATTCTTTCTCAAAAGCCGACTTCAATACTGTAATCAGCAAGGGACGTTACATGCGGTGGTATATGACGACGGGTTCAACTGACTTCAATAGCAGAATCGGTGATGAATTGGGCGCCACATCGGCCTCGGGAGACGGTATGTGTGGCTGTGGCTGTGGTTTCCCAGAACCTCGCTTCATATGACTACTAAGCAGTCAAGATGTTCCATGCAGTATTCGCAATCTTCTGGAGATAATATCAACAGTCTCCATAAGCTTGCCAAATACTCTCAGTGCAGGTGTGGCACCAACCTTCTCAGGTTGCAGTTGCACCACTGTCAGAATCTTCAATTTTGTCTTCCCATACTTCCCATTTCGGTCATGGATCGAGTGGGCCACATCCTCCCATTCCAGTTGCGTCAATTCATCAATCCTGATATTTTTGCATTGGAAAATCTTCATGTGCTGCTGGACTGTTTTAGAGATTATACCCATCACCGAGCTGAGTCCGTCATCTTTACTCAGCTTGCCGTGCCCTCTATCTACTTCATTTTCTTCATCAGCTTCACAATCCTCATCATTGCCGGAATGTGCAAGATTACTCAGATTGTCTCCCCAAGCAGGCGACTTCACCTCAGGTGAGTTTTCGGGCTTTCTAGTTGTTATTTTCGCATTTTCAGCCTTTTTGAAATCTTTCTGCTGTAGTATAATTGCTTTCTCTGCATCTTCACCTCGCTTTCTGGCAACAGTGGGTTCTCTATCCACATAATCTTCGATCATTTTCTCTTATTCTTTATTATTCATAATGTGGGTTTCTCCTCGTTTCTCCACTGCAAGCTTGTTGTCCAATCGAAAGCTGCACAATGCTTCTATGGCTCAGATCCTTCCAGCTTAGAACCCACTCATTCCTTCATTCGCTTGAGAATGCAGTTGTGCGGATTGGTTTGGTGATTTGCCACATTTGCCTGCCAGAAGTAGCATAAAGTTCTGTTTCCGAATATGAATAATTGTATCTTATTTTCAATTTATTGTTGAGTGAGATGTTGAATGTTGAAAGATATGGATGAAATATAGCCAAGCTACATCTGTTATGTCAAGTTTCGTACGTTCAATCAACTTGAACACAACACAATCTGCATTTTGACTAGCACTACATTGGGAATAGTAATGCTAACCATACAACATGACTTGATTTTTAGCATCTGTTTCATGTAATGTCCTGGAGACGTCTTGAGACAAACATTACCTGGCATCCTTTCTGTTGAAGAACTTCCTGTAAATATCTAACAAACATTAGATTTCAGCTCTGATTCACTAGGATTTATCCCTGTAAACAAACATTCTACATCAGACCGACTTACTGAAATTGTGGAATTGTTGGACACCCCTGCAAACTGCAGCTATACGCAGTTGGATTTGTCTTGAGCAGAAAGTGCAAGTTGGATGTCACTCATTCCATTTCGACTTCAACTGTACATTTGATTCCTCAGGACTTCCCACTTTGTTTCATCATTATCTTCCTCTCATGTTTCACAACCGCATATCATACCTGCACAGACCCCTCAGCAGTGTGCAAGTAGATCGAAATGGAGTTGATCGACAGACGCTTTGTCCAATGTACCAGGTTTTACCAATGGTTGCGGACCGTCATGTCAGATACGTCTCCAGGTCCAAACCGAACTGTTGCCAAATCGGTGTTCCGGGTCGTCAACAAACCCAAACTGTCAATTCAGGTACAGTTCCATGGTATACTCCCAACCGGTCTGAATTGGGCTGGTTGTTAGCAAGTCGCCCAGCGGGTCCATCTATAGATTCATATAAGACTCTTGTATTTGCAGTTTGTTAATAGTATCTTATCAAAATTGCATCTTCAACAACCAATAATGCGCTTTTGCATATTGTGCAGTTTGCAATATCAATTAATTTGGTATCTGTGATTCACCTTTGATATATAGTATTTTTGCCTATCAGGGTGGTTAATAATACAGTTATACGCTTCAAGATCCGCACGATGCCTTGATTACCAAGTATGCAAGACCTAACACTGTTGACGCTCCATTGACGCTCATTTTCAGAATTCGGCAGGGAGTATGTTGCTGTTGTTTTTGGGTCCAAAGGCTGCCAATATCTCATAAATGGATGTCTGCAACCAATCAGAACATAAATTACCCAAGATGCAATGCTAATAATCGATGACACTCCATTCATGCTGATTCCAAGATTGAGGCGGTGACCGTGTTGCTGTCTCTTTCACCTATGCAAGCTGCCAATATGTCCATTATGAATTACCGCGATCCAATCACTGGTGAATTACCATGCTTACAAGACCACAAATTGTTGACGCTCCGTTGATGCTCAATTTAATGTATTGTCCATTTGACATCTGCTGTCATCGATAATAGTTTTCATCCTGATCTGAACTTATTAGTTGTTTCTCTGTCAGATTAAGACTCGGCCCCTATGCCCAAGCCGAGCAGAGTAATATTCTTGCACTGTTCACTTTCACATGACTAAAAATGATGTATCACACCAAATTATTCATTATGCCTCCTATACATCTGTTTATTAACCAATATTCTCAAGCTGCTGCTCACCATTCGCCCATACTATATCACTAACTGAAGATGTCAGTCAAGCTACCCAAAGAAGCTGGTGAACCATTGACTCATTTTGTCCTACTTTGCTTCACTCCTTGATTTCTCCTCGTATCTATTGAATTGACCATCACCAACACCTTTTCAGCCTGTCTCTTTGACTTCTGTATTGGCCAAACTAATCTGGGATCATTTGGCGTGGCATTAACATCCTACTGCTCTGGGCATTCCGAATCCTTGATACCATTATTTCGCTCTATATCAAATTGATCGTCAGCCGCGCAATCGTCTTTGCTGTTATCTGGATTATCCAAGTCGCAATTCTAGGTTACCCAATTTGTAGTGTCCGCAATGCTTTCCAGTATACTATCCTCATCACTTTCAACTGGATGATGGTTGATTCTCCGGATTCGGTGGACTGTCAAGAATTGAGTTCGTCCTCCAGGGAGGTTCTTTGCAGACAAAGCTGGTGGCGAATGAGATCTTTCTGACAATTTAAATGCAGCCGCACCAGCATGTTGAAAGAGTGACCAGAATGCGTTGACGATCTCTTCCGTGTCCGAAATGTATCCAATGGCTGTCGTCGACCAATTTTGAGCGCGAGATTCCATCTGCGTAGCATATAGGTTTTGGCTGCCACATCACCAAAAAGTCATGGAGCCTGGCCATTCTGAGAAATTTCCTTTTCTCCGCCTCCTTCTCCATTTCTGTGTCGTTTTCTGAGTTCGTCGTATCTGATACTGAGTTATCGCCTGCCAATATCCCGTTATTGGCTTGAGCTAACTGCCTTACAACAACTTTTTCGCGAAGGGTCTCGCCTGTGGTTTTTGACTACCTCCAGCCAGTAACATCTGGCCCAAGGGAGAAACTGGCCTCCACTCCGACAGCATGTGATATGATAGAAAATATGTCGCGTGCCATGTTGGAGAGATCAGTGTACTTTGAGTGCGTTTCCTCTTGTTGGCACCACCAGACGGTTATGTTCAGTATCCACAATGTACTGCTAATCTCCATTGTGTAAGAGTGGTAATCAATAAGATTTGGATTAATTTGCCCCCAGTTCTTTAGTGCTTCAGGCGGCCAATCCAAGTACAGCCTGGGAGCAGTTACTAAGTATGCTGCGCGATCTCTTCGTCCGATTGTCATCTCAGTCACATTCTTACATGTTAAGTATTCTTCATCATTGCTGGACCAATCATATGGATCGAAGGATAATTGACAGCATCCTAAAGCCGAGGCAGAGGGGATGACATTGCTGCTTGGATATCTTTCGAGTTTATTTCCTGGCACACATCGATGTTTCGCACAGTATTCATTCTCCACATACTTCAGCAAGGCCTCTTGGTATTGGGTAGTATAGAATGTCTCATCCTCAGGTTTAATATCCATTCCCTTATCCCACTTTCTAAACAATAGCAACTTCCTAGAAGGATCGAGGATATGTGCAGAAATGAGAACCATACCCATCGTTGGAGTCACTTCAGCATAGTATTTGTACTGCTTCTGTCGAGCTAACTTCTCAGCAAAGAACATGTCTTCCTTCCATTTAGTCTTCTTTTCAGGCAAAGCTCACATCACACCATCCATATGATCCAACATGTTATTATACACTGTGATAACGTGATGCAATGTGACTGTATGCCTCTTTGACATCCACAGGGTCCAATATTGGAATGGGCTCAATACTTCCATGACTTACTTCCCAATGACCCATTCAGCTTCTGTTGTGAAGAGTGGCCGGTAATCACTGTATTTTGGAGAATGAAGCCACTCACGTGTGAATTCCCGTAATTGGGAGGCCTGCTCGCATAACTCCAGTGGAGAGTTCCAACATATCTTTACCTCCATAATTGGTAGTACGGCAAAGCGGACTTTGGCTTTATGACAGTCAATGAACTTGTTTCGACGACCAGGTGTCAGCGTAATCAATACAGCAAGCATTCTCTGCTATACGAAGGTCAGTTTCAAGACTTTCAAGATATCATGAAATACATACTTTCTCAATTATTTTTGCTAAACCTGGTCTCATGGCCAACACCATATTGAATTTAGCATTGCCCTCTTTTCGAAGTCTCTGACTCTTCCCAATGTCTATGCTTTCATTTTCCCCAAATTGCTGATCGTGCTCATGGGCTTCCTAAGACTTTGTGCGGCCTTTTACACTGAGCCTGCTCATTAATGTATCTAAAGCCGGCTGTATGATGTGTGCCATGCATGGTATGTAGTTCCTCAGTGCAGGCCACTCGATTCCTGAGGCCTCAAGTGTTGATTGCAGCTCGCATGTCATCAAGTAATTTGAGGAAGCATTATCAGTCGTGATACCAAGCAAATGGCCATCAGCAAGCTCAAAACCACCCAGCATGTCCTTCAAATGTACGGCTAGCCTCGCTTCAGTATATTGGCGCTGGACCTATCATCTTTAATTACCTTTGGAATGCGGAAAAGAATAGGCAATCAACCTCATCAAAAGCGAGTTCAACTTCATGCAATGCCCAATTTCAATCCATATAGTAAGCAATGACCTACGTTATGGCTGGTTTGTTGGTTGATGTCCATCTGTCCAAAGCAAAACTAACATTATTTCGTGACAGCAATTTCTTCTTAATTGCATCCATGGTCAGTGCATATTCCCTTCAGCAAATGTTGCTGATGGTCTTAGCAGATGGCCCCACTAGGTCATCGCCTAATGCCTTGTTCGACCGTTGCAGCTCCTGATTTGATATAGCGTTCCTTTGAATGTGGGCCGAAACAAATTCCAACCTGAGCTAACAATTCCACGTGTCTTGATGAAATTCGGAAGAATCAAAGTAATTGGCTACTGGTTTGGAACATTTTGTCTGTCATTTCAGTCAATATGGATCAAGCTGGATGTCAAATACGATTTTCCTCTGCGAACTCACTATTGTGATTCTTCAACTTCCCTACTTCTTCAGGATGGCCAAAGCTGTTTCATTGACCGTCGAACTAGTCAATTCAGTGACCTCTGAATCTGTGAATTTGTTTAACTTTGCGATGTGAGCTTTTGCCAGCAAGTTTTTCCCCATTGAGCTGGTTCCATCTTCTGGTGGATGGCGAAGAACTTGATGACAACCAATACATATGATGCCAGTGCTGCCAGTCTCCTCAATTCCGCAGTGTAAATACAATCGTCACGAAGATGGATCTCTCGAATTATTCCAAGCAATAGGCCACTTCGAACCTACATTCATTGAAGCCCACCAAGCCTTGAAGATGATTTGTAAATTAAGGTCGCTCAAATCACGAATGAAGAGACCTTCATTTTTGGAAGATATCATAACCGCAAGCAATGAGGTGTTCAACAATTTTGATTCCAATATGGCGGTAAAAATTAGAAAGCTGGGTAATCCGACTTGAGAGTCTGCCGAAAGTAACATTACAGTAAAGCAAACTGCGGGTTATTCAATATGGACTCTACAGCTACAAGCAACAAAATCAGACCTGTAAGACATTGCATGCATATTTGTGAAGTTGTATACAATGACAGATTGCAAAGACTGACAGCGTAAAATTCTATTTAGGAACAACAAAATACAGTTCATTGCTGTGTTGCATTCTGAGACTCCAGAAACACTGTTGACACTCCATAGGAGCTCAATTGTAGGAGGTGGACACAATATCGTAACTAGCATTTTTGGCAATACAGGCTGCTAGAAGATTCATTGTGGGATATCTGCGTTCCATTGCCATTGGATTATCCAAAATGCACCATCAAAAATCATTGACACTCGATTGAGGCTCAGTTGACGCTTTTTTCGGGATATGTTTACAATCTTGTCATAAGCATTTGTGCCTGGAAAGGCGGCCAATAGTTTGATTATGGATCAATGTAGTCGCATAGCCCCTTGATTTCCCAAAATGCAAGGCTTAAAATTGTTGACACTCTGTTGACACTCATTTTTAGAGTACGGTGACAATGTCATCGAAAGCATTTTTGCCTAGAAAGACAGCCGATAGTTCCATTATGGGTTGATGTTGCTGCACAGCCCTTGCATTTTCCAAGATGCAAGGTTAAAAGTTATTGACGCTCTGCTGACACTCATTTTAAGAACTTAGTAGCGATATTGTCGCAAACATTGTCGCCTAGAACGGCGGCCAATAGTTCTATTATGGCTAGTGTTAGCAACGGGTCTGGGTAACCCGCCAGCGGTCCGGGTTCGGACCAGAAAAATGGTTCAGTTCGATTCCACAACCGTCCAAAACTGCGACCTGCTGGGTCTTCACAGGCCAAACCCGGACCCGGACCCGTCAACCCGCAGGTTTTGCCGGGTTTGTCTAGACCTGTCGGTTTCGATCTCCGGTTCTGTGGTTCGGGTTTTGTATTTTTGGTCGTATTTAGATATCTTACTGCCAATCGCAAAATATTGACTTTGGTACGCGATTGTTCTTTTCGGATGAATCGGCTGCCTTTATATCTAAAAATAATACCGACACACTCCCTGTCCGATCTAGAAAATGAGTGTCAATGGAGTGTCAACGATTTTTGGTATTGGATCTTGGTAATCTATAAGCCGACTGCTTACAAACATCCAAAAATGAGGTATTGGCCGCCATTAAAGCCAAAAACCAAAGGCACACGCTCACTGCCCCATTCTGAAAATGAGCATCAACGGAGTGTCAACGATATTTAGTCTTGTAAGTCAGGAAATTGAAAAGTGACTTGTTTTTTGTTATGCATAATCGTTATATTGGCCGCCTTTAATAGCCAAAGAGAAAGCGACACGCTCCCTGCCCGATCATGAAAATAAGCGTCAACGGAGTGTCAACGATTTTTGGCCTTGCACGATGGTTGATCAAAGCGCGAGATGGCTGCTAATGGCTATATATGGAGTTTTGACTGGTTATATCGGCTAAAACATTTAGGATCACTGAGTTGCAGCGTTGGAAACGAATTAACTTGTGATTGTCTGGGAGGCTGTCGCGGGACCATCTCTTGCTCATCAGCCTATAAAGGCAGCCAAAACCTTGTTTTTAGATGTCTGCGATCATTTGCCACCAAGATTACTCCAGATTCCAGTCCAAAAATCATTGTCGCTCTGTTGACACTCATTGTCAAGATGGGGCAGGGAGAGTATCAGATTGACTTGGGCCTGTAAAGGCGGCCAATAGAATGAGTATAGCTGACGAGGACTAATTCACATTTTATCAACCTGACTTACAGGACGAAAAATTGTTGATGCTCCATTGACGGTCATTGTCATGATGGGGCAAGGAGAGTATCGCATTCTCTTTTGCCCAGAATGGCGGCCACTACGATGATTATAGATGACAACGACTAATTCGCATTTTAATATCCTGACTTACAGGACGAAAAATCGTTGACGCTCTGTTGACGTTCATTTTTCCACAGGGGTATCCACATTATGCAACTATTCATCGTGGCCTGGAACATCAATAGCTGCCTTTTTGCAGTCATTCTATCCTCTTCATGTATGTTTTCATTTATCGCTACATTGTTCTTTAATTGTGCATATAAATATATCCTTTAAAATATACTACATAGTGTCCACTAATTGTAGATAATGATAATACTCAAAACTCCCGTTCCTTTCGATCAGTTCTCATCGGCACACTCAGATTCATCCAAAAGGCTGTTGTCGTCTTCAAAATCAACGTCAGCGGTATTTCCACGTAGCAGATATTATACGCAGCAAATCTGGAATAAAATCTTAATCGCGCTTGCTATCCTTGGCATATGCATTATGATTGAAAAATGGAGTGTTGGGACACAAAGAATGTATATACACACACAAGGATGGCATACCTTCTATTTCATAACCTTCCTGTCTGTCACTGTCACCTGGTGGCGCAGGTGGAGTTCCTGGTGGAGGCGGCCTTCCTGGCGGAGGTGCCGCCGGTTCTGGTGGAGGTGCGGCGGTTCCTTTACGCCTCCAGCGTGTCTGCAGATTCTTTGCTGTGCCATTTTGGCATGGAAGGCAGCCATCTGGTTGATTTTTATAAACCATTGCCGGGTGTCTTTCTATCGCAGCCTTCATCTTTTGATGACTAGGAAACTCAACTCCTCACTTCTTCTCTTCTCAGACTTTGGCGCAAGATTTTTTAATTAGTTGTTGCATTTCCTCCATTGCGGCACGCGAAAATCCACCTTTAGCCATTTTGGCCATATTCAAGGCAAGACGCATATAGGACTGTTCTAACTGTACCCGACCTCCTTGCCTCACCATACTGGGAGACATGTTGACAACCTACAAGAAACTAGTTGTGGCTTCTACGTAGATATGGAGCTACTCACATCCAATTGCATACTGCTGCCTATTATTGCGGCGTCCGGTTTTACGTACTTTTTGTAAATGTGCGTCCTGGGCCATAGTTTCGGTGGCAGCAATTGCAGCGTCGCAGTGGACTAACCGGTGTCTGCGTTGCTGCTGTGTCTCAGCCAGGGGCGCATTGGATGAAGCGCCCGTCGTTCGGCTTGGCACGGATTGCATCCCATCGGGCTGCGGTGTTTGTGGAGCCATGACTTGCTGTTGTGGAGAAGGTGAGGAAGATGATAACGAAAAGTGGAAAGTCCTGAGGAATATATAGTAAGCTACAAGTCACAATGGAATAAATGACAGTCAACTTGCACATTCAAGTTTAACCCTGCTGCTTATAGCTGCAAGTTGCAGGTGATTCCAACGGTCCCGCAATTTGCAGTAAGTTGGTCCGATGTTGTTTGTTTGTTTGTTTTCAGGGACACATTGAAGTGAGCAACAGCTGATATCTCATGTTTGATACATACAAAAAAGAAATTCTTCAATGGAAAGGATATCTGGTGATGTTTGTCTCCACAGATCGCCGAGATCTTACAGCAATCACATGCTAACTATCATGTCATGTTGTATGGTTAGCGTAACTTTTCCGAATAAAATGACCGTCAAAAAGCAGATTTTGGCTTGTTCGAGTTGATCAAATGTACGAACCTTGACATAAAAGACTCAGCTTGCCTCCATGTGGTCCATATCGTGCAACATCCAACATCTCGCCCAACAACAAGGTCAACACATGATACAATGCTCAATGCTTCGAAAAGAACTTTCCTGCTCATCCGGCTGGCAAATATGGCAAATCGACAAAGCAGTCCACTCGTCAACATCATCAAGCGAATGAACGCAAGAGAAGTTTGGAGGCAGAACTGGTCCAAGCGTTGTGAGCATTGCGCAGCTTATGATCCAAAAAGAAGCTTGCGGTGGAGAAAAGACAAGAAACGCACTTTTTAAGCAACAAAGAGAGAGAGAAATGGATCAAGGATTATGTGAAGAGGGAAATCGCGGTTGCAAGAAAGCGAGTTCAAGACGCAGAGACAGCGGTTATGCAAGAGCTGAAAGATATGACTACTGCTGAAAGTGCGGGGGGGACAACCAGAAAACCTGAAACAACATTTGAAGAGATGTTGAACGCTATCGGAGACAGTCTGAGCGATCTTGCAACTTCCGATAATCAGCAGGATGGGGAAGATGAGGAAGATGAGGAAGAACATACAGAGCTCAGCAAGCTGAGTGATGATGAACCTGGCTGGGTGATGGGCACAATCTCCAAAAAAGTACAGCACCGCATGGAGAGTTTTCGGCAGAAGCAGATGAGGCTTGACGAATTGATGCAACCGGGATGGGTGGATGCAGCCAACTACTTCCATGAGAGAGATATGAAGTACGGGACTGCCAAATTGAACGTTCCGGCAGTTGTCAATCACCAAATGGACCTGATTGCAGCCACACCATCTCCGACAACATTTGGAGAGTATATGCAGACTCTTGAAATCGTCAGCGGACCATCGCAGATGCCGGCAGTGACTTCTCGACCAGGAAGTAGTGAAATGAGGCTGGGTTCGGAGAAACCACAGTCACACAAATTAATACCGCTTTTTTCGCCCGTCACAGAACCCGATTCGACACTGATCCCAGATATGAAGCCTGTTGAACCCGTAAGCTTTCACCCCTGCATAGAGCATCCCTAGTTAATTGACATATAGAAATCAGATACGGACGAAGATATGGTGATGGCTCCCGCGTCGCCAGAGGTATAGAGAGCCAAATAGTTAATTTTGGGGTCCTATCGCTTGTAAAAACAAATTTTGTACCTACTTTACTCCGTGTCTGCTTTTTCTCAATTTCAGTGACCGAATTGTGAGACAGGATATTTCATCAGTGTGTGTGCAAGGGTCGTACAGGCGATGCAAAAGTTCAAGACTCCGAATCTGTTTGATAGATGGCAAACGAACTTGGTATCGACTTGCCTGTTACGGTTATAGTAGAAAGCAAAACCTATAATAGAGACGAAATTTACTAACAACATTTAAGACAGTGATGTCATACGAGTCGTAGGACAAGCAGTCAGTGCACAATCTGAACCCGGATGAATGCCAGCCGTCATGCTGCATCAGTTCATGCAGCTAACTGTATAACTCTGCGCTCAGACCTGCTGCACATGGTCGAGAATTTTAACAGTGCTTATGGTACGTCATGGAAATCGAGGAAAACGAGCTGGAAAACGATAGGTTAGGATATCGGGTTTATATGGCTAATATTAGTTCGTGGATCTGTATGCCGTAACATACTGGCTGAAAGTGCAAAAACACAACAGAGTTACGTCATTTATCCAACTGATGACATGAATACTAGTGGCTCAGAAACTGAGAGCCCTTGATGGTTTTGGATGCACATGATAATACCTTGAAACGGTATATTGGCTGTCAAAAATGACAGTATGAATGTTAAGAAAATAATTGCGTGCCCAATGACTGTCGGTATGTCTCTAAGGTGAGCTTCAACAGAGCGTCAACGATGTCAGTTTGATCATTTCGGCAATCAAAGGCTTTCATAGTCACATCGATCCAAAGAAGAGTTATTGGCCGGTGTTACATGAAAAGAGGCAAGCAGTATGCTCGTTGCCCCATCCTAGAAATAACCGTCAACAGAGCGTCACCAATTTCTAGTCTTGCATCTTGGAGAATCACTGGGCTGCGCGACAGCATTACGACATAATTGGTGTATTGGCCGCCTTTATGGGCATAATGGCCAGCAACAATATTGCTACCACCTCCTGAAAATGAGCGTCAACAGAGCGTCAACAATTTTTGGTCTTGCATCTTGGATAATTCAAGGGCTCTGCAACAACCTACTCCCATATTCACAATATTGGCCGCCTTTATAGGCAAAAATGCTAGTGACAATATCACTACCACCTCCTAAAAATGAGCGTCAACGGAGCGTCAATCATTTTTGGCCTTGCATCTTGGATAATTCAAAGTCTCTGCAACAACATACTCCCATAATCGCAATATTGGCCGCCTTTATAAGCAAAAATGCCAGCGACGATTTCGCTACTACCTCCTAAAAATGAGTGTCCAAAGGAGCGTCAACGATTTTTGGGCTTGCATCATGGATAATCAGACAGCAATGCAACAGCGTTAACCAATAATTGTTCAATCGACTGCCTTTATGGGCAAAAATGCTAGTGACGATATCGCAACCGCCTCGTCTTTGTATGTTCTATATTCAACTTCACAAATATGCATGCAATGTCTCACAGGTCTGACTTTTTTCACGCTTGTGGCTTTAAAATCAATATTTAAGATCCAGCGTTGTACCTTACAATATTGAATCTTTTGACAGTTACTCAGGTCGAATCACCCAGAGTGCAATATCCTACCGCGATGTCAGATACAAAATCTTCAAATACCTCGTTGCTAGAGGTTATGATATCTTCCAAAAACAAACGTGTCTTTATTCGTGATTAAAGTGACCTTACTTAACAAATCATCTTCGATGCTTGGTGGGCTTCAATGAATGTAGGCTCGAAGCGGCCTATTGCTTGGAATGATTCTAGACATGCGCCTTCATGGCGATTCTATTTACACTGTGGAATTGAGGAGGCCGGCTGTCCTGGCATCATATGTATCGTTTGTCATCAAGTTCTTTGCCATCCATCAGAACATGGGACCAGCTCAATGGGCAAACACTTGCTGGCAAAAGCACACATCGCAAATTTAAACGAATTAACAGTGTCAGAAGTACCCGAACTGACCAGTTCAATGGTCGATGAAACAGCTTAGGCCATACCCAAGAGGAAAGGAAGTAGAGGTATACCAATTGTAAGTTTGCAAACGAAATTCAAATTTAATATTTAGGTCTGGAATATACTCATTGAATTGACAGACAAACCACTCTAAACTGGCATGAAAGAACTTTCAAACTGCCGAATTTCACTAAGACACCTGGAATTGCTACCCCATGTTAGGTTTTGTTTCGGCTCATATTCCAGGGAACGCAATATCAAACCTTGAGCTACGACGTTCATACAATGCATTACAAAGCGATTTGGTGTTACCGTCAGCCAGCACTCGGAGCAATATTTGCCGGAGGGAATACACACTGACAGTGGATGCAATTCAGAAACAATAGCCGTCAAGAAACAAAGTGAGTTTAGCTTTAGACGGATGGACATCAACAAACAAAGTTCCAATAACCTTGGTCATTGCTTATTATATGGATCGAAATTAGGCTTTGCAAGAAGTACAACTGGTATTCGATGAGGTTGATAGCCCATTCTTTTTCTATTTTGAAAGCTCATTAAGGATTACAGGTCAAGGGTCAACATTCTGGAGGACGGCTACCAGGACATTTGAAAGAAGTTCTAGATCGTTTTGACCTGACCGATGGCCGTTTACTCGGAATTACAACTGATAACGCTTCCTCAAATTACTCGATGACTCGCGAATTACAAACTACCCTTGAGGCCCCAGGAATCGAGTGGCCCGTATTGTGAAACCACATACCATCCATGGCGCACATCATTCAGCTTTCTTAGGGGGCATTCATGAGCAGTCTGGGTGTAAAAGGCCGCACCAAGTCTTGGGAAGCCCATGAGCACAATCAGCAATTTGGAGAGAATGAAACCATAGACATTGGGATGAGTCAAAGACTTCGAGAAGAGGGCAATGCTAGAATCAATAAGGTGTCGGCCATGAGACCAGGTTTAGCAAAGATAATTGAGAAAGTACGTATTTGAACATATTTTGAATGTGCAGAAACTGACCAACAAATAGCAGAGAATGCTTGCTGTATTGATTACATTGACACCTGGTCACCGAAACGAGTTCATCGACTGTCAAAAAGCCAAAGTCCGGATCGCAGTACTACCTATTATGGATGTGAAAACCTGTTCGAACTCGACACTAGAGTTGCTCGAGCACACCTACCGATTACGTGAAATCACGCACGAGTGGCTTGAAAACCCAAAATACTGCGATCACCGGCCACTCTTCACAACACAGGATGAATGGAGGATTGTTCAGTACGTCCTGGAGGTTTTACGGCCATTCCAGTACTGGACCCGGTGAATGTCGAAACGGCATACCGTTACTCTGCACCACATCATCACTGTCTACAATGAGATGATTGATCACATGGACGGCGTGATGAGAGCTTTGGGCAAGAAGAAGACTTAATGGAAGGAAGACATATTCTTTGCCGTGAAGTTTGCGTGGCAGAAGCTGTCCAAATATTATACTGAAGTCACTCCAACGACTGGTATGCTCCTCATTTCGGCTCATATCCTCAATCCTTTCAGGAAGTTGCAATCATTCAGAAAGTGGAACAAGGGAATGGATATTAATCCTGAAGACAAGACTTCTTATACTACCCAATACCAGGAGGCCTTTCTGAAGTATGTGGAGAACGAATACCCGCACTGAACATCGACAATTGCCGGTCACTAAATCTGAAACCATACCGGACAACAATCTCGTCTCCTCCGCAATGGCTTCTAGATCTGATCAATCTTCCTGTGATACATATGATTTGTCCAGCGATGATGAAGAATACTGAATGCCGAACAATGTGGCCGAAACGACACCTGAACGAAGTGATTGTGCAGCACGCTGATTGACAGCTGCCAGGCTGTTTTTGAATTCACCTTCTGAATTGCCACAGAACTGGGGGCAAATTAATCCGAATCTTAACGATTACCACTCTGACCCAATGCAGATTAGTAGTAAATTTTGGTTACTGGATATCACTGACTGGTGGCGGCAACAAGAAGAAACGCACTCAAAGTACGCCGATCTGTCCAATATGGGGTGTGACATATTCTCTATCATACCTCACGATGTCGGAGTGGAGGCCAGTTTTTCCCTTGGGCGAGATGTGAGCGGGTGGAGACAGTCAAAAACCACAGGCGAGACCCTTCATGAAAAGGTCCGAGTAAGGCAGTTCGCTCGAGCCATTAACGGATTACAGGCTGGTGACGACCCTGAATTGAATCCAACCCGTGCTGATAACGACATGGAGATAAAGAGTGAGGCCGAGCAAAAGAAGTTGCACCGAATGGCCAAGGTCCACCACTTTTTGGAGATATGGCAGGGCAGCCAAATCCTACGAGCTACGCAGAAGGAGTCTCGCGCTCAAAACAAACAAATGGCAGCCGTAGGATACATTTCAGATACCGAAGAGATCGTCAACACATCCTTGTCACTCTTTCAACATAATGGTCCGGCTGCATTTAAATTGTCGGAAAAATCACCTGTGCCACCAGCTTTGTCTTCAAAGGACCTCCCTGGCAGACAAACTCAAATATTGAATGTTTGCCGAATCAAACAAATCGACCGCCATCCTGCCGAGAGTGATGAGGATCGTTCACCAGAAAGCATTTCAGACACTGAATATTGGCTTAACTGGAATGGGGACCTGGATAATCCAAATGAAAGCGAGGACGACTGGGAGGCAGACAATGGATCCGATATGGAACTGGACAACGGCAGTGAGGATTCAAAAACCCCAGAGCAGCGGAATGTTAGTGCCGCACCGAATGTTCCCCAATTGATTCGGTCCATAGGACGGACAAAGAAGAACGTTGACAAGACATAGATGATGGTCAATATAATGGAAACGAGAAGAAATAAGGGGATCAAGAAAAAGTAGGACAGAATGCGTCAACGTATAATCACCAAGTTTATTATGCAGTTTGACCGAGAATTGTATTCAGAGATATATTATGGGAGAATATTGAGTAGTCGCGTGAGAACATTTGTTGATAAACGAAGGAATACTGGGCAATATGAACTATTTGGCAAGATGTATAAATTTCAACGTTATGAGAGCGACCAGTGCTAGAATATTCCTGTGCTTGGCTTCGCCATACAGCCATGTCCTGATCAGGCTGAAAGGCAACCTCTAAGTTCAAATAATATAAATGCAATTATTAATGGTTGCAAATTTTGACTGGACAGTACATTAAAATAAGCGTCAACGGAGCGTCAACAATTTTTAGTCTCGTATGTACGGTAATTGAAAAGTGACCTGGCTGCTGTTTTCCATAAGCAACGTACCGGCAGCCTTCTTTGGCAAAACAATGAACGACAAAGTCACTGTCCCATTCTGAAAATGAGCGTCAACGAAGCGTCAACGATTTTTAGTCTTTTATGTATGGTAATTGAAAAGTGACCTGGCCGCTGCTTTCCATAACCAATGTACTGGCAGCCTTCTTTGGCAAAACAATAAACAACACGGTCACTGCCCCATTCTGAAAATGAGCGTCAACGGAGCGTCAACGATTTTTGGCTGTGCATCATGTGTAATCTAAGTGGCGATTGGTTTAGAAACATTCATAAGTGAGATATTGACCGCGTTTAAAGGCAAAAACAATTGCAGCATGCTTCCTGCCCCATCCTGAAAATGAGCATCAATGGAGTGTCAATGTTTATTGGTCTTGCATCTTGGCTAATCTAAGTGTCGCAATGTGGTAATAATTCATAGACGATGTTGTGGCAGCCTTTTCATTAGAAACAGAGCATGACACATACGTTACCCCATCATGAAACAGATCATCAACGGAGCATCAACAACATTTGGTCTTGCATATTGGGTTTATCAAGGCTTTACGCGAATCAATAAGCTCATAACAGAATTATTGACTCCTTTTATAGCCAAAAATACAATGTATAACAGGAAAAACACGGATTCCAAATTAATCGAGATTGCAAGCTGCACGGCATGCAAACACATATCATTGGTTGACAAAAACATGATCTTGGTAATATACGAAAAATAAACTGCAAAAACAAGAGCCGTATACTAGAGATCACTTCCGAACTGAGGATATGCTTACTGTCTCTGCGATAAAATGTAGGGTATTCGGTGATACGGGTAATAAGTCCCTGAAGGATGATGATTGTCCTAAACAGCACCAACTTTAAGATTTGCCAGACGACTGGTATGGTGACTTTCAACGACTGTGCAGCTTGTAGAGCGGGTCTCAGCCACGAACTTTAGAATCCGCCCGAGACACAATGTCGGCTGGACTCGCTAGGCGACCCGCTGACAATCCGCCCAATTCAGACAGGTTGTGGGTTCACGATCGAACCGTACCCGGGTTGACGGTTTGGGTGTATTGATAACCTGGACCGTCAATTTGTCAACGGTTTGGTTCCGACCCAGACCCGGACCCGAAGTGACGGTCCGGAACCATTGCGAACACTAATTATGGCGTAATATGGCCGCACAGCCCTCTGATTTTCCATAAAGCAAGGCCAAAGTCGTTGACCTGCTGTTGACGCTCATTTTCAGAACATAGCAGCAATGTTGTCGTAACAACTTTTGCCTACAAAGGTGGCAGATAGTTTGATGATGAGTTGCGGTCGCCGCTCAGCCCTTGCATTTTCCATGATGCAATGCTAAAAGTCGTTGACGCTCTGTTATTGCTCTGTTTTAGGACATAGTAGCGATGTTGCTACAACCATTTTTGCGTAGACAGGTGGCCAACTGTTCCATTCTGAGTTAATGTCACCGTACAGCATTCTGGACTTTGTATGATGCAATCCAAACATTGTTGACACTCCATTCACACTCATTTTTAGAATGTGGCAACGAGGGTGTTATTTGCCTTTTTCGCTAAAACACCGACCAATACATTGAGTTTGGCAGGATGTGACAATGCAGCCCATTGATTGCCGAATGTGTAAGACTAAACATCATTGACACTCTGTTGACACTGACATTAATCACATCAAAACAGCCTTTGTAAACTGAATATGTGTATCCAACCAATCATATACACATTATTGACATCCAATATTGTATTTTTATACATTATTGTCTGCATCCAGCAGTTTTGTTACCTCTCAATTTCTGATCAACAGCTATCCACGCTATCTGAGTGAGCGATGATGTGGCCATGTCACGTTCCCACGCTTTCGGCCGGCAATTTACGGCATGTAGATCTTTTCACTAGTTTTTGGTAAATATAGCTCAACTTCCTCCCCTTTTCTTATCCAGCTCCTTCCCCTTGCTTTCTATGATGTACCATAAGCAATTTCACATATCTCAACCATGTGCACACAGTCTGTACAAAGAGTTATGCAGGTGGATACATGGACGAATGCAGCATGACGGTTGTCTTTCAGACAGATTCGTCATTAACACTGACTGCTCTTCCTATGACACATATGATATCACTCACTGAAATTTTGTTAGTATATTTCATGACTAATATAGCATTTGCTTTGTCACTTAACAGTCACTTGCAGATAGATATCAAACGTATTGGCCATAAAACCGCCTGATTTGGATTCTAGAACTTTCTCATGGTGCGTTTGACCCTTGCACATGCACCTACGAATTATTATGTCACACAATTTGGTCACTGAAATCAAGAAAAAGCTGACACTCAGCAAAATTGGTAAACAAATCACTTTTCACTGAAATTTGATGACAAAAATTACAGTTTGCCTGTCGATTCCTCTGCAGACTAAGGAGCCATCAGCGTGTCTTTGTCCAAATCCCAAATCTATATGGTGATTACCTGTAAGCAATATGCAGGGGTAAAATCTTCAAGGTTCAACTGGGTTCGGTTTCAGCGAAGGTGACAAATTGGGCTCCCTGGCTGGCTTAACACCAGGTATTCTCGTGTTCAACTACGGCTTCAATGAACATATCGTAATATCACTACTTCCTGGTTGCGATGTCCCTTGCAGCATTTCCAATATTGTGGGGACAATGTAAACACATTCAATAAGCTCTGCAACTGTTGTCGGTTCAGGTGCCACAGCGTCTTTATCTGTTTGTGGTTGAACAACTGCTGAAACCCTCAATTGAGATATGCCATTCTTCTTATCTGTTTCACGGAAGGAGTCGGCTGTATCCTCCCATCCCGGTTGTGTCAATTTGTCAAGCTTCATCTGCTTCTGCCGAAAACTCTCCATGCGCTGCGGTACTGTTTTGGTCATTGTGCCCATCACCCAGCCGAGTTCGTCATCTTCGCTCAGCTTGCCCTGCCCTTTCTCTTCATCATCCTTATCTTCTCCATCCTCCCCATCGTCGGAACTTGCAAGATCACTCAGACTGTCTCCGATACCAACCATCATCTCCTCAAAAGTCTTTTCTGGCTCTCTGGTCGTCAATCCTACGATTTCAGCATGCTTCATATCTTCCTCCTCTTGTTGAACCGCTGCCTCTGCATCTTCAACTCGCTTTCTTGCCCCAGTAGTTTCTCTCGCAACATAATCCTGAATCCATTTCTCTTCCTCTTCAATCCATAAGAAGTGTGTTTCTTGTCGTTTCTTGGCCGTGAGCTTTATTTTGGATCGCAAGCTGTGCAATGCCCCAAAGACTCGGACTCTTTCTGCCTCAAAACTGCTCTTGCCTTGATTCGCTTGATGACATTGTTGGGTGGACCGCTTTGTCGATTTGCCATATCTGTCCGCAGGAAGTGGCAAAAAGTTCTTTTTCGGAGCATTGACAATTGCAGTTTGCGTTGACTTTATTGTTCGGCAAGATGTTGGATGTTGCAAGATATGGACAATATGGAGGCAAGCTGAGTCTTTTATGTCAAGGTTCATATGTTTACTCATCTGGAACAAATCAAAACCTCCCTTTTCACTGTCAATAAAATGGGAATAGTTAGGCTAACCGTACAATATGACTTGATTTTTAGCATCAGTTTCCTGTATTATGGCGGGGATAATTCGAGACAAACATCAGCAGACTTCCCTTCCCTCAAACAATGTCCTATCAATAGCTGCCAATCCTGCATTTTTGGCTGTCGTACACTGCAATTTATCCATGTTAACTAACAAACAACATCGGACCGACTTATTGTACATCTCGGGGCTGTGGGAAACCCCTGCCACTTGCAGCCATACGCAGCAGAATTCATCTTGGGTATAATGACCATGTTGGCAGCAAATTACTCCATTCTAACATGTGGCTAACTATATAATCCTCAGGACTTCCCACTTCTTTTCGTTATCATCTGCCTCTCTTATTCCACACTAGCAAATGATGCATACACAACCACCTCAGCCAGGTCAGAGCGGATCGAAATTTAGCTGAGTGGCAGGCGCTTTGTCAAATACGTCACTCATCAGCAAACAGCACTAACGCAGACACCAGTTAGTCCACTGCGACGCTGCCAATACAGCCACCAAAAATATGACCCAGGATGCACATTTAAAAATTGTCTGTGAGACTGGAAGCAGCACAAATAAGAAGCAGCATACAGTTGGATATTAGTTTATCCATACCATGGTAAACGGCCGTCAATGAACCAGATAACATACAGCGGGTTTAGGTTGAAAGCTATGTGACCAATTTATTGCTGCCCGTAATGCGAAACCTCCATGGTCGACTAAGGCACTTGTCTGCAAAGTCCATGAAATCGCACATCATGATGTTTTCAGCTATGGCATTTTCACGGACAAATTTCAAAATAAGCATCGCCGAGAGTCGTTCAAATAAGCTTCAATCACCTTAGAAGAGGCTACGGAAGCATAGATAGTTGAGGTAATAACCGCATCTCATTGTTTGAAGTAGCAACTAATTTCTTGTAGATATTCAACATGTCTGCTACAATGGCAAGGCAAGGAGGTCGTGTACAGCTGGAACAGTCCAATATGTGCCTGGCATTTAACATGGCCAAAATGGCCGACGGAGGGTTTTTGCGCGCTGCAATAGAGGAAACGCAATATCTGATCCAGAAACCTCGCGCCGAGGTCTGAGAATAGACAGAGCAGGCTGTTGAGTTTCCTGGACATATAAACATGAAGGCAGCAATAGAAAGCCACCCGGCTATGCTTCATCAAAATCACACGGCCGGATTCCTTTCTTGCCAAATTGCACTGCATAACATCAGCAGCCATGTTGGAGATGGAAAGGAACAGGTGTACCTCCGCCCAACTGACGCGGACAGGCGACTCCAGAGCTGACACCACCGCTGCCTTGATCACCACACGCCCCAACTGGGAACCCTTCAGTTGCTCAATGTTCCCAAATTATTAATTTGCCAGCCGGATATGTGTATTTACATTCATCACTTCCCTGTGCAAAATCTTTCACTCTCTATGCATCTGCCCAGGATAGCCAGAACGATACAGATTTCAATGCAGATATGCTGACTGATAAAGGAACATCCACTGGTTAGTCCACTATCTGCTGTCTGGTAATGCAGCTAAGATTCATTCTGAAGACCACAGCAGCCTATTGAGCGAACATGGCAGTGATGACTAACATTGATCGAATGGCACGGGATTCTGGAGATTATTATTATCCTGAATTAGCGGATACTGTAAAGTATATTTAGAAAGATATATTTGTATGTATTATTAAAGAGCAACATAGTGATCAAGAAGAAAGTGAATGAAAATGCTAGAAAGGCTGCCAAATGAACGTGAATGATGGACTATGCCAAATCACATGATTCCATATTGTGCATACACCTGTGGTAAAATGAGTGCCAACGGAGCGTCAGCTATTCTTGGTCAGGTATCTTGAATAATCTGGGGGGCGACAGATTGCAAATAGTCATAAATGAAGTATTGGCTGCCTTTAGAGGCAAAAGAGAAAGTGAAACACTCCCTGCCCCATTATGAAAATGAGAGTCAACAGAGTGTCAACGATTGTTGGCATTCTAGTATGGTCAATCACAGCGCAATTTGGCTGTTATTGTCTATATACATGGTTTTGACTGTTTTGGTATGCTAAAAGGCTTGCGAATACTTAGTTATACCTCTGTAAATGAAATGTGTTTTTACTAATCCACAGGATGTGGTGGGAATATTTCGTACATATCTGCCCATTGAGGCTGCCATATCCTTGTTTATGAATGCTTGTGATCAAGCGCCACTCATATTACGGAAGATGCAAGACCCAAAATCGTTGACCCTCCGTTGATGTTCATTTTCAAGTTGGGGTAGGGAGTGTTTCGCTTTCTCTTTTTGCTATAAAGGGGGCCAATACTTTGTTTATAACAGTATTTAACCTGTCTCCCCCCCAGATTTTTCATGATACATGACCAACAATCGTTGACACTCCGTTGACGCTCATTTTCAGACAGTGGTAGTGCGCGTGGGTCTATTCGTTTCATTAATTAAGGTGGCCAATACATCGAAAATGAACTATGACGTACCAGTGTCTATATTTTACGATTAACAGTAGCATATCTGAATGTAACCATCAATGTGAAACCCTTAAGGCAAAACCGGAGATTCGAACTGACAGGTCTAGACTTATCTGGCTAAACCTGTTGGTTGACGGGTATGGGTCTGGGTTAGGCCCGCCAAGAGACGGTGGGTCTGGTTTCAGAACGAATCTGGAACTGAACCGACCCGTTTTGCCATCCAAACCTAGACCTCTGGCCGGTAACCCGGACCCGTTGCTGACACTAAATGAACCACTCTATAGAATATAACGGCAATGCAGATACTAGTTAGTCCACCACAACACTACCACTGCAGCCACCGAATATATGACCTAGGACGCACATATAATAATTGTCTGCAAAACGAAAAACAGCTACAATATAACACACCCTGTAATACGATGTGAGTACATACATATCAAGGTAGATGGCCGTCAACTGACAATTTAATGTACTGCTGGTGTACGTGGAGCACTACATAACCAATTTATAGTTACCTGGAATGGAAACTACCCATGCTCGAAAAACACATTTGTCTGCACAGCCTGTACAATCGCAAATCAAGATTTTGTTGGTTCTCGGATTTTCATACATGAATTTCGTGGTCACCATCCCCAAGTGTGGACAAATCATGTTTTAAGCAGCTTAGAGGAGGCTATCAAAGCATATATGGTGGAGGTACTAGCCAATACTCATTGTCGGAAGGAGCAACAAATTTCTTGTGGACTTTCAACATATCAGCCAGTATGGCAAGGCAGGGAGGTCAGGTACAGCGAGAACACTCCAACATGTGCCATTCCGTGTATCCGGCCAAAACGGGCAAAGCAGGGATTTAGCATACCGCAATGGAGGAAATACAACATCTAATCAAAAAACCTCTCACTGTAGTCTGAGATGAGAAGATGCAGGGAGTTTAGTTACTTGGGTATAGAAAGGTGAATGCTGGAATGATATGACACCTTGCAATGGTTCGTGAAAATTAAATAGATGGCTGCTTTCCTTCTCACAATGGCACAACAAAGAATTCGCAAACACCCTGGAGGCCCAAATATATGGGTACACCTGTACCAAAACCGGTGCCACCACTGGCTTATATGCCACCTGTGCCACCCGGTGACGATGAGGGAGCTCAAAGTTCTGAAATCCATAGTGTGCCACCCAGATATGTGTATATCCACATTCATTCTCCCAATGCTCAATTTTTCAATCTTGATGTACATACCAAGAATTGCAAGTATAACAAAGATTTAACTCCAGATTTGCTGACTGATACAGAAGTATCCATAGGTTAGTACACTCGCTGCTGCGTGGTAATGCAGCTGACATCCATTTTGCAGACCAGACCAGCCTATTGAGTGAACCTGCAAGTAGTGACTAGGATTGAAACAAAGAAATGGAATTTTTGAGTATATTATTATCTACAATTAGTGGACACTTTAAAGTATATTTTACAAGATATATTTATATGTATCATTAAAGAACAATGTAGTAATAAAGGAGAAAGTACATGAAGATAATAGAACGGCTGCCTAAACACAATTACTGATGTACTATACTAAATGAAATGGCGGCATATTCCAGATAAGGCTGTGGCAAAATGAGCGTCAACAGAGCATCAACTAATTTTGGTCATGTAAATCAGGTGAATACAAAGTGATTTGGTTATTGTTATATATAATCAAAGTATTGATTGCCTTTATAGCCAACAGAGGCAGCAACACGCTCCCTGCCCCATCTTGACAATCATCATCAATGAAATGTCAACAGATTATGGTCATTCATCTTCGGTAAACTATGTGGGTTTTGATCGCAGACATCTATAAATGAGCAGTTTGCAGCCTTCATAGGCACATAAGCAAGCCATATTCCAGTGACAGCCTCCCGGATATTCACAACCAAGTTCATTTTGAAAGCTGCAAACCAATGTTCAAGAGCATTTAAGCCTTTTAAACAGGGGAAATCTTCACATATAGACTGTCACAGCCACATCAAGCATTGAATAACCATGATGCAAGGCCACAAAATGTTGACACTCCGTTGACGCTCATTGTCAATATGGGGCAGGGAGCATGTCGCATTCTCCATTGCCTCTAAAGGCGTCCAATACTTTGGTTATGTGTCACAACAACTAAATCACTCTTTAATTACTTGATCTTAATGACCAAAAATCGTTGACTCTCCATTGATGCTCATTGGCAAGATGGGGCAGGTAGTGTGTCACATTCTTTTTCACCTATAAAGGCGGGCAATACTTTTATTAGATTTATCAACTACTAAATCGCATCTTAATTACCTGACTTACAAGACCAAAAATCGTTGATGTTCCAGGGACACTCAAGGTTAGGAGATTGTATCAATGTTGTCGCTAGCAATTTTGGCCATAAAGACAGCCAATCCTTTTGTTATGCATTACAGCAACCAAGTTTCTGATAAATTACCTGACTTACAGGACCAACAATCCTCGACACTCTGTTGATGCTGATTTTCAGACTAAGGCAGGGAGCGTATCAGTTTCTCTTTTGCCTTAAAGGTGGCGTATACCTCACATGTAAATTTCTGCAGCGAATCGCCACTCAAATTATCAATGATTCAAGACTGAAAATTGTTAATGCTCCATTGACTTTCATTTTCACAATGGGGTAGGGGGAGCGTCTCTCTTTTTTTTGCTAATAATTGCAGCCAATACATCAAAAAATGAACATAATATACCACATTCAGTATTTTGCAATTCACAGTAGAAAACCAAAACCGGAGAATGGAACCAACAGGTCCAGCAAAACCTCGCACAACCTGCCAGTCGATGGGTATGGGTCTGGGTTTGATCCACCAAAAAGCAGCTGATCAAGATTTTGGATCAGGTTGGAACTAATCCAAATGATTTTTGTTGGCTGACCCCAAACAACTAACAGATTACCTGGACTCTTTCCTATCACTTGATTCCCGTCTACAGTTGTCCATATCTGAAGTGTGTTCTTTATCCCCATATCTACATTTATCTTACATTTCATTCGCCACAAGTACTAATAGTAGTGAAATTTAATTAAAAGTTGTTGACCCAAGAGGAGATTGAATGTTTTCCCTTCTCGAATTTTCACCACCTAAGATCATTATATGTTCTGCCACTCTATTGGAAGGAATACCTGATGATTGAGTGTAATATTGCTCCACAGGCTGTTTATTTCTGTCAGTTGTATCATAGATTTACAATAGTGCTAAAACTGATATAATTTTGTATGTAAAGTGGTACTATTGCACAGAAGAGTAAATCTGTATAAATTATAATGTAAGTGGTAAGATATTCAATATTGATCTCAGTACCATAGTGGCAACTTCTATACACTGGTACTTATCTAGCCTCAGATCATGTATCACCCTTACAATTTGGCTATTATTCAGTTTTTACATTCCGACATGTTGATGATTGGATTACATCTGATTTCCAATTCTTTATTCATTTCTTCAAACTGATTCCCAATAACAGACTTCTCTAACTTGGAGCAAACATTTCTTGTTCCCTGATATTATTACTGAGGTCTGTTAATAGGTTGTGAGATTGTGCTGATGGCTCTTTTTGCTAACAAGTCTCATTTGCATGTTGTATCCAGGTGTTGAGGGTATTTCAGTGAAAAGCTAAAGCTGAATTTTTCTGACAATGCCAATCAAAATTCAACAAAATTGGTCTTGGCAAAACTGAAATGTGGTGTGTGGTCGGAGGTGTCCTGTATTTTACCTGTTGTACTGTGATAACATGTACGCAGAGAGGCACTCAGAAACCTGAAAAGATGCAATTTATCAACCACAACTCCTACAATTAAAAGACAGCAGAGTGCGATTCTACACACTAGATTTTGCAATTCTTCAGATTGGCTCCTTTTCTTAATGGATGGTGGTGTTGCTGGCAGTTTTGGTTTTGGTGGTTAAAACGTTGTGTTGAACCGTCACTAAGTCAATCATACATGGACTTTTGCTAGGTAGTATTAGATGTGATGACCTTGAAATGATGTCCACTGCAAATGTACCCTTAGATCTCAGCGAAAAACGCAGCACCATAGCTATCGGCTACTAACATCCTGACATTTCGGGCATCACCTTTATGAAATCCGAGCTGCCTCCATTCTATGTTCAGTCATACCACATTCCAGGGAACAGGTTACCAACGCAGTAGTATGTGCTTAGCAGCTCGGTAGTGTTCACAATACCCGCGCCACATTAAGCCCTCTTTTGCCAGCCTCTTTCGCAACCCCTGAACTGCAACCTTCCCCCTACTCCCAAATCATACAAACCACTAACGATACAAACACCATGACAATTGAAAATGTAAAAGATAAAAGTTTTAGGGATAAAATGAATACAATAATTCCCCGCTGTCAACGGACGCCTGGTAATGTACTGCACGAACACCTGGTAAGAGAGGCAAGAACCGAACATAACATACGTGTTGCCCCTAGTCCCCCACGGTTTTTGTACTGGGATAATTTCTCTTTTGCCAGGAAACATAGCTGTCGATTAATGCAGGCCCTAAAAAAAAACAATTAGCACTAAGAACCAGATGCCAACGACCTCTGCGTAAACTGACAAGCGCTATCCTCTGAATGCTCCGTCAGTTCCCAAGAAACGCTTGCATTGAACTCGTAGAACTGTTCATACTGATCCTTGGTGATGACAGCCACAGGTTTGGGCTCGCTATTTAGGAACTCCACAAATGCATTAACATGTGGGAAATCACCAGGAGTGCGTCCTTTCGACGAGTTGCTGAATGAATTAGTTGTTGGCTTCCAAGATGGTGAATATTTCTCCCCATCCAGTAAAGTTTGAAACAGCACTTGCGCAAACTCGACAGGTAGATTTTTTTGACTCTCCGGTCTGAAATGGTGGAAACACCACTTGTAGAAAGTTTTGAAGTGATGGTTTGTCACAGGTTTGATTTTGGGCCGAATTGTAGCCATCAGCTCTGGCAATTTAGCAAGTAGTTTCTGATTCGAGTTTACACTACAGCGCGTGTGTATTAGCGGCAGCCATGACTAGATAAACCGTGTGCGTACCCGATCACATCCATAGAAATCCTAAATTCGTCTAGGGTGATTGTCATCTGTGTCGCAGCGTTGCACCTCCACAGAATGAAGTACATGAAGGCACTGTCCGACGAAACGCCCAAGTCGTCCATCCTACAGGATACTGTCAAAATCGGACAGGAGAGTAAGCGGATATCACATACCACTTCTGGAATGTCGACGGGTCAATACTATTAGTTTCCGGATCTAAAGGCCGACCATGTGAGTGTCTCGACATCAATGAACTCCGGTAGAGGGTAACATGAGGCACGTACTTGCATATCCGTGGAACCATTTCTGCACCGCATTGGCCCTGGAAATAGTAGCGAGTTCCTTAGCCGATTTCTTCGGAGGAGGATTTGGCTTTGGTTTCGTTGCGCGTATGGGAATCAGCTCGCAGTCAGACCCTGATTCAGTGGTGATCCGGGAAGATGCAACTGCACCTCGCTTCCGCTTGCCGATGGTACGTGTGTCAACAAAGGAGGTTTCTGCCGTCGCAATTGCAGTAGAGTTCCTGGTCGAGGATCTCGTAGAACGTACAGTTGAGGTAATCGAGCCACCTATAGTTGCAGTAGTAGTAGCATTTACCTTTTTTTTAGGTGGCATATTGCAAAAGCAGCGTCGGATGAAGTTAAGGCAGGCTAAAATTGTTGGTGGGTGAAGTCGAATCAAAAGTAGGAGCTCAGACGATAAGATAATTGACCGTTTCGGACGAAGTGAAGCTGTAAGTCAATAGACTAAGGTGCGCTAGTATGAATGACGAAAGCTGCAGTGATTTGAGTTTGGGGTTTAGGGTTTGGAAGATCGTAGGTTAGGGGCATATTGAACACAGGTATTCAAGCACTAGAAAATTAGGAAAACTTCAAAAAGCATAACTTAAGTCCACAAAAAATTATACAGCTTAAACAGAATATTAAAATTAATCAAACATTTATAACTCAATTTCTATTGACTGCATAATAAGAACAAATATCAGCAAAAGAATAATTTTTTGCTAACAGTGAGTATCACATATATACTATAAAATAGTTACCTGATTGTCTAAAAAACATTTGTAAAATTTGCAAAACAGTTGCAAAACAGTATTCTAATTCTTATTATCATCAAAAAGATACAAAATTCTGTATTTTCTAATAGTGTAGTATTTCTAAATTGTAGGTCAAAATAAAATGAAATTTAATTCAAATGACATGACGATTTGTCTCTTCCAGTTCTGAATTGCAATTAAGTCTGAATGATACCTTTCTGATAGATTAGTTGATAATATAGTTAATAAATTCAAAAGTTGGCAGATATAATACTATCTAAAATAATCTGTCTATATTCAAATACCTACTGCACTCCATATAGATCCATTAACCATTGGTAATTGTCCAGTCATTATATATTTGACAGTGTAAAGTATGGTGAAATACACATTCCAAGCCTATTATAATTTGTATAGATTGTTCAAATTCTCTGTATACTCCAACATTATATCCAAGTAAAAGCTGTCAAATCCTGCAAAATCTGTACCAATGTGTTCTAAGTACTACTAATTGTACAATAAATACAATTATAGAAGAGTTCTGTTATAGAGTGTGAATGGATGTATAACTATTTCAACTTTACATCAACAAAAGAAAGCAGACATCATTAATATATCTTGCTTATTCTTTTCAATACACAATACACAATATAGATATTGTCAACTCCATTATGATTCAACATTGATTGAAATTTACAGATATTAATAAAGTATATTAAATGAAATTCTATTAGACTTCTGACTACGTGATCTATACAACTTATACAATTGTATTGATTAATCTGGAATTTGCTATATCTAAATGCATATTTGTTAATCTGTCACTGTATCTAATTATCTATCAACCTATTAATCAATTTGGCTATTAATTTATTTATCTATTCTAGTATATATATGTGCAAGTCTTAGTCTACCTGCATATCATTCATTCAGTATATGGATACCTCTTTCTATCCATGAATCAGTAATAAATCTTTTTTGGCAATACATCAGTATAGTATACACCTGTAATCAAGTTTCAACTTGATATCAAGTGGACTGACAGAAGTACTTTATTTGCACAATATAAAATACTCTAGATACTAAGTACACAATTACACAATATTGTATTCCATATTTCTGGTTATTTCGAGTATATTCTGATATATTCTATTCTATCAAAATCTTTTGGTAGTTGATTATGTTACCTGTTGACAATATGTCTATGTAGTCAAAAACTTTAGCAGTTTGGAGATATATTTATGATAAAATTAGAGTATACTCTGATACTAGCTAAATTTGAAAGCAGCTGAGATTACTACATATGTCTTTCAGAGTTGGTGAAATATTATAACTATATTTTCAGTCACATTTGTTGTTCTAGATATATATAGTATTTGTTGTATTTTATTTGTCTAGTATAAATATTTGTATTGTACAACAGGAATATTACTTACCAATTATAACATGGTACATATTTTAAACCATTACCAGTCTGAATATATTCATATTCTTAGTGAATTTTTGGATACTTCTTCAACTCACTTACTTAATACCTGTATGGCAAATGTAAAGTGACTAGATTAGAGTGGAATTATTGTCTTTGGGTGAATGCAAGATATCAATGGAAATTGTAATTGAGCAATAATGGAGGTATATATAAAGTTTCTAATTATCTTATCTACAACAGAAAACTCAATGGGGTAATGTTGAAAATTGGGAAATATGTATCAAGATGGTACTGGCAGCAGTTGAAGCTGGCAATGAACCAAAATTAGAGATATATATGGAGTTTATATTGTAGTAAACTTGAAAGGAATGCTGAAAGCAATATTTCTACAGTACTAAAGATACTGTAAATGGATATTGTCAGATAAGTTAAAAGAAGTACAAGGTTATAGCTAATAGAAGATGATCAATTATCCATAAAACAATGTTGCTTATATATATTTCATAATAGTTATTCTGAATATGGTAAACTAGAAATGGTTATTATTTAAATAAAATAATATAATACCCTCTGTCTGTTAATGGTATGCATATTCCCCAGTCTTTGTATGTAAACAAATATTTTCTTTACCTGTCTACACTTGAATAGTCAGCTGTATGTATATCAACAAAAGTGAAAATCATCCATAGAGTATGTTGTACACACCCATGACCATGTACAGCTCAAATGAAACTTCTGGTAAACTCTTTGTAATGTGTAGTCTATTGCCATTACTAGTCAGTTTATAGATATTGGTAGATATATCCATTAAACTATATATAGCAGAAAGCCAATCAATCCCAGCTAGTTTTGACTACTGGTTGGCTTCATTGTTACTGGCAGACTCTAGGAATGCATCCACTGTGGCAGCTTGAGATCCTGCTTGACAGAGCTATTTAGAGCTCGCTTCGCAGATTGATTGGGATCCTGATTCAGAACCTACTTGATAGCTTGAATACATGTCAGATTGAGATTCTATGTTAGAGCAATATTAAAAATAGCTATAATCTGGGAGGAATAGCGATTCCTTCTGAATCTTTGGGCTAATTGAATACTGACATGGTAGAAGCTTGGGGCAATTCAATGCTTTATGTGTGTTGAAGCATTGACATTGCCATTGATGTAGCCAACCTATTTAACTAATTGCTTTTAGTATTATCACTGTTACCATTACCATTAGCCGTAGTATTGCTATCACCATCAACATCATTGTAACCATCTGTGAACCAAATGTATATGCATATGCATACAATTACTCCAGACTCTGCTGCCAATACTAAGATGGAAATCTCCATCCCCTACAATCCAATTAGCTACCATCCTAGTAGTATTTTACACCGACAATATCAACTCCATCACTGTGGAACATGTGCGATTCTGACACAGTAGGAACAATAAAGGAAATGTTAACAATGTGATATTGACCAATGTAATGATTTTGGCCATGATACTCTACCTGCCACCCACTATCTACCATATGCCACATGTTACATAATACATACTGCCCACCAAATTCTCCCCATCAAATACTACCTGTTACATGCTATCTTCCTCAAGCCTTACAGTAACTAATACTCAAAACTGAACCAGTTGGTGAATCAGATCTGCCAAAGCATACTTGGGATTATATAATCCAGTAAGATTTGGAGTAAATTGCTTCTTGTGAGGATTGAAGGATTCACAGTGCAAAATCAGCCTGGCGGATACAGTGGAGTGCAATTGGGGGACTGCATCAGAGTGTACTCTGGAGGATACTTCAGATCACACTTCAGACTAAAGTTGAAAGCACACTGAATATTGACACTGGAGTATACTTGAATTTTTACTTGGTAGCATCTTGAGCCTACATCAGCAAAATGTAAATTGATCTAGAAGCCACATGCAAAGCTTCCAGACACTCTGGTAGCCTTCACCAGTGCTTTTAAGTACACCCAGATGCTTCAAGGCCCCCCTGGAGCTTGGCAATGTGCTCGCAGACTCTCCATCAACATTATTGGGTGCTCCTGAAATCACCTTCAGTTATGGAGGTGCATTGAGGATGCTACCAGAGCCGACTATTAGGATAGTCAAATTTTGGAGCATCTGAGACCTCTGCGCAGGTCTGCAGGAGACTTCGAGAGGAGCTGAGAAAACTGCAAAGGTCTGGGGGAGACTTCGAGAGCAGCTGAGATCTCTACGTAAGCTTTGTGGAAGACTTCGTGAGCAGCTGAGACCTCTGCACAAGCGCTGCTGGAGACTTGGTGCCATATTTCCACAGCAGTAGTGAATAGGGTTCAACAACCACAAGCCATTGTGTCTATCATATTTGTCTTTGTTACAGTCAAAAGATTCGCTATATTATAATATGGCATGTATTATCTAAGTCTCTCAATATATATACATACGGTGATACAGGGAGAAAAGAGATGGACTCAGCGACAGGGAGTATATATTTGAGAGACCCCAGGGCAGATAGCCATCATCGCATTATACGACATACACACTCTATCATTCCCAGCTCTCTATCTCATGCACTCTTGCTAAGCCTTCATTGATCGATGCTATTTGTATGGTTCCTCACACACTCTGGCCAAGCATTTATAGATCCATGCAATTTGTTTGGTTCATTATGGCCGGATATCCCTTCGTATCCTCTCACTCTCTTCCTACGCTCCTCGAGCCAGAACTGTTCATTCGCAAGAATTCCCTTTGGGTGCTATGCGATTTGCGGTGTAGTGTTGATGATGGGATGTCTGCCTTCTAGCTCCATAGTTTTACCGCACCGTGATACAGTGAACTTGGAGATGCACTCCCAGGGCGTAATCGAGCAAGTATGGAGATGCACTTGGAGACCGTAATCATGCGAACTTGGAGGCCATAATCATACGACTTTGGAGTTACACTTCGACGCTGTGATCGAGTGAGTTTGGAGATGCACTTGCAGGCCATAATCGAGTGAGTGAGGAGATGCACTTGGAGGCCATGATCGAGCGAGATTGGAGGAGTACATGGAGGTGGTAGTTCGAGAGGGAGCCGCAACGGGAGGTGAGACTCAATTCATTGGTTAAGTCATAGTTGTTGGAATATAGAGAATTGAGTACAACATGGTCTGCAGAGAGATGAGAGACTGGCTGGGAGTGGAAAGACAGTCGATCTTGGGAGGTTGCAGTATGCAGTGTATGCAGTACTCAGTGTATGCAGAACTGGTTGTATGCTGAACTCAGTGTATACTGTACTCAGTGTATGCTGTACTCCATGTATGCTATACTCAGTGTAAACTTTTGATCATGGCATGGAGAGATAGAGAGAGATGACAACACATCGTGTTCTTAGGTGATGGTAGAGTTGAGGATGAGAAAGAGAGACATGGGAGGAGATGGGGGAAATGATCATGAGAAACTGGGACTGAAGAGAATGTCATGTGCAAGTGAATACACCATTTCTGAGATGGCAGGTAGCAGTTCCAATCCGGTGGGTAATAGTACTGATTCGAGGTCTTCCCAATGCAATCAAGTAACTCCTACCCCTGATTTGGCATATCCGCTTGTATCCTCCACATCATTTCCATCGTCATCTCCCCTGTTTTTCTTTCTCGTCCACAACTCAACCATCATTGCAGGACACAAAGTTAAGTCATCCGCTTTTATCTCTCCATGCCATGATCATGAGTTGACACCGAGTTCAGCATACACTAAGTACAGCATACACCAACTACAGTATACACCAAGTACAGCATCCACCCAAGATTAGTTGTCTTCCCTGCATTCTCATGATTACATGTTGACCTCTGAATGTAGCTTCAGTTACCGGCATGCCTCCCTACAAGATTGACTGCCATCAGTTAGCTCTCCATGACAGGTCAAAGGTAAAGTGACTGTGTCACATTCCCATGGCTGCCAGTCAACTAACTGATGAACAGAGTCTCAGCACACAGCACACCGTCCGTCAAATGCCTCCCAGTACTTGTCCAATCTCACACTATCACATCTTCGAAGTGTATCTCCAAACTCACTTGATTACGGCCTCCAAGTACATATCTCCATTCTCACTCGATCATGTCCTCGAAGTGTATCGCCAGACTTGCTCGATTACTGACTTCAGAGTCGCATGATCATGGCCTCCAAATAAATATCTCCAAACACACTCGATCACGGCCTCCAAGTGCATCTCCAATGTCTCTCCACCTTGGCCTCCAAGTTTCGTCGATCACAGCCTCCAAGTGTATCTCCCAATACGTTTGATTACTGCCTCCAAGTGCGTCTCCAGTTTCACTCGATCATGGCTTCGGAGTCTATCTGTGAGTTTACCTGATCATCATTTTCAGGTGCACCTTGAATTGCTGTCAAGCACCGCCTACAGCCAGTCCAGATATACTGTGTGTAGATGAGTAGCTATATAGATACATAGATGACAATACAAACTGAATACAAGAGTTTTAAAAATTGTTCAATGATAAGTAGTAGCTATGATATGCAGGCGCATCTGCACCGTTCCCAAAGATGTTGTGTTTGCCAGAATGCTCTACTGTGATTCGAGGTGCTACTAGACTTGTCGCCGGTGCTCGGAGGCTTGACGTCGGCGCTCCCAGGTTTGTTGGCGATGCTCCCAGGTGTTCCCAGGTGCACCAAATGTTCTCTCTGGTGCTCCGAGGTGGTCCCAAACTTATCACAATCACTCCTATGGTACTCCTGTAACAGTCATCTGAGATCCCAGATACTCTGTATGCCGGCTGCAATACCCTCCTAGTGTCTGATACTCTCCTGAAATTGACACATAGTTTACACTCCACATTATCTCAGACACTCCTGGAGGCTCCCAGTGACTAAAATACATTTTGCTGATGTAAGATGGTGTGGTTCTTGAAATCATATTTCAAGGTATACTTCGGAGCATGTTAGGGCGGTGTTATAGTGGTAGGTAGATGTACTCAACACGGCACTGGATGTGATTCAGCTTATTCTTTTCCAGTAGGAACTGTATTGTCCATTATCATTTCTACTCAATCTTGAGTTGATTCTGAGATTGTGGGAGAGGCTTCACTCTTCATTCCCTCATGTCACAGAGCGAGTCCATATCATACTTGATTCCTTTCACGTGAGCCAGAATCGCTGAATCATAATCTGGTATCAGAGATTGTCATTTGATATCTCTAGATATCTGGGATGTTTTCTGTGTTTTGTTAATGACAGTGGCAACAGGTATCCTAGCTTGTCCCCTGTGGATAGTACTAGGTACTTGAATAGATTTCTGCTCGATTATCGGTGGAGCCTGGTTGTTTATTTCCAATTGGTATGTTTGATTGTTTAAAAAATAGACAAGTGTGGGTTGCAATTCTATAGCTGCTGATAACTACCAAATACACTGTGCCACAAAAAGATATTGTTTATCGTAAAATCTTGAGATTACTTCCAGAGACCCACAATCTTATATCAACTGTCTGTTTAAAGGTAAAACTCATTATTGGTGTGGGGCTGCCGCTATAGTATGTTTATGGTACTTATATACCTAATAGATGTGTATGTATATGTACATAGGTATTACTAAAATGGCAATAATATTTCTGATACTACTTTTGCTGGTAGGTTTCTGACTGTTCACTGCTAGTGCTTGTTCTTCTCAGTGCCCGGACAATGTGACCTCTATCTAGCTAGGTCTTTAAGATGGGACTCCTTTAGAACTATCTTTAAACTATAATGTCATAACTTAATTACCAGCCAGTGCTATCAGCAATTCTTTCCTCAGGTTATTATGTTCGCATATGATTTCATTAGAAGAGTTACGCTCCCAACAACTGTGGGCCATCATCAGATGCATAGTATTTAAGTAATTGATGAGATCAGAATTTCAACTTGGATATTGTGCTCCTGCATGTTGCAGCAGTTGGAACATTACTCCATTATAGCTGGCAGTGCTTTATTGCGATATGTTTTAATAACTGAAAGTTATTAAATGTCTCGCCTTAATCTGGGTATTCAGTATTGCTTCAGAGATTGAATGGGCAACCATGCAAAACTCTGGCCATCTAAATTTGATGTGTCAGCTCCTATTATTACGTAGCATGACATTGCAATGCATACTAACCCAATCATATGAGCAGGGTTCCATCCAGCCACTGATTTTCAGTTGATGCCATAACTCCCTGTGAAATATGATACATAGGCGGAGACCATTCTGTTTGAATGTGATGTACTCCAATTGTTCCATATCGACTGAGACAATAGGTCAGAGATTCGACATACATGCATAATGACTATCGACTGCTGTATCTGTGTGCCAGAGTAATCTCCAGTCAATCCAGACATGTTCCACAAGTATGAGTTAATAAAGGTGATCAAACACTATACGCACTGTTGAAACCAAGTGAAATCTTAATTTCCAAGTTCTGGCAACATAGCTGCTTCATCAAAGTGAATCTGCTAAGCACTATTGATTATGTGATCCACACCCGACTCATGTGTCATCGTGCCAAAGATCACCTGACTTGCGTACTTGTGATTTCTTAAATTGACGTAATGCATGTCATGTGACTAGACTGAGAGGAACTCCATAACAAGTATTGATATGATTATTATCAAGTACTATGAATGCTGTTAAGGGAACACCCCTAATAGAACATACTCACATGTATACTTGTAACTGTCTTGAAAGCAACTGGGAGGTGTACTGGAGAGTGTATGCTGCTGTATATGTGGGAGTGTGCTTATTGGTATACATGTGAACATAGTGGGAGGTGTATAAAGACATATACTTGAAGATACACTTGACAGCTTTAATGGAGGTGCACTGGGGAGCATACTAGGAGGTACAGCTGGAAGTGTACTATGAGGTGCACATGTGAGCGGACTTGGATGTGCACTTCGGAGCTTATTTGTAGTGGTACATACTAACATTCAAGGAGGTGTGCTAGGGAGCTTACCAAGTGGTGAACAGGTGAGCATACTTGAAGGAGTATATGTAAGTGTATGCTGAGGTGTACATGAAAGTGTATATGGTGCTTTAGTGGTACGAACACTGTGCCATGTAATGGTAAGCACTCTCAGAGGTGTATTGGTAAAGATACTCATATGAACAATGGTTAGGGTACTTGGAGATGTACTGCATAGAGTACTGAGAGGTACACTGGTCAGGTTACTCAGAGGTGTACATGTCAGGGTATTCAGAGGTTTACCTGTTCATGAGTACAATGTAAAACGTTTTGGAAGCCCCATGCAATCCTGCCTGACACTCAGGTTGATCACACCAGTACTCCTAAGTAATTTCAAACGCTTTCAGGCCACCCTGGAGCTGAGCAAAGTGCTTGGTGATACCATAAAAGCATTTTCAGGTGTGTCAAAAACCACCTGCAGGTATAAAGGTGTATTCAAGATGCTGTGATATTTGATTTCTAGGATAGTATCATGTTGAAGCAGGTGAGACCATTATGCAGATCAGCAGGAGACGTTCAGCATAGCTGAGACCATCTGCGCAGGGCACCAGAAGACTCCAAGAGCAGCTGAGAAGCCCTCTTTGCAGCTTGGCAGGAAACTTTAAACTTGGTACTTGATTATCACTGCAGTGGTTTTTAGGGTCCCATAACCATGACACATTTTGTGTATCATTCATCCTTGTACAAATCATAACATTTGTTACTTCATATTTTGGCTTGTAGTATCTATATCGGTCTATTTATATATAGGAATATGGTCAATCTGGTTGCGGATAGAACTCGAATTCAATCAGAGGAGCATGTGGAGATACCAATTGAGTGAACTTGGAGCGGAACTTGGATGATGTGATCAACTGTGTGTTGAGATACACTGCGATTGAAGCTGTGATTAAGTAAACTGAGACATGTACTTGTAGGCTGTGATCCAGTGAGTTTGGAGATGCACATGGAGGCTAGTATCAACTGAGCTTAGACATAAAGATAGCAGCCATTATAGAATGAGTTTGCAGATGCACATGGAGACTATGATGGAGTGATGTTGGGGATGCACTTGGAGGATATGTTCAAGCAAGTTTGGAGTTGCACTTGGATATCATGATTGTGCGATATTAGAGAATTTCTTGGAGGGGGTGTATCTGGAAGCAGTTGATGTGAAGGCTGTTGATCTGGAGGCAGTTGATCTGGAGGCAGTTAATCTGGTGGCAGCTGATCTGGAGGTAGTTGAATGGGCCGTGCAATAGCACATGAGACTCTATTCATTGGTTAACTCATAATGTTGGGAATATAGAGTGTAGAGTACAAACATGGTCTACTGAAAGATGTGAGATGAGAGACTGGCAGGGAGTGGGAGACAGTCGATCTTAAGTTGATGCTGTACATCGTAAATACTTGATGTGGTGTTCATGCATGATCACCGCATGGGGAGATAGAGTGGGCCAACTTACATTGCTGTTCCCAGGTGATGGGAGAGTTGAGGGCAACGAAGTGAGAGATCAGAGGAGATGGGAGAAATCATTATACGAGACTGGGACTTCGGAGAATGCCAGGGGCCGAACCATTTTCAATTACCGATCTGGCACCTATGACTCCCGATTCAGCCTGTCCACATCTTGAAATGAGGTATTCTCACCCCACTCAGGCGTATGTTACCCCTGATTTGCCATAACCCCTCATAACCTCCATATCATTCCTATCTTCATTTCCCATTTCTCTTGCTCCTGTACAATTCCACCATCATTGCACAATACAAAGTTGAGTAATCCCTCTCTATCCATCCATGCCATGATCATGAGTTAACACTGAGTACACTATACACTGAGTACGGCATAGACTGAGTACAGCATACACTGAGTACAGCATCTAGTAAGTACAGCATCCACCCAAGATTGACTGTCATTACTTTATTCTGATGATTACATGGTGACCCCTGAATGTTTCTTGACCTTCCTGTGTGCATTTCTACAAATTCATCCCTACTAGCTTGCTCCATGAGAACTCCAAGGTGTAGTTAACTTATTATATTCCCATGGTTGTGAGTTACCTAACCCATGGATAGATTCTCAGCACCCATTGTGCCTTCCAATTGACAACCTCCAAGTACTTCTCCAATTTTGCTGTATACTGTTCTTCAATTACAGCTCCAAATTGGCTTGATCACAGTTGTCAAGTTTGCATAATTATGGCCTCCAATTGGATCTTGCAACTTGTTCAATCACAGTCTCCAGAATCCTCTGATCATGGCCCCTAATTGAATTTTCAAATTTGGATGCTTATAGCCTCCAAGTGCATTTTCAAACTTACATGATCATGGCCTGCAAGGACTTGTCCAAACTCACTCAATCATGCCATTGAGGTTTGCATGATTATGGCCGTAACAAGTATATCACCAAACTGCCTTGATCAGCATCTTTAGGTGCATCTTGAATTACTCTATAACACTCCCACCAGTCAATCTGGGCTTACTGTGTGAAGATGGATAGCTATATAGATACATAGATACAGAGTTGAAATTATAAATTGAATACATGAGGCTTATAAATCATTGAACAATAAGCAGTAACTACGATATTCTGGCACACCAGCAGCATTGCCAATGAAGATGTTTTTTTTTGAAAGGACTCAACCACAAATCCAGGTGCTCCCAGGCTCAGTACATATATTCCGCGGTGCTCTGGGAGATGTTGCCTGTGCTCTGAAGCTTGTTGTTAATATATTGAGACATATCAGTGCGGTACCCAGGTGCTCTGCTGGTTGTCACCAGCCCTCCAAGGTCCTCCCAGACATTTCAGCAGCACTTTTCAGTGCACCTGAAGGCCACTCCATCAGTTCAGTCAACTCTGGGATTTGACCACCCCGAGATTCTTTTCCAACAACTCTGAAACACTCCCAGAAGCTCCCAGTGAGAAAATTCATTTTGCAGATGTCAGGTAACTCAGAGGAATACTGGTCAGGTTACTCTGTGTTGTACAGGTAAGTTTACTCAGAGGTGTACTGGTTAGTGTACTTGGAGATGTACTGGCAAGATTACCTGGTGGTGTATTGGTAAGCAGATCTGGAGGTGTACTGGTAAGCTTACCAAGAGGTTTACTTGTAAGTGTTCCCAGAGGTTTACTGGTAAGCATACCTGGAGGATTTCTGGTAAGAGTACATGAACATTTAGAAGGTAAAGTACCTACAGATTTACTGCTAAGAATACCTGGAGGTTTACTGTTAAACAAACACAGATGTTTCAGGATACATATAGCTGGAGGTTTACCAGTCCACATATGAGGTGGCAATCTGGAAAGCATATTTGGAAGTTTACTCGTATGCATCCCGGCATTCATAATGGCAATGATGCATAGAGCAGCACTTGTAAATACATTCTGAGGCGTATTGGTAAAAGTATGTAGAGGTGTACTAGCCGGCGTCATGGTAGATATCCTTGTTAATTTAGCTGGGGGTGAACTGGTAAATGTACTGAGGGTGAACTAGATAGTGAACCTGGAGGTGGACTTGATTGAGTATTCAGTGGTGTGCATGGAAGTATCCTGTGAGGTGTACTTAGTTACAGACTAGAAGGTGCACTTGTGAGTATTATGAGAGAGCTTTGGAGATGGGATTGGCATCCAACAAGAAGGGGTACTCAAGCCATTGCACTGAGGTGTACTTGAAAGCTTACTTTGAGGTATACTAGTGACTACCCAAGGAGGTATACTTGAGAGCATACCCAGAGGCTTACTTGAAATGTACTCACAAGCAAACAATGCAGTATACATCTCCGTAAGCCGGGTGTCTATGCATAAGCAAATTGTGGAGCAGAGACTCAAACAGGCAGAAATTGTGCCATCTGTTGTAATGGGAAGCTTACTTCAGATGATACATCTGAGCCTGTGTTGATCGTATTTCACAGACTATAGTATTGTGTACTTGTGATCTAACTTTGGAGTATACTTTGCAGCCTGGTAGTTGGTGCACTAGTTAGTGTACCTGCCTTGTACCTGGCAGAAAACATCGCAGCATAGTTTCAAGCATAATTCATATTGATCTTTGTAGAAATCGTCGCAGAGTACATTTGATCATATGTTCAGATATTCTTCAGAGGGTAATTTAAAGTATAGTTTGGAGGGTAAAATGAAGGTTGCTTTAGAATGAGGTGTGGAGTGTACATCAGACAGCATCCGGAAGTATACGCATAAGTTGAATACACCAAATAGTTTGGAATGTGCAACGAAGTATATTTGTCAGCTAGGTTGGGTGTTTTTAGTATACATGCAACTGTCAAGTATCAAGTGTAAATATTTATACATATATCATTGCAATCTAGTAACTCTACAGATCTATAGGATCTCATAGTGCTAGATGTCGAATATACCATTTGGTACTGTCGCCGAAGTATCTTCTTTGTAAGGTGTACACTGGGTATGGTTATTGTACCATGTATAGTCGCCTGGGTGAGATTCACTGTGCAAACTAACGCACTACCAGGGGCTGGCAATGCGCTGAAGTGGTATCACTCATGAATGTATAGGAGGGGTATTTGATTACAATTCTACTGGTTCAAATCCCAGTGCTAGCCCCCCAGTGTGTAGGAATCACAGGGTAATGGCTGGGGAACTCAGCCATTTAGCCAGCTTGCACAGAGGTATATGGGATATGGGGCTCTGTAATATAGTAGTTGAAGTGTATACAGTATTAACTAATCGAAACAAAAAAACTGAAGCTCTATTTGGTTTCTACTACACATTGAGAATAAAATAAACATGATTATCAACATAAGTGAATTGATTATAGAACAAAGTTAAACTTGGTATTTTCTGGCCACTATGGAATGGAAACAGTGGAGGGGATTTGTTAATGAGTAACAAGAAGATAATAGTAGAAATGTAAATCAGAGAGTGAAAAATATCTAAATTAACAGAGCCAATCACATTGTGAAACTGAGATATACATATTAGAGTATATCCAAGAAAATGTTCAAATGTAATATAGCAGCAATAATATTTGTTCTGGTAGATTGTACTATACATTTGCCACATTATTTTGTATGTTTGGCTTTGTTACAATTATTATCATTGATTTCCAACTATTCTGTCCACTGCTGTAAAACTATTCCAGCATATACAGTCAGGTTACTCTTCATTATCTCAATATGTCAAATTCAATAAGTCATCAATAAATTCAAGGAACAATCATTTCCATATCGATCCATCTAGTAGAAGTTTCAGTGTTATAAGTTGAATGTTTAGTATTATTTCAGTATATAGAAGTTCTATTACAACATTGAATATTTCAATGTATTTCTGCTTAAGTATAATTTGACTGTTATTTCAAACTATCTATCCATACAAATCAGTTAATATCTAAATTCCTGTATTTTTTCTATCGTATCTTTCATTCCGTCAACTCTCTTCATTATCAACTGCTCTAAAGTACAGCCATATATATCTTGAGTTTGATAAAATTAGAATACATCAGTATATCTCCATATTATCACAATTATGACCTCCAAGTATGATGTTATTTCAGTACTTTTACTATTTCAAAGTGAATTTCCATACACTCTAGACTATTATTTCATAGTGTAAATAACAACATCTGCAAGAGTAATTTTACCACATTTTATTAATAGGTTTATGTACCCAAAATTGATTACTCAAGCTATATACTGATTTCCACTTAATTGCTACTCACAGCAAAAACAATATAATTGAATTTTCTGTAGTCTATTTAAATATCAGACTATAAACTAAATCTATTCAATCTGTAGTGGGTTAGAATGAATTGTAACAATGTGATAAAGCTGCATCTATTCTCCAGTATACTGGAATTATTTTCAAGTAGAGAATAGCTATTTTTAGAAGTTGCAACATATCTGTACTCTTCTGATATATACAATCAGCATTGTGGAATATAATTCAATAAATTCATACTATTGTTGTCTAATGTATACTGTTCATTTAGAGTTGGTACAAGTACTTTCACCTATATTTGGAGACAGCTGTAAAGCTGAATTTAGCATTACAATATGTAAATTGCAAAATTATGGTGTAATAATAGTAATACACTTCCAGAGGCTCACTGCAAAGGAAAATGTTTTTTGGATATTAAGAATCAAATGTCTATTTATATTGCAAAATTCTAGTTTACTATATATATAATCGTGTAAGGTTTTCGAAGCAATTGAACATGAAACAATATATTCATATACAGGAATGGTATATAATGATAATAGATAAAATATAGTTTTGATTTAATTATACAGAACATATCTGAAATGAGTTGAAGCTATGGCTGAAAATAAAACTTGTATTTGCTTGGTAAAGGTTATCAAAATACCTTTGGCATTAGTATAATACATTTATCAAATATTTACCTTATTATTCTCTTTATCACCATATTTAACATCAATTGGATATACACTCTGATACATTCAAAAATTAATCATCTGGATAGGTTCATTACATTCAGTTATCCGCCTCTGTACAGCCATTATGTGAATACAATTATTTTAGTAAACATTATACTGAGATATCAGCCAAATAATGATCTTTCATGCTAGCAATGCCGCAAGCTCCTAGTTACATCACAGTTATACTCAGGATCAAGACTTACTGCATACTCAGCACTACATCTCAACATTGGAAATGATGATTCTTCTGAATACGATTGTATACTTTATCATTCAGATTGCAGCGATGGCTACAGTGTTGAACTGTAAAATGAAGCAGAATCATGGCAAACAAATGATACATCAACTTAACATGTTCACAATGGGCATGCAGAGTATTTGGAGTTGGATTTTGGCAGAGTATTGTATTAACAACCTCAGAGAACCATTGGTCAATATCTGATAATACACATGGAGACGTAATAAACAACAGCTGTTGGAATAGCAACATGCTTCATGATGAATTATTAAAGATTTGTTGGGCTAATTTTGAAATCAAGTCAACTGGTTACTAGCCAGTGGACTGAAATATTAGTTTGGTAGTTGGAGTGTCTGTACAAAAGTATACAGGTAATAAACTATGGATTGTTGGCAAATATCAGCAGATACACACAAAACCCTCAAGGAGCACTGTGGTTAGTATATCAGAAGAACAGACTGGGTGTGTGCAGTGTTAGCAACAGGTCCAGGTTTGGACTGGATAAACGATTCAGGTCGGTTCCAGAACTGTCCAACAATTCAACCTGCTGCTTCTCAGCGGGCCAAACCAGTACCTGTACCCCTCAACCCTCAGGATTTGCCGGGTTTGACTATACCTGTCGGGTCCAATCTCCGGTTCTTGTTTTCGGGTTTCTCCATTTCTGGTCGCAATTTGATATTCTACTGTTAAGTGCAAAATACTAAGTTTGACATGTTGTTGTCTGTGTTTGTTGTATTGGCTGCCTTTATAATCAAATTGAATAGAGACATGCTCCCTGCTACATTCTGAACTTGTGTGTGAATGGAGTGTATACGATTTTTCATCCAGTATCAAGATTATGATTAGAGCTACGAGACAGCCACATTGACTGTTCTGGCTGTCATTAAGCCTGAAATGGATCAGTTTGCACCTGCTCCTGCCCTGACAACATTTGGAGAGCTGATGGAGATACTTGATATTATCAGTGCAAAATCACAAATATAGCGCTCATCACAAGTAATACGTAGTCATATGAGGTTAGCTTCTGGGAAACCACAGTCTTACATATGCATATCGTCTCTCCCATCTGACACAGTGTCCACTTCATCACTGCTTAAGCAATCCAATCCTGTTGAACTGGTAAGCTTTTATGCCTGCACATCACATCCACACCCAATTCCCATACAGGAACTGGATTCAGATGAACACATTGTAATGGCACGTTTTTTGTCTGTATACTAGATATGCAAATTGGGATTATTGACCACATATCTCCATGAAAGGTAATTGGTATACCTATTTTGTTATGTGTCAGCATTATTTCAATTTCAGTGACCAAAGTGTGAGACATGATAATTTGTCTGTGCATGTGCAAGGGTCATATGGGCCATACAAAAGTTCTAGACTCCAAACTGAGTTAATTGACAATTGATTTGTGTGATATCGTCCTGCCTCTTATGGATGAGTGAAAATGCGCCCTTTCAATTAGAGATAAAATGTACTAACAAACTTTAACTCAGTAATGTTATATGAGACATAGAAGGAGCGGTCAATGTATAACGCGAATCTGTATGAATGACCAACATCATGTTGCATTCATCCATACATCCACCTGTATTACTCTGCGCTCAGACCTGGCGCACATGGTCAATATTATGAAAATGGCATATGGTATGTCATGGAAATCGAGGAGAAGGAACTGCATAAAGAAATGTGAGGAAGTTGGGCTATATTAATGATAAATTACTGTATGAATCTATATGCAGCAAATTGCTGGCTGAACGTACTGGAATGTGAAAGTGCTACCTCATCTATCACTCAGAGACCATGTGTACCAGTGCATCAGAAATTGAGAGGCTACAAAGCTTTTGGATGGAACTGAGTATTCATACAAATGATATGTTGGATGTCAATAATAACTATATGATTATGTGTATAAAATTTTTGACGATATGACAACAGTTAGAACCTAGCGGGGATGCAGGGTAGCGGGTGGGGAGCTCCGCCAACTATCCGGCTTGTCCAGAGGCGGAGGGAGTTATCAACATCCTGTCATACTCTAATTAGAGCGAATACAGTATTATTAAACAATAAACAACAAACAACAACAACAGCTAGAACCTGTTTAAGGCGAGCATCAACGAAGTGTCAATGATTTTTGGTCTGTTAAGTACAGTAATTGGAAACTGATTTGCTTGGTGTTATGCATAAGCAATATATTGGCAGCCTTTAAAGTCAAAAGACAAAGCGATACAGTCGCTGCCCCATTCTGGGAATAAGTGTCAACTGAGCATTAACGATTTCAGTTCTTTCGTGTAGGGTAATTGGAGACTGATTTGCGCACTGTTATGCACAACCAATATATTAGCAGCCTTGATAGGCAAAAAAGACACCAACACAGTCACAGCCCCATTCTGAAATTGAGCGTCAACAGAGCATCAACGATTTTAGTAGTTGTATATTCCATAATCGAAGAGCTGTGCTTCCACATTTACCCATAATGGAAGTGTTGCTGCCTTTATAGGCAATGTGGTCAGTGTCGATGTTGCTAAAACCTGAACATGAGCTTCAACAGAGCGTCAATGATGTTGGGTATTGCATCTTGTATAATCAAAGGACTGTGCGACGGCATTTACCCATAATCGAAGTATTGGCTCCGTTTATAGGCAATATGTTAAATTTCGATGTTGCTACAACTACTAATGAGCATCAACAGAGCGTCAATATAGTGTCAACAGAGCGTCAACAGAGCATCAACAATTTTCGGTGTGGCATCTGGTATAATCCGAGGGCTATACTACTGCAATTACCTATAATCAAGGTATTGTCAACCTTTATGGGCAATATGGGTAGAGTCGAGGTGGCTATACCTAAAATTAGTGTCAACAGAGCATCAACAATTTTGGGTATTGCATCATGTATAATCTAAGGGCTGTGCGCCGGCGTTGACCCATAATTGAAGTATTGCCCATCTTTATGGGTAATATGTTATGTGTCGATCTCGCTACACCTAAAAATGAGTGTCAACAGAGCGTCAACGATTTTCATTATTGCATCTTTTATAATTCGCAGGTTATGCTACCACATTCACCTATAATGAAAGTATTGCCTTCCGTTATTGGCCATATGGCTTGAGTCAATGTTGCGACACCAAAAGTGAGCATCAACAGTGCGTCAACAGAGACTCAATGATTTTTGGTGTTGCATCTTGTATCATCCATGGGCTGTGCTACGGTATTGACCCACAATCGAAGTATTGGCTGCCTTTATAGGCAATATGATTAATGTCGATGTCTCTACAACCTAAAACTGAGAGTCAGCGGAGTGTCAACAATCTGTGGTACAGTATGTGAGGTAATTAGAAAGGGATATATTTGTTGGTATACCTAACCAACATATTGGTCACGTTTACCTGCAAATGAGCAAGTGACAAGGTGACTACCCCATTCTGAATATAAGCGTCAACAGAGCATCAACGATTTTTGATCTTTCAGACAAGGTAATTGCAAAGTGATTTGCTTGTTGTTATCCTTAAGCAACGTATTGGCAGCCTTGATAGGCAAAAGAGCAAGTGACAAGGTCAATGCGCAATTTTGAACATGATTGTCAACCGAGCGTCAACAATTTTTCGCGTTGCATCGCACAGTATCTAAGTGGTGATTGCTTGCAGACATCCACAAACTAGGCATTAGCCGCTGTTAGCTTCAAAAGCAACAGTTGAATGCTTCCTGCCCCATACTGAAAATGAGTGCCAACTGAGCCTCAACAATTGTTTGTCTTGTACATCGGGTCATCAAGGCATTGCGTGGATATATGAGATCATAACTGAACTATTCACTGCCTTAGTGTTCCTATATACTAATCATAAAAGGCAAAATATTGATTTCAAAATTGCCGATGTCGCAACCTGCAAAGTGATCAAAAAGGTATTTCTGGATGTTAATAAACTGATTTTGATCAAATATAATTATCAATCAGCAAAATCAGGAGCATTATATCAATCCACAGATGGAACTGCTGGACAACCCACTTACTACCCTCCCAATTCTAACAGGTTTGGAGAGGTTCATCGAATCATACCCAAATTGACAGTTCGGGTGTATTGAAGACCTGGACTGCAGATTCGATGGCAGTTTGGTTACGACCCAGACCCGGCCCCAAAGCAGCAGTCCGAAACTGTTGGTAACACTAGGTATGTGATTTGTGACAATAGATTTAATGGAACAGCTGTGGCAATTCTGGCAATAAATCCATATAGTTTATAGACGCCTCTACAGTGAGGACATAAAAGAATCAGTAACAGCTGTACAGTGTATTATTTCAATCCAAAATCCACATAAAGATGCAATTCATTGCTCTACGCTGGAGGCAGTGGGCAGAAATTTATAATCTATGCAAATAGAATTTCTAGGGCTGGATGAGATTGTACCATTGCTTGGGAGATGAGTCTGCAATTTGAACTAAGGCTCAGGAGTTGTGTCTCATACTGTCTCTCCAATTCTGATTGTGGTATATTGTTGACTACATAACTATGCTCCACCTTGAAACGCGCTACAGACTGTTTCCAATTGATACAGAATTGAGAATCAACATTTCCATAGCCATTAATGAGTGGAGGAAAACATCCTCACAGAGATGCATCTTCACATACTAAGCACCCATTCTTATCCCGCAGTGCTTCTGTCTGTGGTGGCAAGATGTCTCCCATACAGTCTGTAACATAGTGATAACTGACATACAACATGAGTTCAATAACTATCGCACTCGCCAATGTCAATTACTCTGACAGCCCAATCCATGATTGGGAGAGAGTGACTACACATGATAATCCGTCACACACCATGTGATTGCAGCAGTATCTTCAATACGATTCATGGTACCAAGTGCAAGTTAGTTATACTTTATATTGTGTTTCTGACCTGATCCAGTGAGACTGTGGGTCACCTTCAGAGGGGTGGTTCACTAGAATTCAAGACTGATGAAAAGGCCGGCACATTGCACTGATATGTACAGCAATGGCCTACAATCAACATCTCCAGTGGTGTGAGCAGATGAATGGTCATTTGCAAGAAACTCAGGCGAAGAAACTACTTATTTTCCTTCTTTTTATTGTTAGCTGACAGTTGTATTCTGTGTACTAGGATTTTATAGACATAATGATATGCTGGAGAATTGTTAGATTGAATCTGAATACTGTCCAATATCATCCTGCTTGGGATTAATACTTCCAGTTACCATTAAGATATGTCAACTATGACACAGACTTAATTAGTCAGCGCAACTGATTTATTATGGCTGTGAGATACAAGCGAAATTGTGTATTTTGATTGTGGAAGGAAATGGTTGAAATAGATGGGCTACAGCAGTCTAGCCGGAAACCAGTTAGAAGAACCAATTCCTCAACCTACCTCTAAGCCATGGGAATTAAAATCAAGATGAACCGATTAAGTTCCACCAGGCAACTAGTCTGAGTCTTCCTTTGCATAATATGAGGTGCAATATATATTTATCCATTTGTAAACATAATAGACTACTGATATTTCTCCACATATATACATCGCCAGTCAGCTACAGTTGTATATTTATAACTAAATATTAACTGCACAGTAAATTGAATAGGACTAAATCTATATTAGTATTATCAAACGAAGATGAGATGACTGATTGCTGTATTACACGTAGATACATTAATGACACCCATGATAGTACTCTAAACAATGACATAGTTATATATATTATACTCGACTGACTGATACAGACAATATGGACTGCTATCTAAAAATATTTTCCTGCCATTGTAATTGTACTATTTACTGTGAAATACTAATCAAATATACATGTTCACCAGATGGAATTTACAATACACTAGCTGTATATTTGAAGTTAATTTCATTATTTCATCACAATTCAATAGTTTAAATTTTTCACTGTACTACAGGAGAAGCCAGCTTTATATTATATATAAAACTGAAAGGTGTAGTTATCTATAATAGTTTATAAAGTTTGGAGGAGGTTATATTCATACTCTCGGCCATATATTACTGTGGTTAATATTGTAAATACTGAATTTATATAGTTGTATGATTTCCGTATATGCCAACTATTGGTAAAAGCAGGTTCACTTTAATTACTGTTTTAAAATAAGTTAGCAGCTGGCTGAAAATAGTTGTACTTGGCAATATACACTGCAGTGGATTTGTATATATTTCGTACTATTATATGGAAAGTTCTTATTTTATTCACAATAATTACTGAAGATATACAACCTTTCGAGTTGATTTTGTAATCTAATACCATCTTATCTTTAGTTGTGTATGATTGTGTACTGGTTTATTCAAGTCAATCTCTAGTGCAAATACTATATTATAATTTTGAGAATATTTTTTAACTTGTATTTGAATTGTAAGTCAAAGTATTCAACGAATCAAATTATAAACTGTTTACATATGTGTGGGAATTGCTATTTTAAAAGACATCACAGGTTCACCGGATCATTATAAAGTCCTATATATTTGAAATGGCTGTTATAGTGTAAAATATAAAAATTGTAAAAAGTAATAATCAATGTAAAATTGAAATATAATTGCAGCTGTTGACAATAAATTGTAATTAAATATCGCACACAATTTCACTAAAGATTACCAAAGATAAATATAAGTATTCTATATCTGGAATATTAATAATACTAAGAGTTGTCAGTTTACCAGAGTGTGCATTTTTTATATATCTTTTGCATTTCATTTTCACATCCACTTAGACCTGTTCAGTTTGACTAATTCAATAATCTTTATTAAGGTATTATATTCCACCCATGTGTATTTATATTGCATTTTTGACTCTATTAGTATTCAATAATCTTTACCTATAATTTATACATACTCTTCATACAGACTTCTCCTGGCTCTTAATCAGTCATATTATCAGATAGGTATTCTAATATCAGTTATCTAGGCATCAATGTATATAGCAGATTGCATTCAGCCAAATTGTATTTTGACGTTGTAAGATTGTCTGTCTAGTATCATCTGGTGCAAGATTCATCATTATATACAATTTTTAATTGACTTTCAAATGTTGAATAGTAGATATATTCAATGTTTATTCTGAAAATTCTCTGCTGCAACTTGGAAATTATATTTAATTAAAGCACGAAAGTATATTAGACTCACTTCAGAGATTGAGTTATATACAGAATATATGGTAATTGAGTATTGTAGGACTAGTTTGCATGGTAACATACTTCTAGTAGTGGTTCTGAATTGTGATTACCTCTTGTATTCATTTATTGATAAGAATTTCTAATTCGAGTAAATTTCATTCCAGTTGCTATAATCATTAGTACTTGAAACTTTGTCATACAAAATTGAATATCTCGGAATTTGAAGTACTCACAGCATTTGTACAGTAATGCTAGTCAATTCTGGATTTAGTGGTATTTGCTAGAGTATTGGCATCCAATTTATACAGTCTAGTCACTGGACAATCCTCACCCCAAATTCAATATCACCTACTCTATCAGACACTTTCCACTTCATTGATAAGTGATATAAATTATACATACTAAAAGCCTTCCAGAGTGAGAGAAATAGTGCTGAACTCTTTTACAACTGTTAAATACAGTAGAAGATCTACTCGTAGTTATATATTCAGAATATTTGCACGGATATTTGGAGATCTGATGACTTTCAGAAATGTAATATTTTAGTTATAATAATAAGTTGTGGAATTAATTGATATCATAGAGAGTGTTTTTGAGATATACTATTACTCAACAAACTTGGGCATATGAAATAAACTTTGAAATTTCCCTGGGTTTTTAGTTATATCTATTGGGGGAACTGTAGATATCACTTAAGTTTTTTATGAGATATTGCATCAACAACTAGCTGTCTGATGTGAATATTATATATGGATCAAAATTTATTACCAACAACGGAATCATGCTAACAGTATAGCACACATCAATTACAGTGAGAGTCTGGAATTGAATTGAAGGTATTGGGATATTCACCAGGAAGAGTTCAATCTGTAAGTGAAACAGACGGTGGTAGGAATGTCCGGCTAGCCATTAGAGTTTCTAACTTTGCAGTGAATCTGTAGGAAAGAACTATGCAATAGTGTGTGATATATTTGGAATATACTAGAACAATGGAGAGAATTTTCAAAGTACTTGGGACTGTTGTCCAACTGTTACAGAAATTCTAAACCAACTCTAAAACATATATAAGTTGTATGGGATATTGATTCAGAGGACTGTAAATATTATCAGTTACACTCCATATATACATTCGCATGAACTAACATTTATAGTAAACATGATCTATGCATCATTCTTCTTTGTTGATTTCTATGTTATACTATAATTGCTTTCATGCTCAATTATACTCTATTTTCTGCCTGGCTATAGTCAGGAATCCATCAAATAGATAAGTAATACACACTGAAGATGGAAGTATATAAATTGAATAACTTTACTAAGTAACAGAAGTATTTCATTCAAATATGATGTCTATGTGATAGAGTTGATCTCCCATCTCATTAGAACTGATGAACTCAAAAATTTCAAACTCATAAAGAGTGCAACACAACTTACGGCACATCTTGTTTTGAAGTTGATGTTTGCCTGGAGACTGGGTATAATTGAATACAATATTATTTGACACAATCTCTAATACCTAATGATCAATTGTATTGACCATAGCATGCTGCCAATAGCAATGGACATTGTAACATAATACAATTTCCGATGGTAAATATTGAGTGTGCATTCATAAATTGAGACATACCTGATATGGAGTACTACTTCAAAATGAAGAGTGCAGAATATTATGGATAACAACTGAGTGAGATAGGGAAGTGCAAATCCACAATGGAAAGTGATTGGTGGATTTGAACAGTGTCTATTCCTGCAAAGGAGAGCTGAACAGAGGGGTATAATATTGACTACCAATGGGTCATTAATACAAGCTGTAGCATTTGCAGTACAATGTATTCCTGCAGAAGTGAAATCTTTATGGTGATATTGATTGTGAGTAAACAGAACTGCAATCTTCTTGCCAGTGGCATACTCGGATATCCAACAATAAATAACAGCAGTTATCTGTACGATGGTCTGCAGAGTGCAATGTTGAATGAATATGGATCTGGTGAACTTGGATAGCAAAATACGGGAGGCCAAGGGAAATTGATCGTAAATTGAATCCAGTACTTCCATTAAGGTAAACTATGATTTGTATCTACCACAACTATTGAAAGATTGATATTTACAAATTGAAGCTCCTTAGCCTTGAATTAATCCCAGTTTCAGACACTTTGAATTGCGGCTAGCTGGGTATTACATTGCATTGGGCTGTATCTGCCAATTATGGTTGAATAGAGCTCATCTGTAGTTTTTGTATTGTATAGTTTGAGGAAGAGAGAATATTGTAACTTTTATAGAGAAGTATTAGACAGAATACAATTCTAATATATTTTTGTATATGCCTGTAAGTATAATCAAAGGGAAGAGCTGGTATTTAACCTACCAACATAGTACAGATAGGAGTACCTTCCAATGGGGAATGATGATTGGATGTACCAATAGCAGGTTTGTGAGCTTCCTTGACCATGGAATACTTCACATCAGATATTTTTTGCCTAGGAGTCATTTATAATATTGTTGGCTATCTGAATTTGTTGTCAACTATCAGGCAACCTTTTGGTGTTATGAAACATTGAAATCTCCACTGGCTTTGGTTGTGGAACATGATTGTCTCTACTAAGATTTGGTAGTGGAAGTAGCTGGATTGGTGCAACTACACACTTCTGTAATGTGTCCAGGTTTGGATTTTGCCATTGGGAAGTTGAGGTACTGAAACTCAAACAGGTTTTGGGGAAATTAGAAGTGGAGGGGGTTTTATGACAGTATCAGCACAGCTCCATCAATTAGGTGGAGGAACATTCGAAAATCATAACATTTTATCCCAGCCAGTCTAGCTTGGAAGTCGATACTTTTGTTATTTAACCAAATTATCATCCTTAATATCAGCAGACAGTATAGACTCTGAAGGATATTCTTATTCATTATCACTTATTATTGCATAGGTATTATTATTAACTTGCATCTTTAGGTGAAATGAAATTGCAGTTATTGGTAATTTCAAATTCAATATATACAGATAGAGTTCAATGCCAAACTATTCCCAAAACATGAAGATTTACTATCTTCTTGAATACTGGTACTGTTTCAAGGTGAACTTCTTAATACTTCTGTTAATAATAAATGCTCACTATATTGTGAATATGTTTCCAGTCTATAAATTGAAGTATGAGGTGAAATGAAGAGAGATGTTGCAAAGAATAAAAATTGTACTGCATGTAATAGAGTAATGAGAACATGTTATAGAAAGATAGCTTTGAGTGGGTGAGAATGTCATAGGTGATAATTCGTCAAAGATTTGAAAAGATGTTATTTAAGTAGATTATATTTGTTCAATGAATATCAATTCTGTGATGCAAGTTGGAAACAATCAGACTTACCAAAATAGATTGCTTTCTAATTTCCATTACTCAATGTTCACAAATGTATCAAGACTGTGATGGATTTAATCATTTGGGCTTCGTTTAATCCAATCAACTAAGAGTTGAATCATATACATCTGACAAAGTCATATTATTGCAGTATCTGAAATGTTAGCTACTACACAGAGCAGGCCAAATAGAGCATTTAGAGGTTGAATGATGATAATTGCAATACTATATAACATCATCAAGAGTAACAATTAGGGCAGCAGGGTAAGAATTTTGGATGACTGTATCGCATTGAATAGTTTCTGGATTGAGTTATAACCAAACAGAAGAGAATAATAATTTATTATGCAGTAACTATTGAGTTATGTATGTGCAAACTGAGTTTGTTAATGATAGGGGATAGATCTAAATCTCAGAATAAGGTATAGTAGATAGATGCACAAGCTATTTTCATGATTTTCTGGTGTGTTAGAATTTGGAACATATGTTAGTAGTCACTGTAGGCAAATCATGAGAATACTTTCACATTAATCATATTCCTGGAGCTTGTATGAGCTCGATACTTTCAAAAGTTTGAATCAGCTAGTTTATGTGCAGTATCGTTTGGTATTAATGGGAATACATATAATCAACTGAATGAGTAGTACAGAAACATTAAGATTTGGAGATAATCTAATTGACTGAAGTTTGGCTCACTGTTATGATTATAAGTAATACAATCATAAACTCTCATCTAGAAACAGATTTTGATGCTAATATTTTATAAATCGGTATTCAAAAATTACAAATTCATCATGAGTCTCACTGCTTCATAGTTGATCAACCTTCTTGTTGAAATTACAAGCAGAATATAGTACAATGTTAATGGCTAACAAGATTGTATATCATATGCTGACAAATGATTGAATGTAGTCTTCGTAGATAGATATAAACTGAGCATTGAATTGTTATGTAGAATTCGATACAATTGATAGAGATGCAAACGAGTCTTACAATCACAGTTAGTTGGACTCTGTTGAACTATCTTTTCTTCAACTTAAGTCTTTTAAATCAATTATGAACATTATGTAATTTTGGAACCTGAAAGTTGGCAGAATCTTGATAAGCCAGATAATAATATAATATTAACGGAAGCTTTTAACGATAGATGGTACGTAAGGTTCCCAGTGAACCTACTCTGTCACTGAGAATAAACTTCAATGCTAAATGCTAATTTTTGGTATCTTTGTAAGGATAACAGATAATATAATTCAGTTTAAGATATGGTAATTGGAGACTAAAACATATAATTTCATAATAATCCAGTATATTCAATATTACCAGAATTGTCAACTAAATTCTCTGTACGGATATATGATAAACAGAGTTAGTGGAAGTTAGTCACCTACCACATTACTAGGTAGATCTATCAATAGGGATTTATTATCTCATTCCCCTAATCGATTGGTGGCAGCAATACAACCAAAGCTATTTTACAATCTGAAAGTAGAGATTAAATGATACTACATGGTCAATATCAGGTAAAGTAAGATAACTGATATCTGAGAGCCCTGTATTGATACACAGTGTACAGTGGCTACCTGTCTTATATGATATCTTGATACAAAGTACACCAGTCAAGGTAATGCAGTTCCAGTCAGTACACATTCCTGAAGCAATGATCAATATATAAGCATTAGGTACACAAGAATGAGTTACCTGGTTGTGCAACTGTACTGTATAGAAGTAAACAATGTCTGTACACTGTCACAGTAGATTGAAAGGTAGTGATATTGGAAGAAAATGAACTAGGAATATAGCAAGAGCAAATAATCAAGTGCATTATGATCCGGGTAGATACTCTGCATTGGCTGAAGTGGACATCTGGTCAGTATTGTGACTGATATTATACATTGATAATAAATTACGATATGTGACGATTGGCATAATATATTGATTTTGCAGCCAGTTTGAACCCTTTAACCCTCACTCTTGACTGAATTGTGGCTTTGAAGTGCACCAGTGCTTTAATAATAGGCCAAGAAATCCACATTAATAGAATCTTGGATTTTGTATGCAATATTGAAGGCATATCTCATCATCCACCAACAGAATTTGATAATATCACAATGGTATGAGTTGTGCACGGTCGGAAAAAGTCAGTTCGCCACATGTATTATACCCTATAATATATAACCTCCGGCAGTCTCCCATACCAGCCATAATGGTGGATAAATGAAGCTGACCCCAAGCCATCGTACATAATGTAGAGAATACACGCGCAACACATAATAAGCTTACCATTATATTTCTAAGTTACCCTTGGACTTTGGGGTACTAAGTAAGGACTTGCATGGTGATAGCGAGAGTGTTTGTGTATGATATGGTGTAACCATGTATGCTGGATCTGCACTCTGTATCGTCTGCCAGAGGCTGCTTGTGCAATCTCGCTGGCTGGTCTGAACTCATGGTCAGTTGTCAGAGTAGGTGCTGTGATCATGTCAGAGGCTCCACATGCTGTCGCCCTGGTCTTGTTAGAGCCCATTGTCAGCAGTTAGATTCCACATGTATAGCTGCCCTGATCTTGTCAGAGGCATATCACACTGTTGCAGTAGTCTTGTCAGCACACAATGTGAGGTTTTAGAGTCTACACATATTGTCACCATAAGCTTGTCTGAGGCATTTTGTGCTATTGTGCTGGTCTTGTCGAAGTCTACTGTCATTTACCAGAGTCTGCACGTATAGTCACCATGATCTGCTCAGAGGCTTCATATACTTTCAACCTGGTCTTGCCATTTCTGAATATCAGATGTCCGAGTGTCCACATATACTCGTCGTGAACTTTGTCAAGAGTGATGGTCAATTATCAGTTTCTAGTCCTGTGTATCACTAATTGCCATTCCAATTGTAATTTTAGATCCACTTACGCATTAAATGAATGTAGATACTATTCCATCAATTTTATTCCTATATTAAACCATCAAGCCAATATATACATTATACATGAGCTCCTACACATCCTCATGGTTGGTTGCCAACTCCGGATCCCAACTTGTGGCAGTAGGTGCCTTTCAATTTCGACTATTCATTGTGTCGATTCATTCCATACACGTAGCGAGCATCATTTCTTGCATGTCTGGTGGGATACTTCCCATTGTTTGAATAGATCACTATATGTACCTACTGAAATGTTAGATAGGTGTGTTCAAAATGATGTTGTATATACTCTTGGATGTATCCGCTTCAAATACCGCCCTGAGGAAATTTCCACCAGCCCAGTTGTCCATGTAATGTTATACTGCAGTTGTGGCAAGTAACAGACACTCTGTGGTCACCTCATCGGTGAAGTGGGATGTATATAGCCATTGCGTAAAATTACGTTTTGAGTTCTCAAGGAAAGTTGTTGGAATCACACAAGTTAGAGAATGATGGAGAAATTAATTTTTCGCAATCAAATTTGATGGTCAGGAAATTAATTGAACTTATGGTATTCAGTTATACTTCACTCTTGCAGTCTGAATGATAATAGAGGTATGTGCAAGGGGTGATCAGCCTGGATACTAGCTTGTGGTGGTCACTATTTGAAAGTGACCGAAAGCTTGTGGCCTTTTGATCGCTCTGAACACCATGAGCCAATTTGGCAGAGATTGCTCTGGCAGCTGATTGGTGATCCGCAAACTTCGTTGTCAGCGTTACTGCTGAGGGCTTGAATCATGGGAATATCTACTTTGTGGATAGCTGCTTTTAAAATGTCAAACTCCTTGATTGCGGTACTTGGAATTTCATATACTTGCTTGTAGCTTTCCTCGGGTGGTTAGATGACCAGCCTGGGTAGGCGTCCTCACTAAGAATGCTGTGAAAGAATAGATCATTGGTAAAGTCGCACCAATTTTCTGGCACTCTGATGGCGCCCACTGTACGCTTTTGCTGGCTGCCAGTATCAATGGGGTATTTATTCCGCTTTTACATTTCAGTGTTGTCTAAGTCACAGATGTTGCACAAAGCCAATGCTAATAAGGAAATGTTCCTCTTACCTGGAGAGCATAATGTTCCAGGTTCCCTGGAGCAGTGTCATAGAGTGATTGGAATGACTATACAGTGTCAGCTACAGAGTTTAATGTTACAGGCGAGTGTGGTTACTATCCCCCCATGGGTTGCCAGGAGAAAGAGCAATTGGTTGCACCTAGGTATTGTCTGTTAGTGCAGAGGTGGACATTTCAGCATCTACTTGCACGCCACTGTGTGTTGGACGAAATAGGGGTTCGCAACTTGAAATATTGAGACCAAAGTAGGGATGGCTATTTCTGCTCCTACTAACCTGTCGCTTGCTGCTGGAAGGACTTGGTGTTGACATGTAGAAATTGTCTGTCAGACACAAATGTCAAGCTGCAAGTGTCATTACCCCTCCTTCAGTGATCAACCTGGAAGAATGAGTTCAGTGATTTAGTATGTGGGTTTTTCAACCTGCAGATCCCAGCTCATGGTTAGGGTCATTGCTATCACCCATCTGCTGGCTGTCTTACCCCTCATTACTGCCAATATCACTATCCGATTGGTACCGTTGTCGGCCATTTTCATTGCAGTGATTCCCAGGGCAACTGGCACCGGAGTCTTGATGATCATTGCGGCTGTTGCTGCCGTGGGACCTGCCGGTGGGATGTTGTTCAGCATGGCCACTGCAGCCTCCGAATTATTTAGAACTGTTGCGGCTGTTGCTGCTTCTGCCTCATCTGATTCCGTTTGCCATTCTGTGCATTGTATGTTGCTGTGCAAGCTCACTTTGGGTGTATAGACTTTGCATGTACACAGAATCCATGGCTTATCACTGTTTAATATATAGTGCATTTCTATCTCCCATCACCTAAAAACAATGTTATTGGAGTTGAGAATTGACCCAATAATAGTGGTTCCGGTGTCAGAGTTATGGTCCATCTGAAAGTTGAAGTTGTGCTGCAAACATGTCAGAATCAGGTTCATTGTCAGAGTTGAGATTACACTATCTACGTTGGGTTTTCCGTCTCAGAGTTGAAGTCATTATGCTATAGGCGAGGTTGTTTCCAGTGTCAGTGTAGGGTGGTTGATAGCTAGTGTGATTGTCAGAGTTAGGGTGATTGTCAGAGTTAGGGTGATTGCCAGAGTTAGGGTGATTGTCAGAGTTAGGGTGATTGTCAGAGTTAGGGTGATTGTCAGAGTTAGGGTGATTGTCAGAGTTAGGGTGATTGTCAGAGTTAGGGTGATTGTCAGAGTTAGGGTGATTGTCAGAGTTATGGTGATTGTCAGAGTTAGGGTGATTGCCAGAGTCAGGGTGATTGTCAAAGTTAGAGTCATTGTCAGAGTTAGGGTCATTGTCAGAACTTGGTTGGTTGCCAGAGTCAAAGATAAACCGTGTGTGTAGGGTCTCCCAAGTCAAAGTTGAAAGAATGTCGTATTACAAGTACCATTGATTTCAATATCAGAGTAGGGTGGTTGTCAGAGTTATGGACATTGTTAGAGTTAAGGTAATTGTCGGAGTTGAAGTTATACTATATTATAGGTGGAGTTGCTTCCCATATTAGGGTAGGGTGGTTGTCATAGTTAGAAAAACTATCATACTTAATTCAATTGTCACAGTCAAGGATATACCATATACATTGGGTTCTCCCGAGTCAAAGTTGAAGCAACACCATAGTATAGGTGAGGGCTCTTTCTGTATCAAAGTTGGGTGATTGTATGATTTAGGTAAATTGTCACAGTCAAAGGTATATCATATACGTGGGGTCTCCTGAGTCAAAGTCCAAGTAATGTCATATTATAGGCGGGGTTGCTTCCTGTATCAGAGTGAGGTGGTTGTCAGAGTGAGGGGAATCATCACAGTTATGGTGATTGTCGAAGTTTTATGGAATTTGATGGGTCTCCCAGGTCAGAGTCAAAGTTATACGGTACTTTCCCAAGTTCGAAGTAAGTTTTATAGGTTCCATATGTTAGAATTGATGATATACCACTTCGTCAAGTTTCAGTAATCAGCCAATCTTCCCGACTATATTGTTGCCCACAAACCTCTATAGTGGGCAATACTATCAGACTCATCTCCCAGACCCACAATGGAATCTCGCTCTGCGGATCGCACCATACAGGTCGATGTTGAAATCGCACAGTATAGTCTTTAGGTCTATGCGAGTTGAAGGGGTAGAAACAGCTGCAAATGGTGTGCTACCGCATGGTCAGCCAGATCACTCCACCAGTGCTCCCCAGGGCACTGGCCGCTGGCCCGACTTGGGTGTGAACAAAATGAAGGTCTTATAATTTGAGTATTGTATTGGAAGTGGTATAGCTTGATGAAACTGTACATGGTTGGAGGTTGATGGGATTTGGGGTGCAGTTCTCCAATACATGGGAGTAGGCACTTAAGATCATTCAGAAGGTAACTTACTGTAAGGGCATGTATGCCAGCATCCGGCTAAGTAACAGAATAGATTATCTTGTAGGGATACTGTTGCACACAGGGTCAGAGTGATCGCACATGTATGTGTATGTTGTAAGATTCTTGGTCAGGATCATGATTCTCATAAGCAGTCTATTTAAGGTTGATGCTCACCTGGCCAGATGACATGCCAGCGTAGCAACCATAACTTCTAGTCTAAGACCTCACCGTTACATTATCCCCTCTCTAGCCGCAGACCTCCTGGCTGGCATATCTGCATAAAAAGAGAAAGACAAACAAACAAAAACACAACAAACAATCCCAAGATCGTCCTGCGGATATGGTGCACAGGGAAACTCCACATCCACTCGACTGTGATCGAAAGATGGCAAAACCTGTGGCAAGGCGATTGGTACTGGACCACATCCAATCACAAAAGAAAGAAAAGAGAGAAAGAATGCCAATTTGATTCCTTTCCTCCACTATCGCAGCTTCCTTGGGTGGCTGAGATGGAATTCATCCACCCGCTCCTCAGCATTCCCGAGGGTTTCTGCTGGCTCCCAAATTGTACGAACATATCTGTATCCGGCCCATTGAATGACACAATGAAGGTTCCGATAATGCTGTTTGGAGTTGATGATGCAATCAACTGCCCAGTCTTCCGAGTCATCGACGATCATTGGGCGAGGTTTGATTGATGGGTGGCCTGAGTCTAGGGGTGTGTACCGATCGAGTTGTGACACTTGGAAAATGTTGTCATTCTGAATTGTCTTCGGCAGGTCAAATTCATAAGCATTCTTATTGATGACTTTGCTCACAGTGTATTGTCCCGCACATTTGTAGTCGAGCTTCTCAGATGGCCTGGTTGTTGGGAAGTGCTTGGTTGAGAGCCACACTTTGTCTGCAATGTCGAACATGATTTCTTTTCCGCCAGCCAACTTCATCTGTCACTGCTGTGCTTCCAGTATGTTTTCAGGGAGAGTCCGATGCATCTCTGCCAATCCCCCGAGCTTAGCGTGTGCTTGGTCCTCAGACTTCAGATGTGGCGCTTTCGGTGCTTCGAACTCCATCTTCGCGTTCAAGCGGTACATGCCGCAAAACATTGTCATTCTTATCGAAGCATGCAGTGAGTTATTTTACTGGAATTCCGCCAGGGGAAGGAGTTCGGCCCAGTTATCTTACTCATAGTTGCTGATGGCTTAGAGGCACTGATCCATTGTCTGGTTCTGCCGATTGAACTGGCCATCGGTCTATGGGTGGAAGGCGGTTGAGAATTGGTGGTCGAAGCTAATTTAGGAGCAACCTCGAGTCCAGGATTGAGTGGTGCACTGCATTCCGGGGTTGGTGACAATATTATTTGATATGCCATACTTGCAGATCACCCACTCAAAAGTCATTCGTGCCAATTCCAGGGAGTCAATATCCTCACGGCAGGGTAGGTAGATCATTGTCATAGTAAATCGCTTGACAATGACTGATATCCCGGAGTATCCCGACGTGGTTGATTCCGTTTGATCGCTCATGAAGACCATACTGACTCCATGCCTGGTGTTGAACTTTGGTGGCAGCGGTATGTTAGCTTCATATTGTGTGTGGTGCGGTGCTTTCATTCAGTGGCATACTTTGCAACCAGTAAGGTCCTTCTGTACTGCGGTATCTCGTCTTAGCTAATAGAAGTCTCTAGATACGTGTTCAGAAGTTCTAAGAGCTCCAAAGTGACCAGATTCAGGGGTATCATGGAAAAGACATATCCCTTGGTTGAGGAGTGCTTCTCGCAAGTATATTCTCCCCTCAAAGGTGAGTGCTCCGGTGCTGACTTTCCACTGCCTGCCTGGGTCCATGTGCTTATATCCTTCATGCCCACCAGTTTTCGACCAGTCAGGGTAATCAATTTCGTTCCTCATGTCAGTTGGAAGTGGATCGGTATGCTGGGCTGCTTTAATTGCTGGTAGGCGATCACTGAATGTCTCAATGGTGGTGACCACCAAGGTTGCCAATAGTTACGCAATAGGTCTTTTGTAGGTTTCTTCATAATCAGGTCGTCTTGATGGTCTGTCCGCAGTGTGCTGTTTCATTTCCAAGTGGTGAATGAAAAGTCATATGATGAAAGGATCCCCGCTCATCTCGCTTGCCTCCGGGAGAGCACTTTTAATGTTTCAAAATACTCGAGATTGTTGTGGTCCCACTGTATTAAAATTTTATGATTGGCTCCCTCGAGACAGTGTCGTGATTGCCTCACAGTCTCCACTATGGCTAATACCTCCCGTTCATAGGGGTCATAGTTCTGTTCGGCAGGGGGGCATCTTCGAGAACAGAAGTAGACCGGTCTGAGAATCCCAAAACCGTCCTACTGGTTGAGAATACCGGCGATTGCGAAGCCACTTGAGTCCGTCTGAAGGATAATATGCTTTGCCCAGTCGAAAGGCTGGTGGATCAGTGCTTTGGTAATTGCTTTCAGGCGTTTCCAATATGCGAACTTTGCCTTTCATGTCCATTCCCATTTGCTTGTCAATTGCTTTAGTAGGTCGGAGATTGGTGCCGTTACCTTGGCGTATTTGGGGATGAACTGTTGGTAGAGGTTTCTGAAGCCTAGAAACACTTGTACGTCTCAGATTGCCTTGGGCGTAGGCCAGTCCTAGATGGTTGATATGAGGTCTGATTCCATGCCGATCCCGTGAGACCTGTTGATAAATCCGAAGAAGCCCATCTCCGAGGCTCCAAACTGGCACTTTTTGGCTTTCCCATAGAGGCTGAGTTGGCGTAGTCATTTTAGTAACTGTTTTGCATGATCCTCGTACTCCATCTCTTTAGTTGAGTAGATCAGTATGTCGTCTAGGTAGCATACAGCAAAGTTGTCAATGTCAGGTCGTAGGCAGTCACCAATGTAGGGCGGGAATGTGGCTGGCATGTTCCTTGATCAAAAAGGCATGACGTGGTATTCAAACTGGCTGTAGCATGTCCGGAATGCAGTCTTATGTTCATCACCTTCTTTATTTTGGATACGGTGATAGGCGTTCCAGAGGTCCAGCCTGGGGAATATCCGGGCTCCACACATTTAGTTCAGTATCTCCAAGATATGGGGTAGGGGTACTGGTTCTTGACTGTCGCTGAATTGAGCGCCCGGTTGTCAACGCATGGCTGTAAGCTGCCATCATTTCGGTTTGCAAACAATATCGGTGCTGCTGCTGATGATGGTGACTGCTGGATGATACTGTTTGATAGGTTTGTCTCTATGTATGCCTTCAGAGTTCGGAGTTCGACTTCCAAGAGGTTGTAAATTCGTCCTTAAGGTATCTTGAACCCCGGCTCCAGGTCAATTGCATAGTCAATTGGGCAGTGGGGTGCCAGTGTTTCAGCCTTTGTCTTGCTAAAGGCATCCACAAATTCCAAGTAACTTGCTGGAATGAAGTTCCCATCGTCTGTAGGTACCCTCCTGTCTGCTCAATCTGATTTGTGTTAGCTTAAGTATTCCAGAGCAAGGAGGTGGAGGAGAAGAACGAAGTAATCCAGGAGGCCTTGTCATTAACAGTTTGCCCACAAAGGAGGAAAGCCCCATCATCCAGTCACTCCCTTGGGGTCTTGGCCAGCTGGTAGCAGTCATTCAAGCGTCCCCTCGGAGGGTCTCGTCTGCTGCAACTACCGCCACTACTCCCTGCTCGTGGCGTCCAGCGCTTGGGTCTTAATACCTGGTGAATCCAAGGTGCTGTCTTCCAATGGAGCTCCCAGCAGTCCTGTGAATTTCCCAATCTGTAGGGCAAATGCTGGGATGACCTCATTGCTAGCTACAAGGTCGTTGAATGTGGTTGCTCCTAGTGTCTGTATATCTGGACCGTGCCCCTGGAGCTTATGTTTGTCGGCTTCTGAGACCATCGATGCCACTGCCATAGTCATTGGTGTCAGTTCGTCTACTCCACTCAAACTCAGTGATTGTAGGGAAGTCAATTGATTGTGAGCCTAGCTGACGTCCAGATTTCTTTTGTGAAACCATGGTAAGCCATGTACCAGATTGTACACGCGCATTGGTACGACTAGCACATCTGATTCATTATCCAATGCCAGATAGTCCAAATATTGGGTTATAATTAGTGTTAGCAACGGGTCCAAATTGCCGGTTCGGTTCCGGGTCCGGTTCCAACCCGGAACCGGACTGTTGCACCAGGTTTCCGCACAAAACCCGCTCCTCAAAGGTCAACATTTCTTCCTCCAATTAAGTATTGCAGTTCTCATCGTATCGCGACATAATCTATATGTCAAATATGCAGTTTGACGCGTTCTTTCATCTCCTATTCTCCGATTTGCAATCGGACCAATTGTTGTGGAGTTGTGATGGAAACCCGCTCATTTTGGACAGATTTTCGGCTCAATTTCACAGCAACACAACGAATATTGATCCGATCGCAAATCTGAGAATGGGAGATGAAATCGGGCATCAAGCTGCACATTTCGCGTATTGATCATGTTGCGATACGATCAGAATTCTAATACTTAATTGGAGGCAAAGTTGTAGACACCGTAAAATGGAACCGCGGTCCGGTTCCAACCTGTCCTCGAACCCGGTGGGTACTCCTGTTTTGCGGGTAACAACCCGGACTGGACCATCCGGTCTGGTTCCAAACCCGCACTGCAGCCGGGTAACCCGGAACCATTGCTAACACTAGTTATAACCTGTGTCTTCCGGCGGTCCTTTGCATGTTGAATCACTTCTCTGTCTAAGCCGAGGGTGGTGATGTGTGCTGCGTCATGTAATATCTTGAGTTGCTTGAGAAGCCTCGGTACCATACGGATGCTGGTTGCGCCGTAGTCGATAACAGCCTGAACGTGATGCATCTCGCCATTTGGATCTCGTATTTGTACTTTGTGTACTTTGTCCACCAAGTCTGATGTTTTAGTGTCGCATAGATATTGACTTAACATTCTTGCCCTTGGACTCTCAAGAATGACTCTTGATCATAGCGAGATCTGGTGGGGCTGAATATTGTCCAGAGTTGCCATCAGTGCCTGCGCCCCCAATTTCTGCATTCCCTGCTCCGACTTGTCAAACCTCACCCGCTGCACTAGATACTGGGAGAGGTATGCTACCTGTTTGCTTGATGAGTATCAAAGGATTGTTGGTCCTTGATTTGCCGATTGCTGCCTTTGCTGTCTGTTTCTCTGCCTTTGCTATCTCCGGGGGTGAGACTATCTTGGTAGATTGGTTTGGAGTATTGCAGGCATTGGAAGGCTTAATGACCTTTGCCGCTGCACCGTAGGCATTTCCCGTTGGCCTTCCGTATGGCATAGGCCTCCTCGGTTATCCATCGTGATGCAGGTAAATCCTTTCGGCTGTCACCAGATGTATTATCAGGCTTGTCGGACTTTGATAGGTTCTTAGGTACAGCCTTCGTTTTTGAGATTGATGACCAGAAATTGTGCTTTTCCCTGCCCGGATGGGATGACTTGCCCGGTGGCTTCTGATGCTGCTTGTCGTACTTTTCCGGTTCAGTTTCAACATCAGCTGCTCAATCAAAAAGGTTCTCAATGGAATTGAACTTCCCATTCTTCTTGGTTAACAGTTAGAGTTTTGGTAGTAGGTCGGCCTTCCAGCCGGTCCAGACCATATCATACAGCATCGATTGGAACTGCCCTGCATCCCACTCTGCTTCTCTTCAATTCCACCATAGTCGATTGGCGTATGCCCATACGTTCTTGTTGGCGTTGTGGGAACCCTGCGGGAAGCTGTTGAATAATTTCCTAGCCACATTCAGTCTCCGGTCCTTATAGCTATACATCTTCTGTATTACCGGTATCAAAAGGTCAAGATTGTTGCGGCATGGTGAGTTGTTCTTTTATAGGTCTGCGCCCCAGGTAATCAGGTCGATTATAGTCGTCGTTTACATGTCGTGATCGGTGTGGTAGGGCCAGCTTCCAAGGTAGTCTAGCGCGTAATATAATTTCTCAGTGTCATCGTCGAGATGGTATTAATGAGTCCGGAAGTTCAATCGAAGTGAGCCACGATATGTTTCCCAATCTTGAACACCCCCGCAATAGAGTTTTGGCTGTACCATCTTAAACTTGTCCTTCAGGCCTGTGGTCGATGATCCCCGTCAATCTAGTAGTTCTGTGTTATGCTGGAAGAGGAATTCAATAATCTGTTGCTGTCGCTCTGCCATCTCCTGCAGGTGATCGTGGTTGGTGCAGTTGGCTCATCATTATGGTGTGCGGACTCGGTAGGTTCTGGAGTGTCGTCGTCATGATTCCTCTGGTCCGTCCGAAAGGGGGTCTACATCATCATCGATGATTCAGGTCCCGTGATTCGACTGTTCTTCCATTTTGGCTTTTGCTAGGACTCTTGGATTCAGTGATCCAGGGGTGGTCTGACTGGTAATGCTCGGAGTATCGCGACCGATCTATGCACGAAACGTCTCAATGCTCTCACCCTCCTCGGTACTGCATAGAGGATGTGAATGCGTCCGTTTGGGAGGCATTGAGTGGTCAATCGCTTAGATTGTAGGTTGTGTGCGTGTTGCAATGAATCTGAAAAAGGGGTAAAATTGATAACCCATGCATGAAATGTATCCGGCTACTGAAAGACCCAGAATCGTGTAAGGGCATGTATGTCAGCGTCTGGGTAAGTGAGAGAATGAATTATCTCATAGGGATATGGTTGCAAACGGGGTCAGGGTGATTGCATGTATATTGCTATGTGGTAAGAGTCGCGGTAAGGATCATGATCATCACGAGCAGTCTATTTAATCTTGTTGCTTACCCGGCCGCATGAAATGCCAGTATAGCAACCCTAACCTCTAGTCTAAAACATCGCCGTTACACTTACTTGGTTAATAGTTCGACAGTGTATATTACTATGGGTAGTAGTTTGCATTGGTTTCTGGTTAGGCCCCCATATCGCTACTAAGGCAACTGACAAAGGTTTGGTTGGACCCTGCAGGCCGCTTGAATTCCATATCTGGTTTGTAACCACTGGTGTTCCCAGATCTAAGGTAGAGTAAGTAGTTAGTGTCGGCCATACAAAATTGGCACTGTGCTTGTTTGAAGAGTAGAATGTACTTCTCAGAGCAATCTGTCAGAACAAACTGTCACTGCGACCTTCTCTGAGCTACCTGGCCACAGTGAGCTGTTTGTGTAACCTTGTCAGAGCTAAGTGGTGTTCGATTGGCATATTGTACTTACAACTGGGCGTTGCGATTGAAATAGATTAATCAATGTCATAGATTCATTGTAGTTTACTATGTGGCCCGGGGATTGGGTAGATAATTCAAATTCACAGGCCTATTGAAGCTTACTGTATGGTACTTCTGCTCATCTTGGCAACTTTATGTTGGTACTGTATAGTATATATATAGGTCAGGGAGTACATTGGTAGCACCATCAAAGGCACTACAATTCGTACTCTCATATGGCATAGAATTCCATTTTCTACTCATCATGTTCCGTACCTAACTACCCAACAATGCCTGCAACTACTGGCTACTGCAGCCAAAGCCATAAATGGTGTCTGTCTGATGATAATCAAACAGTTTACGACATTAGGAGAGGGGCGGCTACTCCAAATGTCGGCTCTGCAAGCAATCCCATTATATGCATCGCAAGCCAAATTCGTATTTGAAAGCATTATACAATCCCTCTCCGGCCTTGTTAATATCACTCATATCTCCGAAGTGAATACACACTAATGATAATCTTCAGCCTACAACTGTGTATCATGGATATCTTGTAGAATAGAACTATTGTACTGCTGCACTGCATATTTATTTCGATGACTTCTTTATGTCTTTGGGGGTTAGTCATAGATGTAATTGGTATCAAGAGTGTTTCGTATAGTGTAATGTTGTGGTGTCACTTGAACATGGTTTTAGCAATTACCGAAACCATCATTCATTGTTACCTAGACTGTAGAGTACTTGGCAGGTGATATGCTTGAAGGGGGCTTATCAATAGAGATTTTGCATTGTCAAATGATAAAGACTTTTTGTCCACCAAGCATGGTCAAGGCAAACTCTTTTCCAGAGTTCCTGTCAAAGTGATTGTCAGATTGTCGTTTGAGTTGTCTTCGGAGGGCTTCTGTCACAGCAGCTGTTGTTAGAGTGGCAGTTGTCAGAGCGGCTGGTATCAGAACGGCTGTTTTCAGAACAGCTGTTGTCAGAACAGCTGTTGTCAGAACGGATTTTGTTCGAGTGGCTGCTGTCAGAGTGGCTGCTGTCAGAGTGGCTACTGTCAGAGTGGTTACTGTCACAGTGGCTGCTGTTAGAGTGGAGGCTGTCAGAGTGGCTGCTGTCAGAGTGGTGGCCATTGGAGTGGCTGCTGTCAGAGTCGCAGTCAGGCTGGTCGGCAGTTAAAGTCAGGGACTAAAATATTCAATTGGTCAGCACTGGTTACCAATACAGCTCACAATGAGCCAAATAGGCAATCGTGAGATAACCCAATATCCATTCAGAAATGAGAGGGGCAAACTGGGAACACAAAACAGAAACCAAAACTGAGCACATAAAGGAGAGATTTCAAACCCAAGAAACAACCCAGAAACAAAAAAAGCGCAACCCTAGCAGTGGAAAGTATAAGAAGATCATAAATCAACCACCGTCAATTATTACATTGTTATATTGACCAATCACAGCTGACTGAAGTGCCTGTGGGGAAATCTTTCCAATCAAGGTATCATTTACTTGATCAACATCGTGATCAATGTCCTCACTGGCTGTGTTCTCCAGAACCACCTGCACTGATGCAATTGATGATTGCTATCTCTGCTGGGTGTTTTGAATCAACCAATCAATGTTGGCGAGGTTTACCAATCGAGTTGTTTGATGCATTGGCTGACAACCAATCTGCCTGACGTGCCAACATGCCTGATGTTGAATTGAGTAATTTACATCCAATTCTCCCATGACTAAATTTTGGCAAATATGATGCAGGTTGAAGCCCTCACTCCTTATCAGATCACATAAGACAAGGTCCCTCCCCTGCCCAGTGTTTACAAATGACGTTTTCACAGTGGCACACATATTGGCAGTTAGTGAGATATGGATACAAGACCAATTGTCGCCCAAGAGGTGGCAGCACTGAGAATAGTTAGTATTATTGTCATACGAAGAGTTGATGTTAGAGTTAAATATCAGGGTTCCTATGTGTCAGAGTTAAATGTCAGATTTCATATCAGTGACAGGAAGTGGAATTGAGAAGGAGTGCTAATCTGTTTGACGAGCCACTGGGTAAGTGGTCAATTTCCTTACAGAATCAGCTTGTCTGCATTGTTATTTGCTGTTGTGGTTTTCTGGAGATAGTGTGTGAGCTAAGCTACTATTGGAGCCCTGAACCGCAACCCAGCGACAATCTGATTGTGCATCATACCATGGACGTTCTCAGTCGGACATGTTCAGTCCATCTTCCCTGGGATAGCTTTGGAAAACTGAGAATCAACTGTTCTCAGCAAGATCAGGTTCGGTCTGCCTGTGTCAATAACCCCTAAAGGTATTGAACATATGTGATCTGATGGAGATATTTCTTGATCCATTGAGGCTGGGCTAAGAATAAGTATTACGGAGATACGGCAAATACACTGCCAACTAGAGCGAAAAGGCTTTGCCTTGCCCAACATTGCAGCCTGTGTGGAGGCAACCCCAGGGATTCACCATCTAAGCCTCTTCAAGAGACCATCGACCAAATTGATGAAGAACTGTCCGGCTCCAGAGGACTGCATGAATGTAACAAGATCAGTGGTTACATCCATAGGAGGGATATTGATGAAAGGCTTTGTGTTCTTAAACGGAATATGGCTCACCACTGTTCAATGCATCATTATTGTTCATATAACTGCAAAAGCTTGCTTCTTAATAGTTTTGTTGTAGCAGTGCCATCGGACTGATATATCCAATCTTTGGGTGGCCTGGGTTAATTTCCCCGCTTCCCCATTTAAGGGTGACACAGAAGCATTCGAAGTCATCATTGTACAGTGAAAAAGTGATCCTAATTCTGGGCCTTTCTAGTTTCAATCAGCAACTGGGGTGAACCAGATACAATGTTCAGTACCTGACACATCACTCCTATCCACAAACCAAGTATTATTTATGTTGAGAATATAGTCAAATGTATCTGGTGGCGGATGCCAGTGAACCAGGATGAACTGTCCAGAAAACGTACAATGTAACCCATGTTTTTGATGCCATTCACCAACGGAATTGCCAATAATATTCCATTCTATTGCAGATCCAAAATGAGTATACAGAACGCCATATGCATAATTCAATCATAGGAGTCCATTTGAACCGACATGTGACTATGTTTCCTTATCTTGTGGATTGTAGTTCCACATGTTTTCAACCTATCAGCCTCATCTAAGATAACCTGGTGATATATGGTGTAGTCCTAAAATTTCGAATCATTGGCTTCCTGTTGGTTGAGCAAATGGTAGCAAGTCTAAATAGTCAGGTTTACAACAATAATCCATGGTTTACCATCAAGCTTGGCTCGATGGGATGCCCTCATCCAGGTAGAAGTACCATACAGGAGATGTGGTGTTGACTCAGTGTACATAGTAACTTCAGCTTCCCATTCTGCCACCATCGGTTTAGAGCAATTGCAATCTTAGGTTGCAGTAACTATAGTGGTATGTATTGTGGTCATACCATAGAATTATTGTGGGGAGGTGGACCTCCCACTATGGGTTAGAAGGCTCCTTTCATACCTTTTTCCCCTATTCAACTTTCAGTTTGTAGTTGTTAATATTGATTTCCACTTTGTGAAATTCAGGAGGTGAATTGTTGATTTTTTGTTCATAGACATTAACCTGGTGACATATTACAGCTTGTGCTGTCAGAGTCTGATAATTGTTAGTTTCAGAAACAGTATATTTCAAGGGTACAGCATGGTCTAACCTTGCCAGTACTGCAGTCATCAGCCAATAAACCACCCTTCGCCATACTATTCTCCATTTCTGCAATCAATCTCAGTACAACAATTTGGTACAGTTGTTCCTGCTATGGATTATGGTGCGGCTTGTGAGTTCTGATCTGCATGGTGATGTCCAATGGTGCCATTGACTCCTCCAAGTTTTTTCTCTGAAGTTTTAGGTTATCCATCAGCTCTGCTAACCTGCGATTAGCTTCATTGAACATTCTGACAGCTGCTCTGACAGCGGGCTGAGCACAGACAGCTGTTCTGACAAAAGCTCTGGCAGTGGCTGAGCTGTGACCATGGCTGAGCTCTGACAACAGCTCTGACAACAGCTCTGCCAGCAGCTCTGCTAACAGGTCTGCCAGCGGCTGAGCTCTGAGAGTAGCTCTACAGCTCTGACAGTGATCACTTGGACAAGGAGAGTTACTTACCAGTTCACAGTGACATTTTTGGTCTGGTTCTCTACTGTACTTATGCAACATGGTCATCGGCTCCCTCTAGTTCCGTTAGAGCAATGATGTTGAAGTCAGCATCTATGTGATCTAATTCTTCTGTGTCGTCAATGTTGAAATCTTGGTCTTCCTGTTCAACAGACTGGCAGGAGGAATGACTCATTGGTGCATTCTGAGTAATCGGCATGATTCCCAGTTTGGAGACATCCTGGTCCTCCTGTATCCCCAGTAACTCTGACATCCATTCCCCTTCCTCCTCCTTCTGTATATCATCCAATTCATAGACACTGATTTTGTCTCTGGAACTGTCCAGTTAGTCAATAACCAAGGCTCAAGATCATCATTCTCTTGTTTCACCTTAATGACCAATGTTTGTTCCATGTTAAGGGGATTGGTCTTAATATATTAGATTTCTTGCTCAATGTCATCCACTATAACCATCATGTTAATGGTAAAGAATCGCACCATCAGACCGCCCTCAATTTCAGTGAAGGTCAGAAAGTCCATACAGTATCATTTGTCCAATGGACTGTCAATTAGTGCAAATCTGGACAATGAATTATCACCCTGGGTTGACATTGTACTTGCCAAACAGGAGTTAACACCCCGCAAGTAGGTTGATAAATCATATTGCTGAGAATTCCATGCAACAAGTTCGCAATGACACAGAGGCACAGCAGCATTCATGGTGAAGACTCTCAGAATTCGAGGCCTTGTCAGCTGTTCAGCAATATCTACTGAGTGACCATATTCCATCTGGGAGATTAAAAGATTAATGTGGTCATTTCAGGCTGTTTGGTATCAATTTCCAGACAAGGTTCCTCACACAACAAATTGAGCTGGTGAGATAGTTGTGCCACATTTAGGCCTCCTTCTGCGGAGATCTACGAGTGAGAGTGGCAAGTGATCAGCTGCATTCTTTTGTCTGAAAAGGGGTCGCTGGAGGGCACAGCCACAGCTGTCGATCTGAAATGGTTCGAACATAGCCATCTAAGCATCCTCCGAAACCACCGAAACCATAAGCGATTCTACGGTGAATGAAGCTGCCGATCGTACGGGGCCACTACATTTTGTATTCGTACGCTGCACTACCAAATCTCCCCTTGGCCGGAATGAGGTTGAGCTTGTAATCGTGGGTGTAGTAGATACAACATGATCATCTGATGTGCGTTGATTGATCAGGGTAGTAGGAGGGCCCAGCATGTTATCGAATGAAGCAGCTGATGTGATCATTGGCAAAGTGCTTGTGGCAGTGTTTAGCTTTGCAACAGGGCTCATTGTGGTCTTTGACTTTCTGATGGGGGTTGGTGGGGCATTCTTAAGTGTGGTGGTGGCTCTTCAGGTGACTCTTTATTGTATGCATGAGATGGGTGTTTGCATTGTACTGACAGTTTCATGATTGAGCATTGCGTCCAGTGTATGTCCCAGGTAATCTTGAGAGTGAACAGGAAACCTCTTGCAAATATCAGTCAATGCCTATTTGTCTTGTCAATGTCAGTTGATGTCAGCGACTCAATGTCAGTGACTCAATGTCAGAGTCAGATTGATTAACCTGTTCACCTGGCTGGCTATACCTTGCACATTGTCATACAATTTGATATTGGTGTACGAAGTGATAGTATATTTGTCGTGGTTAGTTTTTCAACCCTGCACTGCTGCATGGCCTTCTGTGAATGCAGACCACTTACTCACAGCATCTATGCCCTGGGTCGTCATCTGTATCATGGAGGCACAGATTTGTTTGGTTCAATTTGAAATGCTGGTAGGGATCTTCATGTAACACATGGTGGTGCCACAATGATGGTTGGTTCGGTGATATGAGGGTCGTTCAGTGGAATAGAGGGTCACTGAGTGGATATGAGGGTAGCTGAGTCGATATGTGGGTCGCTGGGAGGATATCACAGTCGTGACCATAACGTTGATTAATTTGAGCAAATAAGTGACAATTGTGCATTATGTATTCAGTAGTACTGGATGTGCTTTGACTTATGCTCGATGGAATAACCACTCCAACACACATTGCTACTTTGATGTGAATATGCAAGTCGATACAGCTGAGTAAGCACCATAGATTGAAGTAAAGAGAGTCTGAAGAAGGACAATACTAGTTAGTTGAGACAGGACAGAATAGGTAGATAGAAAAATATTGGTGGTGTTTGGGAGGGCCAAATACAACAAGATTTGGAAGGAAGTGTAAGGTTGTGGTGTATACAAGCTAATTAGTGTGTCGCCAAAAAACCAAATCACACTGTTCCAGTAATGGAAGCTGAACATGGTACTTAGATACGGAACTTCCCCGCATTCCATACATGCAGGCAAAGATGGCTAATGATGGTATACTCCAAGTCTCCCTATGGTGTGTAGTACAACAATATCATGAGGCTAGGGTAGCATCCCAGTTGGTTTAGGTTCAGCAGATTATACAGCATTGGAACATGCAATTGGAGTCTTACTACGATCAATTTCTCGAGGGCACTCAACCACAAACTTTTCAACTTGCAGAATATACTCCTTTGCTTGTACTATATGTAGCAGAGTCCTTTCCCAACAAAGTGGACCCACTTGTCACTGCCATTCAACACACATGCATCTTCACACATATTCTAGCAATCTTTCCCTCCCAGATGCACTAGCATTTAAACTAGCAGACAACATGTCCCAATGTGAAGATGATACACTCAACCAGGCACCTGGGACAGAGATACTCCTCAATACTGGAGCCCCAATCGATAACACAGTATGAGTTCAATCTTTTGAGGGTGATGTCTGGGATCTCACTGCTCTGTTTGATCCACCCCAACAATGGCAACTGTGTCATTCTATTGTGGTTATCAACCTAAGTAAAACGTAGCTCAACAACATATTCATAAGAAAACTCATTATACCCAACACCAAGGCCAAAAGCACAGATGAGCTCTATTATCTCATTGCGGAAATGGAAGAAATGGATGGAGTTGTATATGCATGGGAGGCGAGTTGTACTAATATTGAAGGAAAAGCTACTCCGGTCAGGTATCGAAACCCTATTCGAGTGGTCCGACATAGTCTAAGCCATCCCGCATTTCAGGAATATCTCTTGTATGCACTGGTGAACCAATGATTTCCTGTTGGAAGTAAATATTTGTGAAGATGATAACGCCAGATTGGTGGTGGAAAACGCAGGCAAGTTCCCTTGTATTGACTGAGAGTGTATTTCCTACCAGATTTTCATTGTTTCTGGGTGAGTTAGAGTATTAGAGACAGTATGTCAGACCAATCATGTTAGAGAGATCATCTCAGAGAGATCAAGTCAGAGAGATCATGTCAGAGAGATTATGTCAGAGAGAGTATGTTGGAGAGAGCATGTCAGAGAGAATGCATCAGAGAGAACATGGCAGAGAGTGTGTCTGTGAGTGTGTCACAGAGCATGTCAGAGAGTGTGTCCGAGAGAGTCAGTAGGAGATTGTCAGAGAGTGCATGCCAATGAGTGTGACAGATTGCATGTCAGTTTCATTGTGTGTGAGTGGGTAGCATTTCAATAATGTCAGCTCCAGTGTTGACTGCATTTGTCTAGATATTAGAATCTCATTACAAATTGCTAACACATCCTAGGAATTGTTGCCAGATGAATTCACTGTTGTTTCTGTTATACTCAGCAATAACAAAACAATACTCTCTGTGCTGAGCAGCAACAAAATGGCATCACAAGTTTACTACAGTATCGGCAATGTCTCAAAAGCAAACTGGCAATCAGTTGAGTCAAACGGATAAATACTAATCGGTCTGTTATGGAACCGTCCAAACAGACCAGATGCCAACACCAAGATGTTCGCCTATGATGAGTTCATTGCAACACCATTGCATATTGAAGAGCAGCTGGCAATGAGCGGAATAGCAGTGCTGTGTGCAGACAGTCATACTTGTTACACATGTCCCTGAATTGCATCATTTCTTGCAGACTACTCATAGCAGTGCGCCATCACTATGGTCGAAAATGATCAGTGCCATCGATGTGAGATATGTACGGATGACATGCCCTGCTTCATCCATAGGTCCTGGCATCCCAACCCCAACCATACCCTGATTTGCCAAACAATGCTGCTTCTGAGGTGTGTCCGTGGCAGTTTGACAACTGATGAAATATTGCTGATTCCCATGCAGGTTGCAATATATATCATTTGATGAATGGTGACCAGTTGAACCAGCTACTGAATGGCTTATATTGATATCACACATGGGAATGGATTGTTAGTTTTCTGAACGATATTCATGGCCAGGAAAATCATTTCAACCTGAAATATGAACGATTTTCCATTATTCCTCACTTCTCTAATACAAGCCAGTGTGGAGACAAACTTACCCATGTGAAACAATGACCCAGAGCTGAGTACAAGGACATAGAGAAGGTCAGGCTTGTAGCGCTTGCCTCTCGCCTTAAAGAGCACCTTGACCACTTTCTCTTCCTCGAATCTGTCACATGCTTCATACTGATTGCGTGCTACCACTCCCACAATGAAACCATGCTCAAATACGTAAAGAATGCACTTAGTGGGATCAGCAACATCATCCACCTCTTCCTACTATACCTGAAGAGCCACAGTATAAGGAAGATGCCTAACATTCATTCTCTTCTCCACCAGATTGAATGTATTATTGAAATGGGATCTGGCAATTACAGTGATACTGATATACCTGAAGTTTCTCACAAAAACCTGATCAATGCGGGCTACCATTGTTCGGACAAGGTGATCTATATTCCGCGGATGGTACAATGGAAAATGCGCCAATTTCATATGATGCCTGGAGTCAGTATTGTACTGCATATCATTTAATCAGATCCGCTAATACCAAAGGCAGATATTTGCCAAAATCATCTTGAGGGGATTTCTCAAGTGTCTGACAAATTATCACCAAGATTGATACCTCCCATCAATGAAGTGATGAGCAAATGCAACATGATTGCAATGCTGACATTTTCAGAGGGTCCTGCCATACCAGAGTTTATAGATATTCTAACATCTTGTTTTGGGATATTTCAACTGGATATGAACACTATTCTTGACAACCGGACAGCTGGAACCCATGCATTCTAGCTTCCCCATTACAGAAGATACCAAGCAAATGGAGTGACTTTCGCTATACATAAGCACAATAATTCAGATACAGTTGCAGTTTACAATGCAAGGTCTGTGGAGAAGTGGTGCACATATGTCAATCGATTGAACATTATTTTTACTCAAGGAGATTGAGCACCAAGGTATGATGATAGGGCACATCAACAAGGATGTTACCCTGCAAAACTGTTTTACACCATTCATTTCCGCAATCAGATCAGTACAGGGGAAGCCAATGCTAATGGGGGTGAAATGTTGCAGACAGTATGTCATGATGTATTGTTCATACAGGATTGGGACAATTTATTGTCTGTGATGCTGAACAGAAACAATGGAATAAGCATCTGTTGGGATGCACTGTAAATAGTACAAAGCATTGTAGATAGTTCTTCGTTTGTTGTATCTGTGCCACTTGTTCCAAGCGGCGAAGATAACCAATTTTTTACTCAACCAGTATCGAGCTTTGGAATCATATAACATGATATACTATATTGATTGGATCTGTTGATCTTAGCAGGGATACCTGGTATCCAGTGCCACCTTTGGCACTTTGTCAGAGGCAATCAGATCCAGACTCCATCTCAGAGTCGCAATTGTCAGTTACATTCATCGCAGCTGGGATTGTCAGAACATATCAGAGTGCACCTCTTAGAGGAATGTTTATCAAAGCCGGCATTGTCAGAGACTGTGACACAGATCTTGCCAGAGACCATGTCCGAGCTCCACTTGTCAGAGCCATACTTGTGAAAGCCACACTTGTCAGAGCCATACTTGTCAGGGCCACATTTATTACAGCCAGAATTGTCAGAGACTATGTCACAGCACACTTTCATAGCTGGAATTGTCAGTGACTATGTCAGAGAGAAATTAATCAGACCATGATTGTCAGAGACCATATCAGAGCCACACTTGTCACAGAAGAGTGGTGATGCATATCAGGTAGTTGGTATAGTAATCACCACATGGGAAGCAAATCGATTATCTCAGCAAGATTGGATATTGTTGATCCAGAAGTCAAAAGAAGTTATCATTGGGATGTGCACATTGTAATTGATTAATGAACATGTGTCAAGTTTCGGCTACTTTCACACCCAACCTCTTTTCCAATTTACCCAGTAACCTTTCATCATATCCTAGAGTGGATGTTCAACTTCACTTTGCTGGAGTGGTGAGATGCATTAGCAATAGTTCCGAAATTCCTGTGCGGTTCTGGGTCTGATTTGAACCCCGAACTGGACTGTTGCAACTGGTGTTACCACGCAAAGTCCTGGACGGTTGCAATTGGGCCGGTTTTGCCACCAAACACCCGCTTTTTAAACGTCATGAGTTTCCCTCCAATTATGTATCTGAGTTCTGATAGTATTATGATATGTCAATACATAGACTATGTAGTTTCAACCGCTCTTTCACCTCCTGCTGTTAGATTTGCGATGTGATCAATATTGGCGGAGTCACTATCAAAAACCTGACAATATCACACAATATATCGCATTATGTCATAGCGATTTAACGAATATTGGTCGGATCGCCGATCTGACAGAGGGAGGTGAAAGAGCTGCCAAAACTGCACAATCTTTGTATTGATCATGTCATGAGACAATCAGAACCCAAAAGCTTCATTGCAGCCAAAGGTCAGCCAAAGTTATGGGAACCAGAACATGGAACTGTGGTTCGGTTCTAATCTGGCTAACAACGTGTGGGTTTAGGTCTGGTCCAGAAAACAATCAGACCGTACTTACCCGGTTCGGGATGCTTGGTGGGTCCGGATCAGGTCTTGGGTGTGATGTGCGGTTTGAACCTGAACCGCAGCGAGGTATCCCGGAACTATTGCCCATACTAATGGTGAACAATATCTGAAATGTGGTAGAAGAGTCGAGCTATGAATATGTATTTAGCTGGACAAAGTCCACACCAACAGTGTCATATATATCTTAAATAATACCATGATTGCTGGGATATAATACATAATTGTAACGTATCATGATTGCATATGCATACCAACTTGACAGTATACGAACTGATATTTAATGTCATATGTGTAAGTTGGGACTCCCACATACGAGATGCCGTAACATGTTGTAAACAATAACGTATAACTGAATGTACTAGAAAATCTCATAACTCATGGTAATCAACACATAATGTGCTCGGACACAGAGGTAATATCAATAACACATTGTTGTACTATACTTACAGCCACGACAAATGTCAGTTAGGGTAATGCCAAAGGTTTTCCCAATGCAGTGTGATTGGAACACTCTGTTGTAGAAGCTGTTATAGTATGAGATACAAAGGATTGGGTAATTTCAAGTGTTACTGTTAGTACTGAATGGAATTCCCAAATTTGTATAATGGCCTCAGGTTACTGCAACATCTAAAATTTTCCACCTAAGTATTATTCCAATTCCTATCACTCAGTATGGTGCAATAATCTGACCCTGACTGAATATGATACAGTGAGGAGTAGTTCAAGTGTTAAGTTGTATTGAATAACTTAACATGTTTTGCCTATTTTGACAATGCCCAATCCATTACTCAGGGTAAGTTTAAATTGAAAACATATTGCCTATGACAAATTCTTTGATTCACATCTCCCCAGATCGGTACATACTGGCTACATTGCCAATCTGAGAATCCAAATAGCATGCTGTTTGGGTAAACCATCTGAATGCTTATGAATTGACTGTATTCCCTATTTGTTACCAACTATTATTTAGAGCTAAATAAGTTCCTACACTAAGCAGTAGCGATTTAGCCTTCACCCTTTCCCCCATGAATACTTGATTCAATGTACTATAACAGCAAGATACAATCTAATTAAGTACTGCAGTACAATATGTGTAACACCTGGTGACAATTTCACATCAATTGATGAAATTGTTGGGTTAATTGGATGATGAGGTATATATAAACTTTACAGGCCTAATGATCCATGTTTATAGTTTATCATCTTAATTACAAAGTAAGCAGTTGGCTGGCAGCTTAAGCAGCTTAATATATTTCTAATGAGATTTTGGAATAGAATGCACAGTTTAAGCAGTTATATTGTACCGATTTAACACACTATGTATATTGAATATTTTAATGACTCCAGACTAGTGGTGGATGCAAATCGCTTGGTATTTGTAACCATTCCAATCTCTATTGAGGACTCATATATGGGAACTCTATTTGAATCTAGCCAGACCATCTGAGCTAATAGCTAGTACCGTTCATTGAATACCCAGATATTGTAAGTGATTACAACGTTCATTGCAGTGATCATGTTACAATCAAGTCACCTGAGATCACATACATGATACAATACTGAGGGACTGGGTTCATTTTCCAATTCAGGTGGCATATCAGTAACTATTATTGTGATTTTCTGTATATATGAACAGATTGCCATATGATTTACAAAGAACATTATTAGCCACCACTTTACATGACAAATCTGACCATGTAGAGAACTAAAGAGCATTGTCATCAGTAGAGGAGGCGCACTTTGGAAGCTATGTTCAATGCTTTGTAGTGTCTGAAGAAGTACTCCAATTTAACCTTCATGTGCATTTGGCCCAGAATACTCAGCTGGTTCAAACTGAAGGCTGGAGTAATATAAGTCACTCAGCCATCAGGGAACTGGATAGTCACCTAAATGATTCAATGAAGATTTGTTCTACAATTATTTTGAAAGGTTTTGGTCAAACTTTACAAATTCCAAAACCAACAACTGACCAGTGACTAACTATTATTCCTATTTCTATGAGTTCTAAAGTATCTTGTAATTTATCTTTTTCCACAAGAACTAGTAATGTTAGTTGCTTTTTCTTCATCAATTCAATATCAATGAAGTTTGCATCATTATTCAGAATTCGACCTTGTGGTTATCATGTGCAACGTTTCATTCCAGCTGCATTCTATCATCTACAGTTTCGCAATAAGTAACACTCAGTGCATTAAATGATTTTTGGTGAAGACATTTTCAGTCCCGATTAGATAAATGAAACTTCCTACTGTTAAATCAATCTGTAGAGCATATTGTGTACCAAATTCCATAATTTACTCTGTATCTTGAGGAGCATCTGAAAACATCATAATCAGCTGGTAACTCAGATTCAACAGCCAATAATATTCAGTTATTAATGTCAAATGAAACTGTGATTGACATAATCAACATGTATCATAGTTGCTGGAAGCCTCAAGGGGTATTTGAGAGAAGGTGGACTGTACGTGTGAAAGAGTCAATTGCAGCAGCCAATCACACCAGAGAGAGGATGGTCCAGGTGGGCTTTGGATTAACTTGGATACTGAATAGCTGGAATAGGAGCAAAATAGAAGTTATTGTGATAAGTTTAGAATCACATTGGATCATGGGAGAGAACACTGGAATAATCTGCAAGTGTTGCCTAACCAACATGAGAATTGAAAATTAACTTTGAGAGATGTCTGGGTTTTTTAGAATATTTATTGGAAGAACTGGAGCCATTATCTACAGCTCACTGGATGTACACAAATGATTGATTACCCTCCACCCCATGTATGATCAATGAATTAATGATCAATATAATGTCTGAATGATATGTGAACTGGCTAACAATGTATTCTTACACATTCAATCATTTGTTTCGTAACATTAAGAAATTCCAGCTGACAGCAAGTGACTCAATACTTAAAGAAGATATAATGGAACAATAACCCTACTAAGCAATCGAATGATATTAATCAAACATGGTATCAATGTCATCAACTACAACTTTTATCTCATGAGGGCCAATACAACCAGGAATACACAGATTAACTACAGCGCTTATCAGCAGGAGGGCCTCAATGTTGTAGCCAATATGTTGTACCTTGCGAGTGGGTGGAACAGAAATCCAATTCCTGCTGACTTGCTTTCTGATATCTCACAAAGGTGTAATGGGATATTAGCTAGCTGCCCCTCAGAATTGGGTTTGTAAGGGAATATGACAAATTCAGGTGAACGCCAAAAACAATGACCAGGCAAAGAGGAGAACAAGATGGGGAATGCATGTGGGGAGAAATGGAGGATAGAGAGGGTGATAGAGGAGTGCAGAATGAAGTAGAAGGGAGCCAATCCATGCTGAGGAGTTCTGACAGGAATTAAGAAGCACTGAAGTGGATTGAGGAATGCAGACAGCGATTGAGGGGAGCTGATCCCGGTGAAGGGACATCCATATCTGCTACAGAGGGCCAATCAAGGGGACAACAGTGCAGTATGAAATAATGAGGCACCAAGAAACGTAGCTAAGAGCCAAAGAATGATGTACAGAAGCGATAGTCCAGACTGAGAAGTGCTGGTGCAGACATACAAGTGCCCATCCCAATGCAGCAGAAACAAGAAGGTGGGGTAGGAACTGCAGAATCATAATGAGGAGCAACAATTTAGACTAAGGTTAGCCAGTGGGGATTGATGATCGGTCACCAAGCCAATATAGGGCACACGATGGGAGGTTGAATCAGCCCATTGCATCAGTGAACAAATTGCAGGGGGTGTATGGAGATCAGAATAGAGTAGAGAAGCCCCAACTCAGGCAGAGGAGCACCAATGGATATGGAGAAGTACCCATTCTTGTAAAGAAGGACTGCATGCAGAGGAATTAAGTCTGGATTGAAATAGTGGAGATCTCAACTGAGGAGTACAGAGGGCAGGCGCTGGGGGTCTGTTGCCGTACAGTGGTGCTTACATTGGGAGGGAGGTGGGGGGGGGGGGGGGGGGGGGGGATAAAAAATGGACCACAAATGGGTGGTTGATGTGCGCAGTGGTTTCCAGGGGAAAATATTTCATTGGGGATGGGCAAAATGTACCGCAATATTCATCTTGAGAAAACAAAACTGTAGCCTACTTAGCAGAGGCAAATTCAGACACTGTGTAATGAACAGTTATAGCTGTCTGCACTATAGTCTGTGGAGTAAGCGGTTGAGAGTACTGGTATGTGGAAGGCTGGCGCCCCAAGCTATTAACAATGACATAGAACTAATTGTAAATTCAATCCACAATGTCCAGTTGGGTGAACCATTATTTCATATCCGCCATGACCTTTGAGAAATCAATATCGTTCAAGAAGAGATCCATCATCTGAATCTGAAGCTGGGTAACACACCACACCTCTGACAAGCATCTAGAGACAACAGTTCGATAATGTTCATCTGTCTGCAATGTCTGAATGGTAGTAATATTTTGTTTAAATATTGTATCTATGGTGGCACAGTCAATATCACAACTCTAATTGAAGTGGATTTAGCAGAATTCCAAACTCAGCACTTCTTGTGTTTGCAGATCTGTATTGAGAGATAGACTACCAGAAAATTAACACACCGATGGTGTATCGACAGGAGTATCATCTGTTGCCCACTAATAATGCTGAACTTCAATGGCTAGTTCCCATGTGCCTCCAACAATCGAGTACTTCTCATCAGCTATTGTGGGCCAAGTAGTCATCATGAATTTGACTGCCATTGTGCACCATATCGCTTTCTGAAAGGTTGCCTGTTGGTGTTGGGGAACATCATAGTCGCCATGGACCTTGGAATGTTGGTCATTCTGCTCACCACTGGACTTGTGAAGTGGAAGCACCTGGGTAGATGGTGCATGGCCAGACTGACATAATTTGTAGAGAAGGGCAGACTGCTGGTATATCAGCAATACTGGTGCCATTAACCCAGTGAGATTTTGGGAATTTTCAAGCTGAGTGAGTGGAAAGACAGTATCAGCATACCTCTGTGTCTTTTGCAGTGGAACCCATATAGTTTGAAAAGACATCTCCTACAGCGTCAGGCCTTCACGCAGAACCTCACATTGGTGATTCAAATCATCTTCTCTGATGTCAGAGGACATTGTGGACTCTGCAGTGTCCTCACAGTGTGGAACTTTCATGTTCCCTAGCCATATAACTTGTGGAAATGAGTCACATAGTGTATTGAATATCTAGAAATCTGTGATAAGAGTGCATGATTTGCTGTTGTAAGATTTAGGCCATTTTTGCCCATTTTGGGTGTGACTATGACTCCACATGGATTTTGTGAATCCTGGAATTTGAGCTGCATTTCTGAATGTTGATCATTGTTTACTTTTGCATGGTTGTGGAATCTATCCATATGATGCATAAAATACTTGGTCTGCTACAACTTGTGATGATTAACCTGGCAAGAATGAGAACAAATGAGAATCACCATTTATAGAGGAGGTGCACAGGACAGAGCATTGCTGTGACCCTCTGATTTGTGAATGAGTATCTTACATGATACTTTATCATGGTTGAGTTTGGTGTACACTTTAGGTTTGGTCTCTAGCATTGGTAGAAATGTCTATTTCAGCTATTGGAACATCAGAGAATCCACCTAACTATGTAGTGGATATTCATCATACCATTGTATTGAAATGTTAATTCAATCCTCTGTGTCTTCCAGCACTAACCAATAACATAATTGTAATTAGCTATGAACCCTCCAAGCTTCTGAACCACTGTATAAAGTGTATCATTTCACAATGGTTTTCAGTTATGCTTCCGCATGCACAGATCTGTCAAGATCAATGAGGTGAGTATTCTTTGTTGGTAACTGAATGAGTAGTTTTCCAGTTGCAAGTTTCAATTCTTATTACCTCCTCTGGATTGAAGGTTTTGTAGTCAGTATTATCTGGTGCGCTGCATCATGTTGATGTCCTTCGACTTCTGTTTTCATGGCATCCAGGACACTCTTCACTGCTGAATACACTGCCTCTTCACCATGCCTTTCCACAAAATATCACTCACTAGATTCTCAGCCGGGCCACCAGATACCCCATTATATAGTCACACTGTTCAAAGACTCAATTGAATCCTGGTGTGGCCATGGCGTGATGTTCCAACCAAATACTTGCTTTTATTACAATTTGCTTGCACACACTGCTTGACCTCTTGTACAAATGAGACACATGAAACATCATAAAACTTGATTTATAGGGTGCATGATGGTGTTTGTTTGATTGTTTTGTACTTAATACTCTGCGATTGTATGAACAACGTGGATATTCCATTAGATTTCCAGCTTGCCAATACCTGTGTTGATATTCTTGTAGGTAGATTCACATTTTTCTTATCAAACAAGTTTTACAAGATTCAAATCAGCCCCATATGACATCTTCTCAATAAAACTCTTCAATGTCTCTGCAACCCCATGAATCGTGCCAACTAACATTTTATTTCAGGCTGATGTATGTGCTGGATGGCCCAGTGGTGGAGTTGTCTGGATCTCCAATAGGTGGCACAGTACTGAATTTAGTCTCTCCAGTAGATACCACTCTTGTTCTTTACGGGTAATCCCAACATAGTCAGATCGAGTCATATTCACCCAGTCCTTTAGTGTATTCCTCTACAAACTTGTTGGTAGCAGCCTTACATCGACCTTCTGAGTAAGCCATTGCATATTTTGGCCACTGTCTCAGTGGTCAGTGTCTTGCCAAGCCTAATTTCATCAGCTACATATACTTCTGGCATATCAGAATCTGCAACCCATCTTCTCACAATGAATCATGGTACCCACATATGGTGGGCCAGAAACTTGGTTCCCGATGGGCCTGCAACTGAACACTAGTTGCCAGAGACTCAGTCACCCTTCAATTGGCGAACTCGAAAGACATTCTGTAGTCAGTCTGGTATATCCCGATACTTACATTAACATTCATTGTTGTTTGTATTTAGAATAGTTCTCACTACAAAACTACTATTGTCATGATCGAGGACCTCCTCACCATCCTCCACCCGCTTCTGAATATCTGATGCCCCTTGGACTGTATTTCATCCGCAACAATCTCTGGAAGACGTTCAAAATACGCAGTGCTGACAGGCTTATTATCTGGCTCTCCTGAAAATCATTGCAACGATAGGTATTTCACAGAAATGCATGTATTGGAACAAATATATATCTGTGGATTATAATCAATTCTATTCTTTCAATCAGAACTTACATTAATACAAGTCCCATTGTCCAGCCCACCATCTTCTGCTGCCACTAATCTGCTAGCCTCCGCAGGACATTACATAGTTTATGTATAGTAGTTAGCAGTTGGGTACATGTAGCTGTAATATAGGTAGCAGAAATTACCTTTGCTGATCTAATTACATGCTCCGCACTCTCCTGCTGTATCATAATCCTCATTTCTACAAATAATATTTTCAAATTGGACTCCAGTTTCAACATGAAACAATTTGAAAGGCAACAGTTGTATATAATCTGTAGCTGGGTGGGGTCATGTGGACCTTGCTTGTGAGTATATAATCACCTATACTCTGTGTTAGATTCATCATACTCCACAGTGCACTCTGACTTGAATACTAGAATGAATTGATCCTTTCGTCCTCTGCTGTGATTAATGAAATCGGTTGACTCTGTTCAGTCATCCATATCTAAGTATACGGCTGGAAGTTGTTTGGAGTATATAAGATTCTCGTTGTGGTGTGACAATCAGGAAATCACAACTATAAGGATTAAAATGGGATTACGAAGGAGGTTACTTTATGCCTTATTCTCTGTACACACTTTTAACTCTGTTACCAGTCGCTTGATATTACGCATGCCCTTATTTATTGCCTTCTGAATCCGGCTGGCACATGTTCTGAAAATATTTTCGAATCACTACAGTTGAATCAATTTACAATTGTCAAAATTTGCCATTGGCCGATACTTTTCAAACGCTGTGAAAAAATAAAATAGTGGTAGCACCCTTTTCCAGAACAGGTGTCCATCTTAAAGATGTTGCAAACAGTGCTTCCCCTGAATAATACAATGATTCTTTCTCTCACAAAATCCAGATACCTATACTAACTGCCGCATGTTGAATGTATTGTACTTGGACTGCCCCATTCTTTTGGCACAATACTTCAAGTAGAATTCAGTTTGATTCTGACTGGTTGGGGCATTGCATGTTGCACTACACAAGTTTGATGAATTACTGCTGTTATCATCAGGGCACAATTTGTTGTATGGAAGCTCCAGCAATTGAAACATGTCTCCAATTTTTGGTTAAATGAATGTTCCATAGTTGCTTCACCAGCAGTAATCTGCACATTGGTAGTTTAATCAGGGGTCTCCCCTGTGAGCTGCAGGAAGGAACTCATGGAGACAAGCTGGACAATGAATGCAGATAAATGGATTGCTTTTGGCGAGTGCTGGGGGCACTTGAGGTGCACCAGCAGATGAATACCCTCATTCTGGGAAGTGCACAGGCAGTGGGTAAAAATTGAGCCCTGCAAAATCCACCCTGGTGGAGTTTATATCCATGCCACTGCAACCAATAACATACTAATTCTTCACATGCACAGGTGTATTGCAGCCCACTAGGTGTCTGATGCAATGGACAATGATGGCAACACATCAGCAAACAACATTTCTGTGCAGGCAGACAGGCTGCGACAGAGTGGACTCGCTGCATCACTGCAATCAGAGACAGCCAGGTGACGGATTGGTTCGTGCCAGGTGTCAATATCACGCCACATGTTGAATATTGCCCTTTGATCACAGGTTCAACATTTCTTCTAGCTTTGCTGGTCTCCTAATTGCGATGAGCACTCTGGCATTGTGGCCACCTGTGACCATACGTCGGAATGGGTTCATTTGGTACACACTTGCAGCAGGATTGCAATCCGCTCGGTGACACAGCAAAAATCTCTCCTCGCGCTCCTTCTACCTGTGCACAAAATGCAATTCTCTCTTTACTACTTATACACATCATTCCAAGTCGCCAGATCTATGTGGCTATTGATAATCCATTGCTTGTTCCTTCAGTCTCCTGCCATATGACTAATAGCTATCTCTGGAATTACATGTGCCCAGGCAAGAATGCTTTCCATGCGGAAAACTTTCAAATCGACTGCTGCCAGTGTATTTTTCACTTGTACAAATTTCGTGCCAGGATCCATGCTATGTGCGTTCTCAGGGATTGTGATGAGCGCAATGGATAGCCAGTACTCAATGAAAGCTCCATCCTCGTTAAGGAGCTTGATTTTGAATAGTTGGTGCGGTTGCCATGGTTGACACCCATTCAGCACTCCATAACACCACCCTGGGCATTGGTTTACCCACACCCAGTTGTTCCATCGATCCTCTCTGCGCCAGCTCTGCCCTTCTGTGCAGCAACACATCTGAGATATACATCACCGTCTACACCCTCTACTTGAATCTTAATACAATGGTGAATACAGAGCTCCATTGCCTGCAGTTGTTCATCTGCTATATACGTTTGGTTATAACTCTTATGCTTGATGAACTCCCATGTGCCACTGTATAATGCCATGCGGTGTGTTGGGTCTTGTGTATTGTCAAGTAATTCTCTGATGTCATTCAGCATAGTCTCAGCATGCTTTCCATTACGGTGGGTTTGGGGTCTCATGAATTTGGGCTTCGCAAATGACTGGGAGCTCAGAGGGGCACACAGATCAGCACTGCGAGGGGGGACTTCGCTGGGAGCAGTGCTGTTCTCCTGACAGTGAGCGAGGGAGTGGAGATTGAGCTCATTGATTTGGAAGCTAAGAATGGGATGCTGAAAGGTGATTGCTCGCAGCAGGTAGTTGAGACTGTGATTGGAGGCGTTCCAACCATCCTTGAGGTTCATTTTATGTGCTTGTTCATGTCTCAGGGCAGACTACTGTTGCAAGGCTCAGTATCAACAAATCTGTTCAACTCAATGAGACATCAAGTGGATCTTCGGAAAGTTGAAGTCGGCATCTTACTCCTTGGAAACATCTACCTCATGGCTGATATAATCTCACCAGGCGTTCATTCAGCACCACATCTTGGATGATGTCCAAGTGTCAGCATTGGTTTCCTCATCGACCTTTTGCTTCTGTACGAGTTCCGTTCTCAGTGCACTGGCTTTGTACTTCACCATTTTGCCGGCACGCCTGAGTAGGGAAACATCTTTGAAGGTGTGAAAACGATGGAACGAGTCCTCCATGTAGCTCAGTGTTGCTTTATTGTGTGATATATATTGAGCATACATATAGAATTCTAACAATGCCTGTATGCACTCAATTGCGCAATTGAATGTGGGATACTGAGTGGGGCTTCTGCATCAATGAGACTGTGTTGCAACTCCCAGCATGTACTGGCTCAATTGTTTCATCTCCTTCCCATTCCATTGAGAGACTGCGTCATGAATTATTTTTTGGTATGAGGTCGTGGTAAGCATGCATGGATAAACAGATTGCATTGTACTTGTCGAAACCTTCGTGTGTCTTCATGAAGTGGAAAATCCACTTCTGGAGGTGGTCAAGCATGCTGAACTGCATTGTATGGAGGAGGTCAGGCTTCAGGGGATCATGTACGATACAGGGAATATGTCGAAACATGTTGATTCCTCGGTGAACATGGAGGGACGTGAGTACAGCATCAGCTGCCTTGGTGTTGGCATTACTGAGCGTTCAATACTGATTGTGTGTAACACCTGGAGATTCACCCTAAGTCCTAATCAATAAAAGCACCTAATGACTTCTGGAATAAGAAAGAGAAGAATGATAAAGCTCCACTTCAAATGTGGATAAGGATTGCCACCCAACGAAACAAGTTAATTGTTCCAATCTCTGCTCTTGATAGATAGTATCGACTTGAAAGCATTGTCTTTGCTATCAGTATACTGATGTACAGGACTCAGGAGTATCCTACTCAGAAGATCCTCTAAACCAACCCACTATCATACCAGTCTTAAGACTCCCTTCTGACTGAAGAGTATCATCCCAGCAACCAGCAACTATACCCCAAAACCGATTGTCCTCGAGTGCAACGACTCGAATTATCAATGTGTCTTATAAGAAACAGCATAGTAATTTCGCCTCAGCAGAAGGAACAGTGCCGACTCAAGAGTATTCGAGCAGAAGTATCCTCTGGACTACCATGCTATCAAGTGTGCCTGGGACTACCTTCGGACTCTAAAGTATCGTCTTGCTCTCTTCTCGATCAACGATGTACTTCGACGCAGGCACTCAGAATACATCAGCAAGATGTATTTTAGTCACTGGAAGCCTCCAGGTGTGTCTGAGAGGATGTGGAGTGTAAACTGAGATGCGTCAATTTCAGGAGAGTATCAGACCCTAGGAGGGCATTCCGGCTGGCCTTCAGAGTCAGTGGGATCTCAGATGACTGGTACAGGAGTACGGTGGGAGTGATTGTGATAACTATACGAACACCTAGGACTGCCAGAGAGAACATTGGGAGCACCCGGAAATCATAGCTACTACTTATTGTTCAACGGTTTTTAAAACTCATGTATTCAGTTTGTATTCTCATCTATGTATCTATATAGCTACCCATCTACACACGATATATCTGGACTGGCTACAAGCGGTGCTTGGGAGCAATTCGAGGTGTGCCTGAAAATGATGATCAAGTTAACTCAGAGATACACTCCGAGGCCGTGATTGTGCGACATTGGAGATGCACTTGGAGGCGGTAACCGACCGTATTTGGAGATACACTCGGTGGCCATGGTCGAGTGATCTTAGAGAGGCACTCCGAGATCCTGATTGAGCGGGTTTCGAGATGCCCTTGTGGAGGCCATTACCATGCTAATTTGGAAGCCGTAACCAAGCGGGTTTGGAGATACACTTGGTGGCTGTGATCGAGCCAGTTAACAGATATGCACTGGAGGCCATGATTGTGGGAACTTGCAGGCTGTAATCTAGCGAGGCTGGAGATACACTTGGAGGCCGTGATCAAGCGAGTGTGGAGATTCACTTGGAGGACGTGATCGTGGGAGATTGGACGAGTACTTGGAGGCAGTTGATGGACAGCGAGCCGGGTGCTGAGACTCTATTCATCAGTCAGTTAACTCGCAAACATGGAAATGTCACAATGTGACTTTACCTTTGAGCTCTTATAGAGAGCTAGCTGATGGCGGTCAATTATGTAGGGATATATGCCGGAAGTGGAAGCTACATTCAGGGGTCAACTTAAAATCATGAGAATGAAGGTAAGACAAACCATGATGGGTGGATGCTGCACTCGGTGTATGCTGTACTCGGTGTCAACTCATGATTAGTGCATGGAGAGATCGAGAGGGATGACCTAACTTTGTGTTCAGCGATGATAATAGAGTTGTGGACGAGAAAGAGAGAGATGGGGGATAATGATGAGGACGATGTTGAGGATGTGAGCAGATATGAGAAATCAGGGGTATGACTAGGCTGAGTGGGTTGGGAAGTCCTGGTGTTAGTGTTATTACACCCCGGATCGGGACTCGTACCTGCCATATCGGGGATGGTACATCGACTCGCACATGAAATTCTCTAAAGTTCCAGTTTCTCATGATGATTTTCCCCATCCCATCTCATCTCTCTCTTTCTCATCCTCAACTCTACCATCACCTAAGAACACGAAGTTTAGTCATCTCCATCCATCTCTCCATGCCATGATCAAGAGTTAACACTGAGTACCGCATACACTGAGTACTACATACATCGCGATTTGCATACACAGCGTACTGCATACACGGCGTAATGCATACACGGCGTACTGCATACATGGCGTACTGCATACACAGCATACTGAATACACTGCATACTGCATATATGGCGTACTGCATACACGGTGTACTGCATACACGGTGTACTGCATACACGGCGTACTGCATACACGGCGTACTGCATACACGGCGTACTGCATACACAGCGTACTGCATACACGGCTTACTGCATACACGGCTTACTGCATACACGGCTTACTGCATACAAGGCTTACTGCATACACGGCTTACTGCATACACGGCTTACAGCATACACGGCTTATTGCATACATGGCGTACTGCATACACGGCGTACTGCATCATCCCAAGATTGACTGTCTCCCGCTCCCAGCCAGTCACACCTCTCGGCAGACCATGTTGTATTCGATTCTCTTCATTCTCACAATTACGAGTTAACTATTGCATAGAGTCTCAGCTCCCGTCGCGCCTCCCTTCCGAACTACCACCTCCAGATTGACTGCCTCCTAGTACTCCTCTAATTTCTCTTGATCATGTCCTCCAAGTACATCTCCAAACTCGCTTGATCACGGCCTTCAAGTGCATATTTAAGTTCACTCAATCCCGGTCTCCATGTGAATCTCCAACCTCGCTTGATTCCGGCCTACAATTGCATCTTTTAGTTCACTCGATCTCGGTCTCCAAGTGCATCTCTAAACTCACTCGATCCCGGCCTCCAGGTGCATCTCTGAGTTCGCTCGATCTCAGTCTCCAAGGGCATCTCCAAACACGCTCGATCATGGCCTGCAAGTACATCTTTAAGGGGCGACGGTAGGTGTATCGAGATACAGGGGTAACAGAGGTGGACAGAGTGATGGGGAGTATATATGCGGCAGACCTCGGAGTACATAGACATCATCTTATTTCCATCTCATGTTATCATACAATGAAAATACACACTCTTTTTTGCCCAAATTTTGCCCTCACTTGCTCGGTTCGAGTTTTCGTGGATCTACGCATTTTCATGGATCCTCAACACCGGGTAGTATCATATCTTCTGACCCGATTCCTAAGCACCTCAAACCAGCACTACTCTTTCTCATCAATTCCGTTTGGATGTCACGAGCCGTGTGACAGAGTGTTGATGTTTGGCTCTCAGCCTTCTAGCTTCATCATTTCACCACAACAGCCTCCAAGTGGTGCATCTCTAAGATCTCTCAATGGGCCTGTCCAGGTGCATCTCCGATTATGCTCGACTACCATCTTCGGCCAGGTTGACCGCATATATATATACAGAGAGACTTAAATAATGCATGCCATATTATGATGTAGTGAATCTTGCAACTGTAAAAAGTCAAATGTGATTTGACGACATGCCTTGTGGCTATGAAAGAACCACTTCGGTGAGAATGCGGCACCAAGTCTCCCACGGTGCTATGCAGCAATCTCAGCTGCACTCGAAGACTCCTATGGAGCTCCATTCAAAGACTCCCGTAGATCTGCGCTGAGGTCTCAGGAGCTCCAAAATTTGATTATCCTACAAGTCATATCTTGTAGCATCCTAAATGCACCTCCATAACTGCCGGTGCTTTCAGGAGCACCTGCAAATGCTCTTGCAGAGTCTGAGAGCACTTTGCTTAGCTCAAGGGGGGTCAGGGAGAATCTAGAAGTACTTAGAAGTACTAGTGATGTTGCTCGGAGTGTCTGGAAGGATTGCGTGTGGCTTCTGGACGAATTTACATTTTCCTGATATAACCAAGTATAAAGAGTGATGAATATATCGGTGATATAGAACTGACAAATGAATGTACAACCCTACACTTCGAGAGAGAAGTAACCTCATTGAATTCGACAAAGACCCAATAGATGATACATGGGAATCAAGTCAAGGCTTAACCTCCATGTTGAGATGGTCAATTGGTATCCATAGATAAATCCTAATGTAGACTGTATGTTGGATAGTTGGTTATCGATGTCCTTCCTCCATGTTGGTATCGCTGATAAATATCAGACTATCAACACCCTTAACAATTCTAAGACTGCCAAAGTTCATTTCGGAGTTCACATATGTAACTGCCTCATCATCCTTGCCTTCTACCATTGATGATTGAGTTGTAACTCCCAGGAGTACCAACTACGTCATGAAGATAATGAGCTCGTATTGCAACGAAATTGCTATTGGCAATTCCTCGTATGAATACGAGCTTATCTGATACCAATTATCAACACATCGGTTCCTGCCACCAAGAGCCAGTGAGAGTGCCCTCTCCTATACCCACCGGGTACGTAACGGTTTAAAGATTCCGGCAAATGACAGAACTCTTACTTTGACTAAGCTTTATTGGAGCAAAATGTACAGTATTCTGCAACTGAGCTGATCTGCCATATTTTGAATGGAGAGTATCCCGCACCACTCAGGACATATGTCCCAAGTCCTTTTTGCCTAGACCAAGAAAGTGTGGTCGAAATAAGAGTTGATTCATATATGTCCCCTTGGTTGACAGGCCTCTAATATATTGATTATTTGTTCCTAAGTTATCTCCTATATGACTCTGCATATCTCGAGATGCCCTGGTCATTTGATATTGACGACCTCTCATCTCATACGGAATGAACCTTTGGAGTTTGAGTGAATAGTTGTTTGTTCAGCCCCCAGGAATAAGATTTCCTGCCAAACAGAAATAACAACTGACAGTAGATATCCTACCACCAATACTGATTTAAAGCTGATGCACATCATCCTCGTGCTTGGCTAAATCTCTGTCGTTGATCAATTGATATAAAGGTCGGGTAATGTAGTTGTTACTAATCAGTGAACTAATCTGGAAGGTAGATCCAAGACGGAAATCCGAGTGATAATTCGTGATTACTAATTGATTATCCATGTTAGGATTATCGAGTGATCCAGTGTGATCCCAGAAATATACCGCCAACAGCAAAGGCGTAACATTGTGATCACGTCAGGGGTGTTGCTTGTCAGGAGGGTCATAATCTCCTAGTTTGATTTTTGGACACTCGCACCAAATACAGACATGCTGCTCGAGATGCTGTAAATCACTATACTCCGGTTTATCTTGCAACCATGCTGCTAAAACCGGTTCCCAATGCCTGAAGTTGCCATCAGCACAGAGAACTTTGAAATACCCGCTTTCGGCACTGGGATTTTGTTCAAGGATCATCGGCTGCTGTATCTACCGGAGTACTTTCTTCAGCTCCTATAAGTTTGTTTGCTACTGCTGATGTAGTCGCTTCTGAGCAGTATTGCGGTTCTTGATTGTAGTCTGCTGGAGAGAGATGGTTACGACGCTGTGGATTGAGGGCATCTGGCGGATCTTCGAATATAGATTGCCAATTGTCATATACACTTAGCACTCTGTTTGCCACTAGCAAAATTTGAGAAATGTGTTTCATCAGATATGAAGATCAAGGAAACCACGGTATGCCCCACTCTGACGGTTGACATAATGTGAATCAGCATGTTATTATTATCCTTGAGTATCTCTCTTTACTTGGGTCTCCCACCTCCAGTCCGCAGTGTGTATTTCTGTACTGGGGCGTTCCAGTGCCATCTCACAGTTAAAGTAACATTGAGGGGCGTAAATGAGATGATAGGGCAAGACTGGCTGAGGCATCAACCATCTCATGCGTTTGATGATGTCTTGAGTTCAGAACTGGATAGGACTATATAGATTGTCATTCCATCTTATATCGTCGAGAGTGTGTAGTTCCCACTCGCTGAGCGCCTGATCATCTGGCATGCTGGCCATGACTGTCTGGATGCCATCTCCGTTTTTGAAGCTTCAGAAACACAGAGCGGTGTATTTTTCCCTCAGCACATTGTCCAAGTATGTCTTCTGGACCTTCTTCTCGATCCCACACTGGATATATTTGTACTCTGCACGGGTAACATATGGGTAGTAGTGATTGCATTGTAGGTTCGTCTCAAGGCAACCCTCAGTATTGCGTTCCCAGGGCTCAGCAATGTAATTGCTCAGCGGAGCGCTGGTGCCAGGATATGTGTGCGTCCATGGTACAGGAGGTGGCAGTGGTTCAGAGTCTGAGACTGCGAGGGTTTTCAACGTATCTGAGATAGGGAATCGCGTTCAACTCTTCCACTGAATCTATGATACCCTTGAATTTACAGTGCTGAGCGTGTTCAATGAGTTGGGGTGCACTGCAAATAGTCAGACTCTGCTGGTGTGCAACTTGAAGGTGTTCAGGATGGTGTAATTTGATATGATTAAGTCGCCAGCTGTCTGAGGTGAACTTCTTTCGCCATAAAAATTCGGGGCAACGGACAGGAGTCTTCTTTTGCATTGTCGACAGATTGCGAAGAGTGGAGTGTAAACTGTAGAAGGAGACAAAAGTTGGTGCTGGGTCTGAGCAGACTGGTGTGTAAGCTCACGATACAGTCAGCTAACTGGAGATATTTGTTGATCCTTAACACCATGACAAGGAGGTTCCTTACATGCCAGGAGTTGCAAAAATGCTGCATGTGCAATGTCCCATAATACTATGAACAAATTAAAACCAATACAAAACCCACAAATGAGAGTAACCCTGAGTGATCCAAAAACCTCGCAACAAGTATAATAATCAATGCCTGAGATAAATAGATTAGAACCAAGTACCCGAACAAGACAAGAACCCAACCCTACACCAAACTTAACAACCTTCACCTCTTCTGCAAGGTGAATACTGGTTCTCTTCTCACCTACCGAGCCTTCCAGGTGCAACACAGGGAGAGGGATATTGGAGAGAGGGAGATCTGGGAGACTGTCACCACCTACCAATTCACCGAGCTGCTGGTGATCCACATTCATATCTGAGGTTTTTCTGCATGTCCCAGCTTCTACCAGAGTTGGCACTGCCGGGTCAGGTTTTTGCGGCATCACAAACCCCAAGAAATGCAGTCCACCGAGAGGATGAGTCTCTGGAGTCCTCGATCGGGGGTGAGACCCCAGGGTGTGGGGCTGTGAGTCAGTGGCCGTAGATTGCAGCCTCGGGGTATTCTGGCGCATCTCCTGGTCTTGCTCAGGAGGCACAATTGGCTGATCCTCTACCATAGTATCTACATCATCACCTGATGAATTTTCCATTTCTCCCTGGCGAATCATCTGAGGTTCATTGCCATCATACTCATCCTCATCCTCCTACTCGTCCTCAACCTTCTCATCCTTGTTAGGCTCTATTTCATGTTCCTCCTGTTCACCTTCCATCTCATCATCACTGGCTATTTCAATACCCACATTGCTGTCTAACTCAATGCAGTACGGTGCATGGACATCATCCTCCATCTGCATATTCACATCGGAATCATGATCTTAGTCATATCCGCTGTTCAACTTCTTGGTGGAGTCGGTATCATCATGTTACGAAATTGACACAGCAGCCGATACTTCTGGCTCTAAATATACCTTCTCTAGCTGGACCTCTGTGTACGAGTCCCCCTCAAATATTGTCTTGTGTAACTGAGAAGCAATGGGACGAGGAATATCATCTCCCCCTAGGGTTTGTTTAACAATACCTTTCCCTGTACCGTTTCACATCCCCTTCCTCTTCCCGTTTTCTATTGCCTTCCACTGCCCCTTCCCCTTCCTGCTCCCTTTCCCCTTCCTGTTCCCCATTCTGTTTCTCTTCCCATCCTTTGTTTCCTTCCCTTTCCCAGTCCCTTTCTCACCGCCCTGCGTCTTCTCCTCACCCTCACAGTGGTCATTGTCAATGCCATCGCCAGGGCGGCTCCTTCCACTGCTCGGCACTCAGAGATCCGCCCAGTTTTCATCATCTTCATCATCATTGCTTATCTCCTTCCAATTCAGTGGTTTACCTGCTAGGAAGTCACCTAGCTTGTACTGCAAGCAGCTTGGCCGCTCAATCTTTGCCCTGAGATCATTGCTAACGTACCAACAGAAATGCTCACTGCTGCGTTGAGCTATCGACAAACTGGTTTCCTGCGGATTGGTGCAATCGACTTGATCCCCGAAGGCACGGTGGTTGTGACACCTCCAATGGTTCATTTAGTAATCGATTTTCTGAAACATTTCCCCGATATATGAGCGGAAGGCTGCCCACCACGCCCGAAAAGGCGAACTACAGCTTCTGCAGGGTGGCAACATGTGCTGGAATTGTGAAAAGTGGCGAGTCTTTGAATAGATCAAGAAAAATTATATCATAAAAGAAGTCCCAGGCCTTTTCATTATTGACACCACACACAGTGTATATCCGTATGAGTCGACGGATGTGTTGCAAGGTCAATTCCTTTATACTGTCCTGATCCAATGACAGGCATCAATTTGTAACCGATGTCGGCATTTTTGCCCTAGCAGTTCCCTTTCGCTCTTCTTTGTAGCTGCCCCATGGTGCCATCACTGTAAGTTGAAAATGACTTTACATCTGTGGAATGAAAATTATGATACAGTCGCATGTAGCAGAAGGAAGCTCAGAGGGAACCTACAAAGTTGAGTAGGTTAGAGGGTGTGGTTTGGAACAAGAGGCATTGTTCTGTGCAAGTCACATGATGTTGGGATAGTTCAGGATGCTGGCGGTTTGTGAAATACAGCAAGAAAAGAGAATGGAGGTGTAAGCAGGAAGGAGGGATATATATATGCAAGTTTCTGTGATTACTTGATTGAACTCATTTTGTTGCTTAACAAACACAAAACGGCCCAGCTTTCATCTTGCACAACCACCAGGCACCTCATAAATGAACAGCATCCAGATGACATGTAGTACTCGCGGAGTGGAAGGTTTACAATGCTGGCCGTCGATTTGGCATCTCACACGACATTTACAGCTCAGACCTTGTACATTTCAGAGCAAACCGAGTAGTACTCCTATTGTCCCAACTGTGCAACCATCCAACACGGGTACCAACATGCCTAGCGGTGGAAAAAGCACACTCAAGTGATGTCATTGGAAAGGGAATACGTCATTGTTTGCTTTGTGAAGGTTTTCGCTCAGCCAAAGTGGGAGTTCCACTGGAAAGCTGCAGATATACACAATCGATGGTTTGAAGTATTGTGCCAAAAACGAGTGTAATACTATGATCACCGCTCCAAGCTGGTATCAACACCTGTCAAGTGGTGCAAATAGACCTCCCGACATTGCTGTAACAGTGTCTATCAATGCTGAGTTCAATCTGATGGAAGATAACTCAATAATTAAATGCTTTTGAAGGTATCTTGTCCCCGAGTATTGTGACGGTTTAGAGTCTTCTATGGTCTACACTGTGCCTCCCTTTTTTGGCAAATCCCTCCCTGGACGCTCAAATAGCAGTCTACCTCGCCTGGAGTGGCATATACCTACAGAGTGAACTATCCCTACAGTTTTAATGTTGAGCATCTATATCGGACTATGCCTTCCCAACACTGTCAACCTGACAAAACTCCAGTCGTATGAAATGTTGAAATTTTTGCGAATCGTCAGAATCAACAAAAGCGTGGGCCTTCGGGGAATGCTCAACTTCCCCCTCCCAAGAGACGCGTTTCCGCTCCAGCTGGCGAGAGATATTCCTCTCAACGAGGGAGTTCCAAAGCCTCGACAAACCAAGGTCAAAACACCTCCCGCTCATTATTGCTGAACATTTCTCGCCTTTTGGACATCACTGAATGGAAGACTTCCACCTCATCCGCTGCACAGTGACGCTCAATAAATACACCAATCGCCATGCCAGGCACAAGCAGTTGTAGCACAGCAGCACCCTGAGGAACGTCACATACAGCCGCAACGCGTCTCGTTGTATCCAGCCCCACATCTGGTATTGCTAGCACTCCCACTTCCCTCTGAGGTCTGGACCGCCTGCATACCCATATCCCCAATCCAGAAGGCTGCGCAATCGTCACAACTCTACTGCAAATGCGAGCCACAGAAAGGAATCAGAGACAGAGGCAGTGGCAATTTCAACTGCAGGCGGTGACTACACCTCAAACACTAGTCTCCGGAAGTTGCATCATCCATCGATTTTGTCACTCAGACGTGACCGGTCTTGTAATTCCAACGGGTATACTCCTGGAGCTGTCCATGTGGAACAGATGGCCGTTCATTAATACAAACAACTTGGAGATGGCAAGGTATGCAATGCGATGTGTTGTGAAAGCATTAGCTGAAGCCCCACACTGGCAGATAATAGAGATGTACTGGATTACTACTATGCTACACAACAACAATTGGTCCATAGAATTTGAGGCATGCACCAAAGAGATCTTGGAAGAGGTATGCTGAAGAAATGGCCCACATTGGATATTACACACTCAAACTGGTACCAGGTTCAAGCACAAGTCGATCAGGTTAAATTCCATTTTACTCAACTGGCATGGGACAAAACAACAGAACAATATAACCTCCACTGGCTTGAAGAGGATGCAGAGCATTTGGAATTCTTCGATTCCCTTCCGGCAGACATTAAGTATCTTTTCCTGCGGCACAGTGTGTGGGAGGTGGTGTATGCGGTCCAAATCCAATGCAGAGAGAGTCGAACGCTGCTAACAAATGGCCAGAATGCAATATACATCCTGGCGGAGGCAATCTTGCAGTTTATGTACTTCAAATTTTATCATCAGGTGAATAACCACCATAAGTATGCTGATGTATTTTATAATTCCCTGATTGACTAGAAGGATGGTCATATACCCTTACTGCTGATTATGTATAGCTGCACCGTGTTGCTCCATGAACTCCTGGAGTGGCAAAATAACAATGGTATTCATCCAAAAACTTCCTGGTCAAAGATGAAAGCGGAAAGACCTGATCCCTTGAACTACTTCAACTATATGAATGACGGTGGTAAGAAAACAATTTGCTGCACTGCAATGAGTCGGAAGTTGTTAACCTCGCCTGCTGTTGGAGACACATATTCATTCTTGATGAATACCTGTAACACACTACCAGAGAGCTACCAACAGAGGGTGTATCTGAACCCTGTTGCTACAATCATGTGTCTGTTACAACAGGCGGAGAACCCAATGCTTCCAGTGGCTATCAGCGTGGAAGCAGCACGTATTGACAATGCAATTTATCTTGACTATGTGATCTGCAAAGTGGCACTTGTGGAGCCTGAGATCTGAAGCACAGACCCAAACATCCCGATGGACCACGATTGCACGAATGATGAACTGTATATGGGGATGCCAGGAGGTGGCAGGGATTCCTACGATGAAGGTGATGAAACCGATAAGAGTAATGCCATCCCCACCGACAGGTGCTGACGACGTGCAGTGACTTAACTCCAGAGGTTTAACCTGGTACGCACTGATATCAATCTGTATGAGGACGAGGATGGCAACAATGCGTATGTGGATGAAGACGAAAAATCATTGCAAGCCGGTGATGGATCACCACAGAACGTGCAGGACTGAGAGCATAGTACTAGTGAGTGTGAAGACTAGACAGTATATTTCAGACCTTTAAAATACGATAATGTTGAAGCAAATGCAATGGTATGTGATGCATCCGAAGCCAAGACTGTATTGTAATCAGTGACAACATCTGAAAGTGAAACATATATGGGGAGAGTGCAGCATCCGATATATTGAAAAAGTGGAGAGATAAAAGGTTGCACCCTGCCGGAGAGAGACATCAATATCGCCAGGTGTTGTTTAAACGGCGGCAGCACAACTGCATCCCATCCGAAGAGTTTAACAAACGTGTCGTTCTGATGGTGTGAATTCGTTACCACATTCTGAGTGCAAAGCCAAGGTGGTAGTTATGTAATGGGACCCGTTGCCTGCAAAACCGGAACCATTTAATTCTCTGTCCGAGGGTACATGATTCCGTTAGAGCCGTCAGAGGCATCTGGAACCCCCGGGTGTTTCAGATGGACACTAATGTGGTTGCTGGAATACTGAACAATGCCTGGAAATGGCTGCTGTGAAAGAGAGTAACGATACCCATCCAGCAGATGAAATTGATTGGTGCATTGTCCAAATGGCGTATCTTTGCTTGTGGTAGATAGAGGAATATTATTTGAATATCCCATATTGTCTACAGCACAGTTTCCGGAGCCATACAGCGAACTGTATCAAACAACATTAGTTGCCTTCCATGTAGATTGTTTCATCGATATTTTCAGCATACAGCATGGTTGAAAGGTAATGATCATGAAACATGCAATGTAGGATCAATTGGAATATCATCAAGTATGTTGCTAGAATTAAGGACCTTTGGTGGAAAGATGGCCTTGGGTATCCGCTTATGTGTCAATGAATGGTGTTGTTTCCATATACCATTCATCTATGAATCCTGGCTCAGACCATCAAATCTTAATTACACCAACTACCCCATTTTTTGCTCCATGCTTGAATTGGCATACTAGGATACTGCATAGATGCTCACCTTCTTACAGTTCCAGGACTGAAAGAACTCAGAAGGGATAAGGTAAAACATTTCCAGAAACCCACCAATAACATGATCCAGGTTCAAGGTGAGCAGGAATACAGATAGCACACAAATAATCTGGATGCACAACCAGTAGCATCATTCTACTGGAGGACTGTGAGTTAGCAGCAATCATGTTGACTCTGTATTGATATTCTTGTCTATTCTACTTTGGTTTCGATAGTATCTATGCTCTGGTCAAGGATCATTACTGAACCAACTATTCTGCCAGCCTATTAGATTTTGATTAACATTAACTGGATATACAGCTAGCTAGGACTTCACAATTTGATTCAATTAAGATGATTTTCCTTCAGTATTAGCTAGTCCATAGCTGGAGCATAAACATAGCTCAAAGGGCGAAAATGACATGGTATTAAGCTGATTGTGGTGATTGCAGCAGTACATAATGAAAAGTACCTAAATTCCATTGTGGTCATGGAAGAAGAATTCTTCTCTACTCAGTCAACAATGATTAGCTAAAGTTAAGCATGATCATGATACATCATATGACATAGTTCTATAGTCACATATGAAGATTACTGAGTGTCAATATCAGGGCGCAGTAATGCGATGCAAGTCTTGGCAAACATAAATAGCAAAATATGTGAACAACAATGACAGTCATCAGAGCATTGACAGCTGCAATCTATTCCTAACATCACATTGACTGTCCAATGAGACTCACAGCGTGCTTGGACCATCGGAGGAGAGTGGGCAACTCAGCAGAATGGAATGTGCACAGAAATCCACACAATTGAGTGGATTTGCGAAAAGGCTTGGGGAAGATCAAAACTCACAAATCTAAAAACAACTCTGCAGTCTCAATAGAAAGCAATATACAGCCACTGGGATTAGATTTCTAGCATTGAACGTATTTCAGCACAACACTTCCAGCACCCCTGGATGATGGAAAGAGAACGACCATGAGCGACGCGATGCGACGTGAATCAAACCAGCAATGATTGTGACGCAAGAGGGTAATAGTCCCATTTGAGGAATTATCGAAAAACCCCCAGTTGAGAGAAATCTAGATATGGCGGATGCAGAAGAGGCCAGCGGCTATGCAGGCCAATGCTCAGGAAAGTCAATATGCATGTCCTTCTTGACTCCAAGCGAGCAGTGTTAGTATAGCAAGATTGGGAAAACACTGTGGAACCAGATCTCGGAACAAGTAAGTACACTGGGATTCTGGAGGGGTCAACTGGAGTGAATGGTGCAGCAGCATGTCCACGAGGCAACCCAGCTGCACCAAACTATCAACAGGTTGGCTAGAAAGAGAGAAATATGCACGGTATATGAAGAGGCACAATGGGTCGGCAAAAATCAATGGCTGCACCAATTGGAGACCAAAGGGGATGACTACCTCAAGGACAATGAACTTTACTTGGTGGGCATCGTGGACATGTCCCCGAAGGTGATGGCCAAAACATCAGGACGCAAAGCATCACTGACCGAGGAAATGGGAATGGACGAATAAGACAACACAGTGCGGCAGGACAGCGGAGGCCTAGAGGCCTCACAGAATGCACGTGCAATGTAGGGCTGCGAGCCAGAGAAGCTCCAGCTGCAGCTGCATCCAAATTCCAAACACAAACCTAAACTGCAACACAAGCAGCAGTTAGAACAGCAGTACAAACCGAGACCCAAACCTAAGGCACCATCCAATCCGGGCTGACAGTGAGCGACATTCCAACCCCGAACCCAGTGTGAGATGGCACCCGCCAGCCCAGGCACCTCCCCGACTCCTGGATCGAGTATGGCAGGGAGGTGCCTGATTTTATGGGGAGACGAGAGTGTACCTCTGCCCAACAAGATGGACCAGGAAATTGTGTCGGCAATCAACAGAATGCAATTCCCAAATGAGGCTCCAGCCCACATCAAGATTATGAACACCAAAAGAAACAAACAGAGCACTGACAAGGCAATTACCCGACCGAACAAATGGTGGCGATGGGACTGGCCTACCTTGACGAATTCATCAACACAGCACATATGGTCGACAAGGGAGTCGTTGACGTAGCAAGAACAGAATTCTTGCACAGGCTAAAAGTCCATGCAGTACCACTTGTGAGGTACATGGGCAAAGGGACAGAGGGCCTGCAGAAGAAGTGGGATGAGATCCAGGCTGAGAACAAAGGAGTGGTAATTCCAGTCCACGTGAGATGGCTGGTGAACCCTCATTGCCTCAGGGATAGGAGACCGAGGGGTGAGATCTCCGCATCGTCAGTTGTCTTGGTAGTGAAAAGGAACAAGGTGGCCTGCACGCTTCTGAAAGCAGGCATCAAGGCGGCGGGAGTGTGGTACTGAGTCGAACCATTCACGAACGTAGGCCCAGACCGCAGATGAAAGCATTGTTGCGGATGGGCCCAGATTGAAATCAAGTGCAGCAGCAAACCAGCATGCGGCAACTGCTCAGGCCCACACTGCACCAGCACCCATAAGTGCTATGTTGTGGGGTGCATTGCAAAGCAGGGCTTTCTCTGTGGCCACACACAAGCGAAATGCCCTAACTGCAAAGGAAACCACATCACATTCAGCAGTAGGTGCACAAAGAAGGCGGAAGCCACCAGAGAGGCACGGGAGAGGAGGAGAAGAAAACCCGTTGGACGGACCGCACACAGCATGGGACAAACCTCAGGAGGGAACAGGACACCGCTCGGCATGAGGGCAAGAGCTGTGCAAGGAGGAGAGAGAGGTGGGAGCAGAAGGGAGATGGCAGATGCAGAGGAAAGGGGAGTCGAGGCAGAGGACATTATAATGGCGGAGAGCACAATGCCAACGCCAACAGCAACACCAGCGCCATCGGCATTGGCAAACTGGGATGACTGCGGGGACTGGCATTGAACATGCAAACACAATGGGAGTTGCTGCTGTAAATGGTTCGAGCGATCCAACACAACTGCGCCAGGTCATATGTAGGGACTATGGCCGCGCTGGAGTCTGGAGTGGACCGGCAGGTGGATGTGGTGTGTGTGCAAGAATCACCAAGAGGCAGAGCAGAAAGCCGAATCAGCCATTCGGCATATGACATGAGTCAAACAAAGTGGGTTTGCACTGCGGTATGCAAGGGAGGAGGTCATACAACAAACAAATAAACTGAGTTGAGCAAGAATGCAGGCGCTGAAGTGAGTATCATCGACATCAATGAGTGGGGAGAGACTATGATCAAGATCGCAAACATTTACGATCAGAGAGCAATGTTGATATGTGAGAGAGCAGTAAGGGGAACAAACTGGTAGAAGATCATCAGGCAGGGGGAAGGCGGCACAGTGCTTGGAGGGGACTGCAACATCCAAAGCCAATGGTGGGATCCGAGGTGCACAGAATGGAGAGAAGCTGTATACTGGGAAAACAGCATAGACAAGCATGGGTTGGTAAATGGAAATGACAACCGACCCACTCAGGACTAGACAAGGAATGAAAGGGAGCGCGAATCGATCTTGGACATAACCATGCCTAACCGACGTTTTAGAAAGTGCATGATTGTGGATGGGAATCATGTACCGGGGTCTGATCACGGGAATATTGAATGGGAGGTGGACATGGAGGACCAGTTAAATGCCGGAGGCACAAAAGTCATAGTGCAGAACCTAGCGGCTATGTGGTAGGAGGAGACAGAGCAGGTGGAGAAGCTCTTGAGAGAGCGACCAAGGGGAAGGGTTTACTTGGGAGTGAAGAGTACAGGCGACGACGTTGAAAGCGAAGCCAATTGGTGCCAGCAAGCACTAGGCAAGGGAGTTGATGCCACTGCCAGGAAAATAAGAATCAGTGTGAGGTCAAAAAGATGGTGGAATGGCGAGATCAACGAGAGAAGATGCCATCTGGGAAGAGAGCAGAGAATGAGGTTCAAATCTGCGGTGACAGTGCAGGCACAGGCTGAGTTGTAAAAGTCCATTCGGAGAGCAAAGGCAGGATGTGGAATGACCACGCCAAGAACCTAAGAGGAGCGGAGGTCTGGACAGCAGCGAAGTTTGCCAATCCGCAGGCAGGAGAGATGGAAGAAGCCCTGACTGACAATGATGGAAAACAGGCAAATACCATCACCAAGAAAGAATATATACTGGGACGAGAGTTGTTTCTCCCAAATGAGCACCACCAGTACGTTGAACTACCCCAGCTGGGGCAAGTGCACAGGTTCGTCGCGGAGCATATGGTCATAGGTGCCCACTTCGTGCAGCCTGTCTGGAATGCCCCAGCCCCGGGCAAGCTGTCATGTGGAGCTGTACACCAACACTGGGAGTGGGAGAAATAGAGAATGGTCAAACTAGCAAAGGCAGTCATCCAAACGGCCGACACACAGACATGTGGCAGCAGGCTAGCAGGGTCGTAATCAGCAAGCCAGGTATGGACGACTAGCCGAACCTCAAGGCGTATCACTCCACGTTTCAATTATGCTGAAGGAGGAAAGTTGTTGAAAAAGTGGTCAGAGAGCTACTCGATCATGAGGTGGAGAGAAAACGAATGCTTAGTGATGGCCAGTATGGAAGGAGAAGAAGGTAGTAAGCAATCAATGCGGCAACAATCATGGTCCACAGTGCACACGTAGCCTGGAGACAGGGCCACATAGCTGGCGTACTCTTGATGGATATCATGGCAGCATTTCCGAACGTAGGGAGGGGGAAACGTATCCACTGAATGGGATGCAAGGAGATATGGGGAGACTTGATACGGTGGATGGCAAGTTTTCTCACAGACCAAGCAGTCAAAATGATAATCGAAGGTACTGTGATGAAGTGACACCTAGTTGAAGCAGGTATACCGTATGGTTTACCAGTGTCTTTGATCCTCTTCGCAATCTACACATTGGGGCTCATAGAATGGGCTGAGAAGAGGGTCACTGGAGTCGAAGGTCTGTCCTATGTGGATGATGTAGAGGGGGTGGTGATGGGCGGCAATGTAGACAAAGTTGTCAGAAAACCTGAAGCCTGTGACAGCGTTAGCATCGACTGGGCAGAAAGACTGGAGCGGGAGGTTGATACAGCAAAAACAGAAGTGACACTCTTCACCCTTGAACGTAGCCACATGAGTAACGTGCGTCTGATGGTAACAGCAACGATAGGAGATGGGAACAGCTTCGTCGGGTTTAACAAGGAAGTGACCAGGTGGCTGGGGGCCTGGATGGATACTTACCAAACGTTCAATAAGCATCACAGCCGATGCATGAAGACAGTGGGTGCTGCAGAAGCACGACTCCGTTCACTCCCAGGAATGTATGGGGTTGTACCAGCCTGTGTGAAGGCAATACACATAAACAAGTATCCAGGCTGTTGCGATGTACGGAAGCAAGCTCTGGTGGGATCCAAAGGAAGGCAGCTGTTGAGACAACCTCCAGCTACTGATGAATCAACATGCCAGGTCAACCCTGTGTACACTCCCAACAATGACGAGAGGTGTGCTAATGAGAGACTCAGGGCTTATACCGGTGCTGGGGGCCCTTGACATCCTGACAAGAACGGTTTGTAACTAGGCTACCAAACACGCACAAAGGCTCCAAGTTGAAAAATCTCTATGATTTTCCTATTTCTAGTGCCCCGGAAGGTAATGTGGCCGCGATGGAGTATGTGTGCCCCAGGAGAGTAGAGACAATGTCCTGGCCATACCCAGGGGAGGAGCAAGCGGTCAAGACAACTATACTGGAAGATGATGCTACGGCGAAGAGAGCCACCAAGCTATGGGCAAGAAGAAATGAAAGAAAGATGGAAGCTGGCACTTGAACGTGGTGGATGGGCAGATCTCGATCAGACAATGGAAGAGTAGTAGGCATAGCAGTGTGCTTAATCAGAGTCAGCTGGATGGTCATCCGCAGCTACCTCAGTACCGAACCAATGGAGGTATTTGACACTGAACTCTGGGCAATCAGTGTCGCACTCTGACTGTCTGTTGCCACAGGGAAGGCGCTACGAGCACACGGAGTCACAACAGTGGCAGCCCTTAGTGGTTCCTAGGCAGCTATCAGATCGATGCAGCACCAGGACTCAGGGCCAGGGCAGCAGCTAGCAAGAGCAATCAACATACATGATAGGGCCCTCCACACCCATGGCATCGAAGCCGCAATCCACTGGGTCCCCTGACACTGAGGTGTTCCCAGAAAGGAAGAGGCTGACTCCCAGGCAAACACAGTACAAGAAGACTGAAGTTATACAGTACGTGAGTGAATATACACATCAGCCATGAATTGGACTACATGGATCTCTGAACTGTGGATGGCGGCGAAGGCGACTAGTGACGCCAACAAGTGCTTCAAACACTCCGGATATAGACTGAAGGTGCAAGCCCAGAGCAAGAGATCCATCCCAATCATCAGCGTGAACTTACTGGCTAAAACGTTCTACTGACTGAAGAGTGGCCATTCACCGACAGGAAGATACCTGAAGCAGTTTGGACACCCAGAGGACGAGAAATGTAGGTGGTGAGGGAGCAGAACGCCACAGACGTGGGAGCATCTGTTTCGCCACTGCAGCCAGTGGAAACACCAGCATAATGTGCTCTGGAAGGTGGTGAGAAAGGCCACTGGATTGAAAGCGGGCAGATGCTGGCATGTGCAAATCTCTGAGTTTTTGTCCACGGAAAAATGTGATCATATGGTGATGGACTTCCTGGCAGCTACTGACATCTGGAAGTTCCCGCCAAAACTAGCGGAAGAGCCAGGACACGAGGAGCACAGGCAGTTAGAGCATGAGCAGGAGGTGCACAGGGAGAATTAAAGGGGTTTGGACAAGGGGCGGTCTGTCTCTCGCTTCGTTGATCTCTTTGTTCTTTGTCTTCTTTCCAATTGAGTGTGCTTGATTGATCATCCTTTGTCACAGCGGATGACAGGTAACAGGTGGAATCTCCACCATCTTGCGGGCTTGCCCTGAGGCGCAGGGGGGGTTTTTAAACTCTGTCATACTCTAATCTGAGTGAATACAGTGAGAATAAAGCCAAACAAAAACATTGATTGTCATGTGATTCTATTGTACTACTCCTTCTTTTTGAGTGTTGAGTGATGCAGCAGTGAACATGATATGTTACCCTGAGTAAATGCTATTTTGAACAGAGATCTGTATGATGCCAAAGTAGTAATTGACGATTTATTGAGATTGGTCCGAATCTGTGTTTACAAACTATTTCTGTATATGCTTAACAGTTGCTGGAAACATATTAGTTACACTAGCTGCAAAGATGAATTATTTGACCACAATTGACTAGCAATATAATATCAACAATACAGTCAACTAACAATGAATGAAGGGGAGTTGGTCGATAGAACTATACACCTGTTGGCTGCAATCGACCTAAGGCATTCTGGATTGACTGTACTGAGTTCACCTTTGCAGATATCTGTGATCTGATTAACCAATAATCTATCTACAGACATCAAAACTGATACAGCTCCACCGGAGGATACTGCTGATAAAGAAATCAGGAACAGGAAGACGTCTGATCAGTCATGTACACCAGATCCCATCTAGACAAAGGCTCACAGGATGGTAATCCTAGTGGACACTGGCTGCGGGAATATACATCGCAAAGCAATATGATTTTAGAAAAAGCATTGCAGGTACTCAGAAAAATGGGGCCCATGGCATCAATTTCGATTAACACAAACCTTTCAACAGACTGAATGATTGAGCTAGTATATTGATATTTGTAGGAATTCACATCTGTTGAATGGGCTAGGCAACATCAACAGTGACTTTTTCAAAACAGCAGCTGCCCAATATAAGCTTCGGTCTGGAGATGATTTTGGCACTAGCAATATTTGTTGGATTGACGCTCATTTATATATGCTTAAAATATTATAAGACAGGGATAATTTCAAATGTTTAGAGATGCTTTGGTAGATATTCCATTGCAGGTGGATATTGATTCGGAACTTGGACAGGTCCCAAAAATGGAAAGTCGCAGGACATACACTGTGATAACCACATACGACACGTACTGTGATAAGCTGGAACAACTTCCTGCCAGAGCGGCAAATGTGCCGCTCAGATGTATGTATCTGAAGTCACCTTGACTAATTTTTTGGGTCACCAGCATTGCTGGCTGCTGTATATCAGAATTGGTAATATTTCAAAAGATATCTGCTGCTAATCTGAAAAGTACGCCTTGATTCTTGTTGGACTGGTAACACAGCCACCAAATGATACCAAATATACTGCCATGGCTTGGCAAAATGTGGTTACAACTGTGCAACCCACACTTAGCGATAATAGCATAACTGTTCTTGGCAGGAAATGGGATGCTGCTGATTGATTGCAGAGACAGTAGTAACATCCATTTGCAACCATGGCTGCGGATCATCCAGAACAAGTAATTGTTGCTCAACTCTCACAAAGTTTATACCAAATTGGTTACATTCCAAGAGTGTCAGCAATAGGGCATTGAACTTTTTGACCTGTTGATTGGATATGAGATCAGAACATATTCCCTGTGCTCCTGGTGCAATCTACTCTTGGGGCCCTGTACACTTAATGTATTCAACCAATCTGCACCACTTCAGGCGATCACCTCTCTGCAATATCTATCAGCTTTGGTTGCATGGAAAATTACCTCAGCTTCTTCAGGTATTTGAAAAGGAATTAGTGCACTGGCTGCACACATATCTAAGAGGTGAAAATACCAAGTATCCATTAAACAATTGACTCATAATGGTAGCCCTGTCTCAACGCCTCCAGTTGTTTTGTATGTGATCCAGCAAATGGAGTAGCTGCCCCTCGCACGGAGAAGACATCTAGGACAACATGTCAACTCTCACAGTGAATTGGGCTCCAAATCTTGTCTGTCCAATCAAGATTGAATAATGTGAGCCTGAAACAGCCTCAGATGAAGTGGTAATATGAGCAGTACACATATTGTCTGAATACTCTATTTTTGTTAGCCAACAAAATCACTTCTATTTATCCCTCCAAGCACTGGACGATGCACTCAAGAGATATTAGAACCTAAGCAGAATGCGGTTTTGTTGCTGGGAGCCTCGGGGAGTATTTCGGAATTGTTGGATCAGAATTGCAGGGTGGTCAAAACGAAGGGTTGACTGGATAAATGGGGTGGCATTCAGTTGCACATGGGAAAACTTGGGAGCACCAGTGACAAGTCTGGGAGTGCTGATGAGAAGCCAGGATGCACCAGCAAGATGCCTGGTAGTGTAACAGGCTGGGTTAGGCGTAGATGATATTGGTAACTGGAATGTAAGATTGGGACCAAAATGGAAAGTGCTCGAGGATTGTTTCAAGTCATCAAGACAATACATGAATCAAAGCTGTTTGAGAGTCGGCACTTGCTTTGCTATACAAGAAAGCGAGCCAATAGAGAAGAAAAGGAAATTCTCCAACGCCAGACAATGTCTCTTTATATACAACTCTTTTTTCACCCTCGAATCATTCCTCATGCTTCCATGTACCATCCAAATCTTTCCCCATGATCATACACACCAACCCTACAACTCCTATCAACACAACCACACCATATCGCCCAACATTGCAACACCTTACCGCACTTTCTTATGGTACTGTATCTTACCGCCACCATCTCACCAGATGCTCACGCCATTACCACATCTCCGAAAGTCTCCATTCTTCTCGTACACTGATTTCTTCCACACTCCCTCGGCATCTCCGCCCTCTATTCCTAAGTACCTCAATATTGTTTCGGCCCGTTACTGTATCCCCCTCCTAGGTTTCAAGTTCTCCCAAAATATTCCCCAATCGTCCTGCTTTCCCAGGGTATCATTTATGGAACACCTCCACCACTTCCAAGTCATCCACAAACTTTGCAGGTTCCCAGGTCCACAAATAATACCCAGTTCACCACATAAGATACTGTAACTGACTACGAAACATCCTACTATCTTCAACACTGGATACTTGATACTCTTCATCACTGTGAACTTTCAGCAGAGGGGAGGAACAACTAATTGTCCTGGCAAAGGAATATTCACCACTGGGTCCAAAAGAGAATCAGGTTTTACTCTGTGATTTTGTATTGATGCAGGTAGCTCTAAGTTGTAAGCATATGGAGATTGCTGTCCAAGCATCTTGAAAGGCTATGATTGTTGCAAATGTGACTTAGATGCAGGCCTTGTGGTTGCAACATGTCAGACATCCAGCCACACGTGTGATCCTTCCGAAACATTTGGTGCAGGAGTCCGTTCACAATTTGCACCTTCCAGCTGTCCTGCCTGGCTCTGACAAATCTCTGTTCGGAGGTGCTCATGAACTTGTTGCATTGTTATTTGGACCTGATCTGCATCAAGGAATTGTTGAACCTGTTCTTTGGTAGGTTCCCATGCAAACAACATCCGGGGATCTACCCCTGGAACCTCTGAAAACAAGGCACACTTTGTTGACTCAGACGTCCGATTATCTGCGGCAAATACGCCCAGAGGGAGCCAATTCACCCAGTTGTGCTGTTGATGGTTAACGAACACCGGGTGTTACTGTCCCATACTGGTCTTCATTTGTTCTGTTTGACAGTCTGTCTGCACGTGGAAAGCTGTCAACATCCTATGATCAATCCCCAAATGGTCACATATCTGCCCCCAAAAAGTCAAAGCAAACTCTGGTCCTGGATTGGAAACAATTGTTAACAGAAGTGCATGGAGGCGCACAACCTTTCATAGCAACAACTATGCCAAGTCTAATACACCTATGGTCGTCTGACAAGGAATAACATGCCGTATCATTGTCGGTATATCCACTACGACCTCTATTGTATCAAACCCTTTGCACTGCAGTAATCTGACCAGGCAATCGATCGAAATATCCTCTCACGGTCGATCTGGAACTGATAGCAGTTGAAGAGCTCCAATCATTCAATGTCGCAAACTCTGGGACCGTTGGCTGTGGTGACAAATCCGTACAGATTCATCCACCTGTTTGTGCATATCCTTCTTGTAATACTGTCTATCGAGTAGGTTAAACATTTTCTCCCTTCCTGGATGTTCCGCAAGTGCAGTATGGTAATGATCCTGTATTCAGCGTCATCGTAACTGACCAGTCTCAGGAATATAGTACTTTCCTCGATTCAGTATTCGCCCATCCTGTTCCATTCACTCTGCCACTGTAATCTCTTTATGGTTTCCCTATGTTCATACTACCTGGGGTATTCTTTGCACCAGGAGGTCAGCCTTTATGCCTGGTCAAAGAGGCCAGATACAGAAGCACAGCACTGCCCAGGCGGACTGACCGCCAACAAACACAGTTGCTCTGGTAGGTTCTGTGGCTGTAGAACAGCCTGATCTATAATGTTCAATCTTTCATCCCCTCACCTTAGGGACGTTTTCTGGCCTCCTCTCCAAAGCATCGGCCTTGCCATTTGATATCCCTGGTCGCTAGACAATTTGATTGTCAAAACGGGTTAAAAATTCGCACTATGGTGCATGCTGTCAATTCAATGGCTTCATTGTCCTATAATACTCAAGGTTCTTATGGTCCATTAGCAACTGTACTAGGTATGTTGCCCCTTCACCCTCTTGTCTCCATTCCTCCAGGACTTTTATAATTGCCATTAATTCTAATCATAAATATCATAATTGCATTCCGCATGTGAATGTTTCCTGGTGAAATAAGTCACTGGATGTTACACCCCCACATCATCATATTGGGAAAGCACTCCTGCCGTAACCTAAACAGATCCATGTGTTTCTATTCTGACTTCCCTCTCATGATTAAAATGTTGTAGGGTCTGGGCTGTTGTACACGCTGAAAATATTATCTGAAAGGCTAATTGTTGCTCCGATCCCCATATGAATAGTTCATCTTTCTTTGTCAACCTTGTAAGAGGTTCAGGCTTCTCGGAATACTTAGCAGTAAACCGCCGATAATCATTACAAAACCCTAAAAATGTTTGAACCTCCAAATGGTTATTCAGCCATTTGTTTGCTGTCATCTTTACCCAGCTCCAGTTTTTCATGGTCTCAATCTTATACTAATTCATAGGAATGCCCTTCATCGACTTGATTGAACACAGATACTTAATGGTATCCTTACGGAATTCATAGTGTTCTGGCTTCCAAAATAATCCAGCTTGCAATGAATGTCGCATTATCCACTTGACATGTTCCTGGTGTTCTTGGTCAGAATCACTATAGATAAGAACATCGTTCAACTAGGCTGAAGCAAATTTGTCCAAAGCCTCTCTTATGGCATTATTGATATACCCTTGGAAATCCACTGTTGTATTTGTTGTGCAAAACTGCATTACTATTGGTTCAAACAGGCCATATCTTGTCCGCAATGCCAGTGTATGTTCATCTCCCTCTTGTAGGTGGAGTATATCATAAGCCCCTTCTACATCCAGCTTTGTGTACATCTGGGCTTTCACCAGAAGGTTCAACATATCCATTACCAAACAAAGGTGATACCGATTTTTGACAGTTTTGCTGTTTATATCTCGATAATCGATACAGAATGGTAGGCCCCATGTGGTTCCATTGTAAAACGGACAGGTGCCACACAGGGTGATGATGACTGAGTTATAGACCCCTTCAACAAATTCTCCTCAAACCATTCTTGGAGAACCACTAATTCCGCCCTCAACATTGAATAAAGAGAGCCCCATGTGGGAGTCTCACCATCTCTCAATCATACCTCATGATCAATTCCTGGGCAATGTGGTGGGTGACGGTCTGCCAAACCTCTATTAAACAACGGTAGTAACTCATGATACTGTTCAGAAACATTCTCCTCCATGGGTCATTCGTTGAGATCTTCTTTTTCAATTGCTTCATTGATCAAATATACGGAGACCTTCAAAACTATAGTATTTCCCTTCATAACTGTACAAAAGAATACAATCTATATAAACCATCACCATATTGCCCCGAAATAGTCTCTGGTTGTATTTGTGCTTCGAATATAGGTCTTTTAACTGGGTAGAATGGTTCCGGAGGTTCCTCAGCACCTCCCTGAACTGTCACCTGTGCATTGTGACAGTGTGATGTACAATACTGTAAACCAAACGTAACAGTAATTGATGCAACAAGTACCGCAATGTCATGTAATCGTAACCAGGGATTTCCAAGAACTATCAGCTGATATTCTAACTTTGTAACAAAAATCCGTAATTATTCCCCATGGACTTTTATGTTCACGCCAACTTTGGCAATATACGTAATATCTGCTGATTCAATAAGTCTTCCATCAATTACCTCTAATTGTTTCTTCTCCTTCACCTCCTGGAGTGGTGTCTGATGATGGGGAGCAAAATTGTGATATATAAATGCAATGCCTGTAGCTGCACAGTCGATCAGTAGATGTGTTGGTATTTCTTCATTATTCATGGTCAATGTGCAGTATATAACTAAATTCTTTCCTTTCATTGACCCTTCTAATACCTCCACCTTGCTAACTGAAAGACACGAAATTCCAAAACATTTCAAAGCATTTAAAGCAACATGTTTTGCGCCAATCAAAGAGCCATCGTTACTTGACAGACCTAATCTTCTAGTGATTCCTTCCAACCCGTCCAAGTTCTTTCTTCCTTAATCTCTACTCTGGCCCCATTGAACGTCTGAGCGCTCTTTCTCGCAATGCAGTCTGCCGCTTTGTGCTTAAACCCACCACAGTTCGAACACCTTGCATCTGCGAATTCTCTTGCCATCTCTTCTGCTGAAATCCTTCTCTTGCCTATGCTGGGGTCCATAGGTGCAGGTACCACATTTCCAGCAACTGATCCAGCAGAAGCCGTTTTGGGGGCCTTCGGTGGTGTATGTGGTCTGTGGTAAGTGAAACCTATACTTTCTCCTGTATTCTATGTGGCCTTTTGCGCAGATTGCTGCCGAATTTGATTGTCCCACTTCTGGCAAACCGTCACATATGCGGGACATCCCTCAGGCATATGGCTTTGTTTAAAGGAGTCCTTCATCTCCTCGGACAGCCCCATTCGAAGGCCATTCTGCATGGGCGAAGGATTGCAATCAAGCTCAGCCGCATTAACTAGAAACTCAATATAGTCTAGGGTGGAGTTGTGGTTGTACAGCTGAATTTCCCGCATCTCACATTCGGCGGTGGCTACTCAGTCGGGGTCCCTAAAACCGGCTTCCAGCAGTTGAATAACAGCTAGTAGGACTTCCAGCCCTGTTGTTATATCCTCCTGGCCATGTAGCAAGATGTTGCACAATGCTATGCCACTCAGGCGGTTGAAGACATATCGCATCATTGGATGTTCGTCATGGAAGCAGACCGATTTTTGTCATTAAACCATCCGGAGTTGTGCAATGCAGCATCTCATCTGAGTCCGATCCAACCCTGCAGTCTCTGGGGAGTCAGACAACTTCTGGCATCTGTCTTCTGGATCCTGGGGTGCAGCCAGAGCCGCCATGGCTGCCAAGGTTAGCCCATTGCCTAACTGCGTCTTCAAAGGTTGAACCTCCTCTCCGGATTATTGTGCAGCTTGAGTCATCACTGCCAATTCCACCAGTAGCTCTTCATCTGTTCCTGCAGCCATGGGTCTCCTCCTGCCATCGTCAAATTCATCCAGAAAAGTCCATATTCTGTACTCCATCTCGGTATGATCACACAGAGGCGGGAGGAAGGCTTGTGTCTTCAGGTTCGTAATCTCCGCCTGTAATGCAATTATCTTTGCTGGGTTATTGCACACCCTCTGTACCGTGCTCGCTGGTTTGGTATACTGCGCCACTCTTCTTGGCACCTCCTATGCTTTTTCCAATTTCCTCTGCCTCTCTGCAAAGTCCACTTGTAGCACTTTCCAGTTCATAATTCCTCCTCTGATCACTTGATCATCTACAGTCACCAGGGCCACCCAATCATGCTGTTCCGATCCTAATATTGCAGCACATTCAGCACATCTACCAGTGCCAATTGTATGCATCAATTTCGGTGGGGGCGGGTATTGGGGGTACTATAACAATCAGTGGAATTCCAGGAAACTTAGCTGTTGTTGCTGCTGATGCTGCGTGTCCAACTCTTGATTGTGCTCCTATACAGTTATGTCCGTTGCAATCGCAAGGCAGCTCTAGATCACAGTCTGTGAAAAGGCCAAAATGGAATCCACGATACATAGTCCAATGTTGTTCAAACACTGGGTCATTAATATCTAGGCCTCTGTCTTTCCTGGCCACATCTGCCGAATACAGATTCGAGGTAGAGGAGCAGCCTGATTGTTCCCAAACATCTGCTTCCAAAGGTTTCTCTTCAAAAGTTGCTGTAAGTGTAGCTTTGATACTCTGGAAAGCATTCAAACGTTTAGGTTCGAAAACAAGACAAGGAATTCTGGTCAGATCAAACAAATTCGTTTGGGAAGTACAGTTACTGTCTTACGTTTGTATTCAAACATGGTGATCGATGTCGAAAGTGACCAATATCACATCCCGTAAGTCATGGCAGCTCGCTGATACAATCGTCGCCTACTTGTATCCAACAGTGCTTGAATGCTGGATAAACCGAACGGTAAATAGAATTTGGTTCGAGACAATACTTACACCCTGTAGAGGAATATAGGCACATTCAATATCAGGTACAATTTAGTGGAACTGGTTTTAGTGTAAAGCGCGGGGTCAGGCCTAGGAGACTAGAATGTGAGATCGGGAGCAAAAAGGAAAGCGATTGAGGTTCATTTCGAGGAATTTACACAAGTCATGAATGGAAGCTGTTTCAAAGTCATAACTTGCTTTGCTATCCAAGAGAATGAGTAAAGAGAGAAGAATGGAAATGCTCCAATACCAAACAACCTGTCTTTATATACAATTCATCTGCCACTGACATAACATTCCTCATACTTCGATGTACCATCTGAATGTTTTCCCTTGATCTTACACACCACCTCTACCACTCAGATCAATACAACCACGCCACATTGCATGATGTCACAACACCTCAACCCATAGTATTTAGCTACCCATCTACAGACCATATATCTGGACCGGGTGCAGGTGGTGCTTGGGAACAATTCAAGCTGTACCTGGTGATGATGAGCAAGTGAACTCACAGGCAGATTTAGAGACTGCAATTGTGTGCATGTCATGTTCTGAACTTCCGGATGCACTAGGAGGCTGCAATCATGCGAGTTCAGTAATGCATTTGAAGGCCATAATCTTGCAAATATCACAGCAGTGATCAAGTGAGTTTGAAGATGCACTTGAAGGCCAGAATCGAGTAAGTAGGGAATGCACTCAAAAACTATTATAGAGCACATGGTGAGGTGAGACTGGAGGCCTTTGTCTTGCGAACTTGAAGGCAATAATCGAGTCACTTAGAGATGAACATGGAGGCTTTGATTGACCTAGTTTGGAGATGCTATTGAAAGCCATAATCAAGTAAAGTTGTGGGCCATAATTGAGCAAGTTTGCCATGCATTTGAATGCCAGGAAGACGCGAGAATGGAGGCGGTCCATGGGAGGTACACTTGGTGAGAGAACTCTCTTGATCGGTCCGTCAACTTGCACCCAAGGGAATGTGATGAAATGACTGTGCCTTGGAGAACTCATCAAGAACTGGTTGGTGGCAGTTAATTTTCCTGGGAGGTACTCTCAATGCTGAAGCTACATTATAGGGTCAACTCATAATAATGAGAATGATGGGATGACAAAATATCCTGTGTGTATGCTGTACTTGTTGTATGCTGTACTTGGTGCATGCTGTACTCTGTGTTAACTCATGATCATGAAATGGTGAGATAGAGATAGATATCTTGGCTTTGTGTTCTGCAATGATGGTAGAGTAGTAGACAACAAAGAGAGATTGGGTGATAAAGATGGAGACACTCAGGAGAATAAGAGCAGATATGAGAAATCAGGGGTATGACTTGCCTTGTTGGGTTCAGAAGACCATCTATCTGTGCTCTAACCTGCCAGATCAGGAGTTGCACCGTGTATATTGGGAATGGTCAATTGACTTGTACACGATATTCTCTTAAGTCCCAGTTTGCCATGATAATTTCCCTCATCTCCTCTCATTTCTCTGTTTCTTGTCCTCAACTCTACCATCATCTGACATCACAAAGTTAGGTGATATCTTTCAGTCTCTCAATGCAATGCGTATGTGTTAATGCCGAGTACAGTATACACTCCCTATGCCATGGTCCCATAATCAACTGTTTCTCGCACCCAGCAGTCACTGATCTCTCATCTCCCAGCTTACCTTGCTGTTCTCAACTCTCTAAATTCCCAAAAATACGAGTTAGCCAATGAATAGAGTCTCGGCTGAAGTCACAGCTCCCCACTAGTCTATCCCGTCCAGATCAAATTCCTCCTAGTAGTGCCCCCATCTCAAACCATCCTGGCGTGGAACTGCAGCCCCACACTCACTTGATTATGGCCTCCAAGTCCGTATCATTATGTCCTCCAATAGCACCTCCATACTTGCTGGAACACTGCCAACAAGTCAGCGCAATCGTGTCCTCCAATAGTATCTCCTACCTTGCTCGACCAAGTCCCCCATATTCGCCTGATTATGGCTTACCAGTCTATCTCCAATCTTGATATGTTATGTATCTCCAAGTCACTGCATCGCAGCCTCCAAGTGCATCTCCACAGTGACTCGATTGTGGTCCCCAAGTTTCTCGCTGAGCGACTCCATCTTGGGCTCCATGTCAATATACAAAGACATTCCATCACAGTGGTCACGTTGACATGACTATGGCCTGGAATTGCATCTCCATACTCACCCGATTGCAGACTCTTTGTTCATATCTATGTTCACTCCACCTTACCCTCTAAGTGCATGTCTTAGTTGAACTCGATGGTCCCATTGATGTGCATCTGCAAACTCACTTGATTATGTCCTCCAAGTACATCTCCAAGTTCGCATGTTCACTACCTCATAGTGCATCTCAATAAGCTCTCAATTGGTGTCTCCAGATGCACCTCCTGATAGGCTTGATTACCGTCTGCAGCCAGAGTGACCATATGTATATATATAGAGAGACTTAGATACACAATACATGCCATATAATAATGTAGGGAATCTTGTAACTGTAACAAAGAGAACTATGATAGTCAAATTGCCTGCTGCTTATGCTGCCCTGATAACCACTGCTGCAATATTCCAGCACCAAGTCATCTGCAGAGCTGTACACATGTCTCATCCATTCATGAAGGCTCTTGTGGATCTCTGCAGAGCTCTCAGCAGTTCTCAAAGTGTCCCGCAGATCTCAGCAGAGGTGTCAGGTGTTGTTCAAGGCTCCTGCAGACCTCTGTGGATAACTTAGCCGATGCAAAATTCAATAATTCTATAGGTCCAATATCAGAGCATCTTGAATGCACCTCTATCACTGCAGGTGCGTTCAGGAGAGTCTGAGAATGCTGATGTAGTGTCTGAGAGCACGATACTTAGCTGCAGGTGAACCTGGGAGTATCTGAGTGTACACTGAGGCACTTGTGGGGTAGACCAGAGTGTCATGAAGGTTAGTGTGTGGCTCCGAGTCCGATTTACATTTTGCTGATGATGTCAGCACAATGTGAAGTGGCCGCAATCAGCAACTACTAAAGACTTGCAGTCATTGCTGCAGGACTCTACGAAATCCCTTGTATCATTTGGAATGCTCTACTAGAGGAATACAAGCAACAACATTCTAGCATTTGTATGGGTGGAGATGGATAAGAGATTGAGAGCTATCGAAGGTAGATATGAACTGAATTATCATCAGAGGAAGGAAGAAACATTGTGAATAGTAGTTGAACAGTACTGATGCCCAGAAATGAACACTGACGTCAAAGACTGGGTGAATCCAAACACACACTGTGAGAAGAGAGTACTGCTACATAATGATATACTCAAGAAAATACTAACTATCAGTTACGTCTGGCAGAAAGAGTGATGGACATTTCGGACATCGCCGTCATGGTGGACAGATACCACATATAGAAAAATTGATGTGAATATGCCATTTGGTAGACAGAGAAATAAGCACTGAAACAGAGTACATTTTCATAGTAGACGATTACTTTTGAATGGGGGTAATTAGTAGTTTTGGAATCCAGGAAAGTGTGGTAGTAGCCAGAGAAGCAGTGAATAACAAATGGACCAACCATGTCCTCAAACATTACAATCTCCAGAAGATCACTTTAACCCAAAACCATCCTATGACAGAGTGAATAATCAAAAGAGGACTAAAACCAAGTGCTGATTCAGTTGCAAATCATCTGGCGGTCCTTCATGAACTGTAAGAGATAGGGATTGCTGACCAAGCAACAGCGCCTGGTGATGCCAGTGGTATTTTCATACATACGATCGGATATTTGCCCCAAACTGGTAAATTTGGTCAACATGTGATTCTGCAGGCTTAACAGGACAATGTAACATTGGATGCTCCAAACTTGATTAAATGAATTGACAATACAGTGTTACTGCCAGTGGCACATGCAAGTTACCTGGAATTACTGCGAGACGAGATGGATGCTGCCAGACAAAGCCTGCAGGAGCTGAGATATACCGACAAAGGTTACTTCACCTAAGAAACCAACCATTCTATAGACAACTTCCGAATTGGTAGTTTGCCTTTGTGCACGAATACAGGATTGTGTAGTCTGATACAGTAATACCCAATGGTAGGTGAAGATGGCTCTATCAGGTAAGGGGCACTGCCCAGTGATCTGAAATCCATCAACACCCAGAGCAATACCATGCAGAGATTGCAGGGTTGATAGATTGTTGTCTACTCAAGACATTCTTCACTTGCAATGAAGACATATACAGTTTGCCATAAATTTGCATACCTAGCATAATTCAAGTAGATGAATCTAAGGAATTTTTGAAATTCAGTTTGGAGGCAGTAGTTAGCCGGATATACATATCAGTCAGAGGGATGTATTTGCTTCAATGGCGAGATGGGGAGAAATAATCATGGGTAAGAGAGGAGGATATGGTAGTGTATAAGGAGCTGGTGAATATATGGAACACTATACATTTGGTGCTGGCAGAGCTCAGATTCACACAATAATAGAAATAATGACAGGAAAAGAGGGGAGAAGGGGGTGGAATCATTGCATGGACAGTAACAGAAACAGCTGAAGATACCACAGTGACACAATTGAGTGCAATTGCACAATGGAGTGAGAACACTGTAACTATATACTTGTGTAGATTTGTGACACAGAGTAAGCAGAAATATTCCTATTGGCTGAGTTCCATCCACATTATACTGAAAATTCCTACCATTCTCCCCTCAGCTTCTAGAAACATTAAGATTCGTGAGACAACAATGATTGCAGTAGTTAGTAGTGAATACGCCACCGTAAACACGGACTGGAAGAACGATTAGCCCAACTACCAACTACTGGTGAGGAACGTCCACGGGAAAATGGAGAGTGGTTTTGAAGAAATTTGTGAAGGAAACCCTAATGAAATCGGAAAACACTTAGAAACGGGATAAAGAAGTCATTGGTACGAGATACCCTGCATGTTTTATAAAGAGCTTACCACTGCTACATTGCCAAGGAAAGATAGCCACTGTATAGTAACATTAATCTTCCTAGGTACACTTACAACTGCGTCCAAAATTGACATCTCAAAAACACTCAATAACTAATCACCAACATGATTATTGTATTACACTAAGACTTGACTGCAGCACTGTGCAACACCAAGAATTTCAATGAGTCCTGATCCTCTACCACCACCACTAGAAACCTCAGCTTGAATATCTCGGAAACTGCCAGCACAGCAGCCACAACTATTGTGGAGATTAACCCCACAGCCATCACTACAACTGCCACAACCACTCCAGCCATCATCACTTCAGCCACCACCATCACAGCCATTACCACTCCAGCTACCACCACTCCTGCCACCACCACCCCTGATACTATCACTGCAGCCACCAGCACTGCAGCTGCCAGCACCACAGCAATTTCCAACACAGCCAGCACCACAGCAGCTCCCACTACCATCGCAGTCTCCACCCCCACCTCAAGGAATTCCACTACCTTAACCCCCACAACTGCAGTGACTGTGTATCTGACATCTCTGAATAGCTATTCTGTCACTAATGAGCCATTGCCAGGATGATGTTGGCTGGAAACACTCTGACAACTCAGCCATGACTCCTTCTCAACTTGGCCTGTTGAATTGATAAAAGACGCTGTGGACATTATCGCTCAGAAGCTCACCCTCCAATGCTCACCTGCCATCAATTTGAAAAGTTTTGGCATCATTGGCAATATTACCGATATTGCCTATACTCTGGTCCCATTAGTATGTAACATTGCTGAAAGAAGTTTGAATTGGGGGAAGTTGAAACACAAGCAGTATGATAACTATCTGAAAGATGTTGAATGCTCTGGCCAGGTCAGAAGGATGATTAAATACCACCAACTAGCAAAGACATGATGGACTGGACCGATGATGAAGCTGAGAAACCTCTCCCAGTGCGTTCCCCAAAATGAGGAAATTGTAGACAATTTGAATTGATGTTTGAACTAGCTGCAATTCATGACCATTGCAAGCCAAATATCCAGGGATTACAAGTTAGTAAAGAGATGTCTCAATAATCTGTACATCAACTGCAAAACCCAGTTAAACTGAATGTTGAAAGCAAACAAGTGGTATATGTATGGAGCCTTCAGTATAGCTAAAATAGATACCTAATGGCTGCGCTCAATTGAAAGAATGAATCGACCATAAAGCAATTGACCTGAAATAGTACCAGGTGATTGTAATGCCGCTCAATGATTACCCTAGCTCTGGTGACTGCAATCATGCAAATTGACTTTGTATCATTTCACTATCAGTAGCAGCTACCAACTGTAGGATTCTTTCACCACCTCTATCCCACAATAAGAGCACCATGCTTTCACCGGTAACCCCACCACCGAAGGTTGTGGGAGTTAAATTGAAATAAGGTAAAAGTGATGTTGTGGAACTGTGGAGGCATCTCGCTGGGAATGGTCCGGGGATTGAGGCAGCACTTCTGCTGAACAAGAACCTAGTAAGATCTCACAAAGTACCACCGAAAGAGAGGCCAGTACGATTCCACTGACTCTGATGAAATGAGACGGTGGTGTGACCATTCAGAGATTCATTGATCCCAGACAGAATGATACCCAAAAGCTTGATCAGCCTTCCACTTCCAGCAGTGAATGAATAGGTTCCAATGACAACACTGAGAATGATGAATTGGTTATCTGCTTTCTGGATTACCTTGGCTACAACCTGGAGTCCAAGAGATTTTTGGTCAACCAAATACCAATGTTGGGACACCACAAGAAAACTGCAGTGAACAAAGTCATACTCATCTTCGACAAGCATTATGTGCAGATTCTACATTGTATATCAAAGCTTGAGTGCAAATCACATCAGTTCTATATGCACTTTGAAATGCAATAGTTCCATTTGATAATCAGCATTGCAACATCTCATACTTTACAAGATGCCGTGTCAAATGCAACACAAAGATAAAGGGTGCTACGATGAAGTGGGTATGAAAGGAGTGAGTTCTGGAATATGTTGCCATCTGGGTTTATGTTGTTCATTTCGGTTTATGTTTTTCCTGTGCATTTATGTATTTTCTTTAGGTTTATGTTGGTACTTTGGGTAAATACAATTGCTATGTTCTTTTGGGTTTGGGGACAAGAATTGATGGAATGAAGGAGAAGAGCTGTGATTTACACAAAGGACCAGAAAGGAAAATTACTGGCAAAATTCATTGCTCACTAACCCCAGCACAAAGTTTGGCAGGCACAATCTGGCATGTAGTGTTCTAGATACAGCGCTAATGCACATGGACTGTTCGCTGAGTAGTAAGTATTTGGAAGACAAAAGGTAGGTATACACCATCTCATTGTAGAAAGACTATATACACTGTATTGATTCCGGTGCTTGGTCCCACCCACTTGTGTCAGGCATTGTGGAACTATTTATAGTATGTAGTTCCTCATAGTTCGGTATCATGTTGTATCCTCTAACACACTTTCTACATTCCTTGAAACAGAACCACGCATTCTAACAACTTCCCAAATTGGTACAGTGAGTATTGCGGTGAAGCATAGATGATCTGATGCCTGCCGTCATGCTCCACCATTTCCACATACCACCCATAAATGAAAATGATTGATGGGTTGCTCAGATTGAACACCACTTATTGGTGAATTTCAAGTGTTATTATCTGTTGATCAAAAAATGTCATCTGGGTATTGTTGCAAGCCATCCAGCCTGCATGTTGGGGCAATATTGGTCATCTTCTGCAGAGATCTAATGTTTCACATTGTATGTAAATCAGCTGGAGGTATTTGTGACATAGTATAAATTGAAGAATAGTAGAGGAAATTGATAGTGACAGTAACCATTATCCAAATGCAGGCCACCCAAATCTCACTCAGTGCTTGCATACTGTGGAGTTGAACTGCACCATTGATTGATGAAATGTGGCTGAGAAAGCAACTATAATCACACACATCCCACATTTGCTTATTCTCTGCATGAATTGATATTCTGCAATATTGGATATAAGCTCATCGGTGTGTGCTGCATGACTGTAAAAGTTATAACAGTGATACAATCAAATGTCTCCAGGATCCCAATATGATTTAAATGAAGTATCCAAGTTAGGAAGAGTTCACCAGAAAAAATGATTTTATAGAACATGTAACTAATGGAGTTGCTGTTTTGGGTATGGTCATCTATAGCGTATTCTACATGTTGCGCAATGAGATCCTATGGACATACACCTTGACAAGGATACTATGATATGCATCACATTATGTAGGTATGATACAATATATCATGCTGCATTCAACATGAAACTACACTGCTTAATTCATGTCACGGCAACTTTGAAGCAGGCTCTCATGGGAATAACAAGTACATGCGGAGTTCGCTCCCAACTATGCCTCCAAGTATGTTCCAATGTACACTTCTGAGTATACTCCCATGGACACTCCTAATTGTATACCTGCTTGAGGATGTACTCCCAAGTAAGCTCTGAAGACGCTCTGAAGCACACTGCACAGTATGTTCTCCTGTATTCTCCCGATTCCATTCGATCACACTCCGGGCCTTGTAAACTGTATGCTTTCAACAGTGCTCTCAAGATGCTTTCGAGTACACTCCTGAGCATGCTTCCATGTACACTCTCATGCAGCATGATACTCCAAATCTCATTTGAAGATATCCTCCCATGTATAATTCTGGAGGTTTGATACACAGATTTGCAGAGTTAGCAGCACTTGGCACTGGGAGGCCTGAGTTGGAATACAGATGACAGATGGTGGTGGAGGCTGATATCATGATATCAGTTAATATCATAGTTGGAACCATGTTTTGTGTAAGGGTCCCACTCAAAGCTCTGGCAATATCTCATGCTCATATTGTTGACAATTGCAGTCCTAAACTTTGCAGGAAAGAGAGACAATTGCAACTTGGGGAGAGCAGATTCTGAACTCAGACTTTCCAGTGTAATGTGCCAACAGCTTCCCACTGGTTCTGGGAGTAACAAAAGTCTTGGCAAACAAAAACAGTGAATTAAGTCAAAAAAGATGACAGTAATCGGAAAAGAGGCAGTGGTGATCGATTTCTATCATTGAAGTGACTCTGGAAGAGGTACTCCCAGCACACCCAGACCATCGGAAAAGAGTATGCATGTTTCCAAAAGAGAACTCAGTCATGAATCCAATCAATTTCAAGGATTTGTGAAAACATTTCGTGAAGAGCAAAAAACAGAAGGTTCAAAATCACTCAGCAGCTTCGACTGAGAGCGACATATGAATGCGCGCATCTATTTTCTATGATTGACCTGACCCCAGAACATGATTTCCAGCCCACCAGAATGATCAAAGGAGGCCGAACATGAGCGATGCAAGGTGAAGACAAGCAAATCTGCCATGAAGGCAACTCATGAGGGTTATTGTTGTTTTGAAAGAATGCTCAGAAAACCTACAATTGAGAGAGTTGCAGATATGGCGGAAGCCGTAGAGGCCAGCAGCGTGGTTCGTGCAAGGTTGGGAAAGGCAACTGGCATGTTTCTCATGGCTGCAAACAAGCAGTGAGAGCGTAAAATCAATCAAAAAAGATGAATGAGCGAGACCTCGGAGTCAGCGAGCAAACCGGGAGATTGGCAGTGTCAGATAGAGCAAACAATAAGACAGCATGTGCACGATTTGATGCAGCCTTACAAAACTGTCGACATGATGTCCACAATGCTTGAAGTACATGCAGCACGTAGAGAGACGCAATCACTCAGCATGTAAAATAACTGGAGGATAGAGCGACAAAGTGGGATGATTACCACAAAAACAACAAAGGATGAAGGGAGGGTATTGCACAATGTAAATGTGAAGGTGCTGGCCAAAGCAATAGTAGGGGAAGCAGCATTGGCCCAGGGAGCATGAAAGGAAGTAAGATATGAGATCGCAAAGGCAGGACAGCAGAGGGCTAGAGGCCTCACAGCACGCAGGCAAATCGCTGGGTGGAGAGCCAGGCAAGTGCCAGCTGCAGTAGCAAGCAAAGCCCAAACCAAAACTTCAACTCAAACAGCAGTCAGAACCACAATATGAACCCAAACCTATGGCAACAATCACTCCAGCGAGAAGATCGGAGACAGTCCAACCCCAAACCCAAAGGCAGAAGACACCCGCCATCCCAGGCTGTGCGCAGACGACTGGATCCAGTTTGGCGGAGAGACGCCTAATTTTAAGGACAAATCACATTGTACCTCTGCACAACAGGATGGAAGAGGAAATTGTGTCAGCAATTAACGGAGCGGTATTCAAAAGAAGGCACCGGCCAACATCTGAATCATCCACATGAGAAGGAATACAAAGGAGGCTATGATGGCAATCACCCACCAACACCCAACAGCGGTAATGCCACTGGAGTACTGTGACATTATCATCAACACAGTGTGTATGGTAGGCAAGGGGGTCATTGACATTGAAGAAAACGAATCCTAGCAAACACTGAAAGTCCATGCAGTACCACTCATGAGATACATGGGCGATTTCTCTGAGCGCCTGCAAAAGATGCGAGATGAGATTCATGCTGAGGATTCAGGAGTGGTGATTCCCCTTCAAGTGTGATGGCTAGTGAATCCTCACATTATCAGGAAAATAGGACAGAGGGGGGAGATCTCCAGACCCTCAGTTATCTGTGTAGTCAATTGGAAACAATTTAGCGCGAAGCCTGGTCAAAGGAGGAATGAAGGGGGCGGGAGTGAGGCACCGAGTTGAACCATTCACGAATGTAGACCAAATCAGAAGCAGTGAGCATTGCTCTGAATGGGGCCACATAGAAAGCAAGTGCTGTGGGAAACCAGTATGCGGCGACTGCTCCGAGCTGCATCACACCAGCACCCAAATGAGCAATTGTGTGGGGTGTATTTAAAGCAGGGCTATCCCTGAAGCCACAGACAAGAGAAATATCCTACCTATAATGAAAACCACATCGCCTTTCACAGTTGGTGTGGAAAGACGGGTGAAGCCACCAGAGATGCGTGGGGGAGGAGTAGAACAGAACCAGCAGGAAGGACCACACCAAGCATGCGACAAACCTCAGGACAGCACAAGAGAGTGCACAGCATCAGGGCGAGGGCTCAGGAAGGAGCAAAACGAGGTGGGAATGATGAGGAGATGGCCGATGCAGAGGAAGGGTGAGAGGAGGAAGACGATGTCACAATGGTAGAGAGCATGACATCAATAGCATCTACGATGCCAGCACGAACAGCAACAGGAACTGCGATGGCTACAGGGAACATCATTGAACTTGAGAAGCAATTGGGAAATGCCGCCCCCAAAGTTTGGAGCGAAACAACTCAACTGCACCAGGTCAGATGTATGGACTATGCCCGCGCTCTGGATGGCGGTGGAACAGACAGTTGATGTGGTGTGGCTTCAAGAACCATCCAGAGAAAGAGCAGGCATCAAAATTAGCCTCTGCTAATATGACATTAAACAATGACAGTGGGTGTGAATGGCAGTGCTCATGTAAACCGGTGTTGCAATGAACGTGTGAATAGACTTGAGCAAGAATGTAGGCGACAATGTAATATTTCTTGATATCAATAGGAGGAGAGAGAAAATGATAGGGATCGTAAATATTTATATTCAGAAAGCAAGGGACACAGGAGAGAGACCAGTGACGTAACTGAACTGGTAGATAATCATCAGACAGGGGGGAGGCAGCATGGTGCTTCTGGGAATCATCAATGCCCCCGACTGATGCTGGATCCTGAGGTGCACAGAATGGGGGGAAGCGGCATACTGGTAAAGTATTATAGATGATCATGAGCTGCTGAGTGGAACTGATGGCTGACCCACTGAATACAGGAGGAGGAACACACACGACAGAGAATCCATCGTAGATATCACCTTTGCCAACCAACCAGGTGAATACTGAATGATTTTGGATGGGCATCGTGCCACAGGGTCTGATCACGAGATTACAGAATGGAAGGTGGAGATGGCGAAGCAGGAGGAAATTGGAGGCACACAGGTTGTACAGTGGAACTGAGTGGCCATATTGCAGGAGGACAAGGCGCAGGCTGAGAAACTCTGGAGAGTGCAGGCAAGGGGAAGGGTATACTTGGAAGTGGAGAGCACAGACAACAATGTTGAGAGAGTAGCTGAGTGGTGCCAGGAAGTATTTGGCAAGGTTCTTGATGCCACTGTCAAGAAAACCAGTTACTGCGCCCAGGCAACATGATGGTGGAAAGGCGAGATAATGGAGTGGAGGAGCCAACATGGAAGAGAAAAGAGAAGAAGGCGCAGATTTGCGGCAACAGCCAAGGCTAGGGCTGAGATGCAGAAGTCAATTTGGAGACAAAACGACAGGGTGTCGAATAACTATCTGCAGAACCGAATGGGAGGTGAGGTCTGGAGGGCGGTGAAATTTGCCAAACCGCAGGCTTGAGCCACAGTAGAGCCCCTGGCCAACTGAAGTGGGAGACAGGGAAATACCATCACCGAGAATGAAGAAATGCTGAGGCATGAGTCTTTTCCCCCGAATCCGCACAAACAGTGCTTCTAACCACCCCCAGCAGAGCAGGCACTCCAGTCCATCAGTCAGCAAGGGAACACACTAGCCATATGCACACAGTGAGTTGGGAAAGCCAGAGGCCCAGGCATGCTGTCTCTTGGAGCCATATGTCTACTCTGGGAGTGGTAGAAGGAGGGAGTCATCAAACAAGCAAAGACAGATGTCCAAACAGGCCGACACCCAGCCATGTGGATGCAGGCTAGCAGGGTTGTCATCTGCAAGCCAGGAAAGGATGACTACATGAAACTCAAGGTATAAGACTTCATTTCTCTACTACGCTGCATGGGGATAGTAGTCCAAACAGTGGTAGCGGAGCTACTGGCTGAAGAGGCTGAGGGAAGAGGACAGCTAACCAATAGCCAGGATGGAAGCAGGAAAAGGTGGTTGGCAATCGACACGGCAGCAAGCATGGTCAACAGACCACATGCAGCCTGGAAAGAGGGCCACATAGCTGGCATACTCCTGATGTACATCAATGCAGCATTCCCAAGCGTAGGGAGAGGGAAACTAATCCACACAATCAGAGGCAAGGGGATGAACAGACACCTAATATAATGGACTGCAAGTTGTCTCACAGACCAAAAAGTTAAAACTGTAATTGAGAGAAATGTTAAGCAGAGACGCCTGGTGAAAGCAGGTATACCACAGAGTTCACTGGTGCATCCGATCCTCATTGCAATCTACATGTCAGAGCTGATAAGATGGGATGCGGCAAACGTAGCCAGAAATGTAGGTCTGTATTTTATGGAAGATGTTGGATGGGGGGCGACGGAATGTCATGTAAACCGAATCATCAGAAAATTTGAAACCTGCGCCAGAGTGAGCATTGACTTGGTGGAAATGATGGGATCTGGAGTCTGACACTGCACCAGCTGAAGTGGCACTCTTCACCCGGAGATGAGGCCACCAGACGCCTCTGCATTCGAAGCCTACAGCGAAAATAACTGTTGGGAATGGCTTCGTCAGGTATATCAAAGCAGGGAGCAGGTGCCTGCGAGTCTGAGTGGACACCCACCTGACAGTCCAGAGGCATCACAACTGATGTATGATGACAATGAGAGACGCAGAAGCGTGACTCCAGTAACTCACAGCAACCTATGGAGTCGTACCAGCATCTATGAGTGTAGTACGACTGGCCGCCGTCAAGGCCATCGCACCGTGTAGAAGCGAGCTCAGGTGGGATCTGATGAAAGGCAGCCAGCAAGACAACCTTCAGCTTCTCCACAATTGACATGCCAGGTCAATCCTCAGTGCGCTGCCGTCAACTCCAAGAGGTGTGCTAATGAGTGACTCAGTGCTTACACCAGTGGCATGGGCGCTCGATGCCAGATGACAGTTCGTGGCAAATCTACCAGGCACTTGCACAGACTCCAAGTCGAAGGAGCTCTACCTTTACCACACATGTGGTGCACCAGTACGCAGACTGGCCGCGACAGAGCGTGCATGCTGCAGGAAAGCAGCGACCATGCACTGGCCAGACCCTGGGGAGGAGGCAGAGGTCAATACCACTTTACTGGAAGAGGATGCTGTGGCCAAGAGAGCTGACAAGCTATGGGCAGGAAGAATGGACAGCATTGTGGAATCTGACACTTTGACGTAATAAACAGATGGATCCTAAACGGACAGTGAAGGAGGAGGAGCTGCAGCGGTGAGTCAAGCCGAGACGGCTGCACCATCAGCTGCAGCAACCTCGACCTAAGACGCATAGTTGTGTTCAATGCTGAACTCTGGGCAATCAGAATTGCGCTACAAATTTCCACCACAAGAGCGTATGCGCTGAGAACACACAGAGTCACAATAGTAGAAGTGTTAAGTACTTCGCAGGCAGCTATGAGACACACAGCGCACCTGGACCCAAGGCCAGGGCGGCAACTAGCAAGAGCACTCAACGAGCATGCTAGGGCCCTGTGTGCACAGAGCAACAAAGCCACAATCGACTGGGTCCCGCAACCCCCAGGCATTTCTGGGAACGAACCAGCTGGCCTCCAGCCAAATAGGGTTCGAGAAGATCGCGACTACACCGTGCATCAGTGTATCCACACCTTGGCCGCAAATAGAGCTGGTGTGATGTCCACATGTAGGGTGGCGGTGAAGCCGAAGTTGGAGGCCTACATGGGATACAAACACTACAGATAATGACCGAAGGGCAAAGCTAGGAAGAACAGATCTGTCCCAATGCGAAGCATGGAATCAATAGCAACAAGGTTCTACAAACTGAAGAGCGGGCATGTGCCTATTGGAACGTACCTAAAGCAGTTTCGACATGGAGAGCATCAGCAAAAAACATTTCCATCTAGGCGGAATCACTCCGTCAGAGTGGACACACTCCATCCGTACAGTCAGAGACTCCCTGGTGGCAGATTACTCGTCACCTGGTGTCAATACCAGGCACCACGTTGCATATCTCCCTCCGATTGCAGTTTCACCAATTCTTCTCGCTCTGTTGGTCTCCTATTTTAAACGAACACTCTGCCGTTGTGGGCAACTGTGACCATATGTCAGAATGGGTATATTGGGTATGAGCTTGCATTATGATTGCAATGCGATTGGTAATGCTGTGAAAATCTATCCTCCTGTTCCTTCTACCTGTGTGCGAAGTGCAATTCTGTCTTTACTAATCATACACATTATTCCAAGTTACCAGATTGATGTGGCTATTGACAATCCATCGCTCCTTCCCTCCAATTCCTGCCTTACTAGTAGCAGTTAACTCTGAAATCACATGCATGTAGTCAATGAGGTTTCCCACGCTGAAAATGTGCACAGAAATGGCTGCCAGTATATTCTCAATTTGAACAAATTTTGAGACGGGATCCAAGTTACCCAAGTTTTCAGGTATGGTGGTGAGCACCAAGGCTAACCAGTACTCAATGAAAGCTCCATGCTCGTTTAAAAGCTCGATTTTGACAAGTCGTTGCAGTCACCACGGGAGACGCCCATTCAGCGTGCTATAACACCTCCCTGGGAGTGGCATTACCCCCACCCAGTCATTCTGTCGATCCCCTCTGCACATGCTGAAGCTTACTGTACATCGACTCATCTCAGATATGAGTTCCCCTTCTAAAAGCTCAGCTTGAATCACAAGATGGTGGTGAATACAGAGCTGCATTGCGAGACGTTTTTTTATCTGATGTATGCATCTTGTTGCAACTGCTATACTTGATAAACTCCCGCGTGCCGCTGTGTGTTGGCATGTGGTGCATTGCGTGTTGCGTATTATCAAGTAACGCTTAGAAGTATTTGATCCTTGCATCAGAATACCTTTCATAATGGCGGTTTTTGGGTCGCATGAATTCGGCCTTTGCACATAACTGGTAGCTCTGTGGGGCAGGCAGATCAGCACTGGAAGGGCCGGCTTTGCAGGCAGCAGCACCGTTCTCCCGATGCAGAGTGAGCGCTTCGAGTTTGTGCTGTCTCATTGTAAAGCAGGGAATGCGACGCTAAAGGCGATAGTTTGTGGCAGGTACATGAGATTGTGACAGGAGGCTTTCCAATCGTTCTTGATTTTCAGTGTATGTGCATGATCATGTCTCTCGGCAGAACACAGGTGCAAGGCTCCGTATCGACGAATCTGTTGGACCGAATGAGACATCAAGTCGATCTTCGGAAATTTGGAGGTTGCCAGGAACTCCTTGGGAACATCTATTCCGTGGCTGATATCATCCCACCAGGGTTCCATTTCGCGCCCCTTGTTCCATGGCGTCCAAGTTTCCGCAGTTGTTTCCACGTCTACCTTTCCGTTCTTCACGGGTTTCTTGTACAGGACATTGGGTTTGGCAATTGCCTTTTTGCCAGCTTGCCCGAGTAAGAAAATATGTTTGCAGCTTTGAAAATGATGCAAGGTATCCTCCATGTAGCTCAATATTGCATTATCGTGAGATTTATATCGAGCATACATATACAAATCTGACAATGCCTATGTGTACTTACAGGTGTCATTGAATATATGATGCAGAGCGGGGCTTCCGCCTCATAGAGACCGGGTTACAACTCCAAGCAGGTACCGGCTCATTTGCTTCATCTTCTTCCCATTCCATTTAGAAACTTCCTCATACGATTCATTTTTAGTGTGAGGCTGTGGTAAGAAGGCACGGATAACCAGATTGCATTGTACTTGTCGATCTGTTAGCATGTAATCATGAGGCACAAAATCCAATTCTGGAGCTAGTGAAGCATGCCGATCTGCATTGTATGGAGATGGTTGAGCTTTAGAAGGTCGCTCATGATACAGGGAACATGTCGAAACATGTTGAATCCCCAGTGTACATGCCGCGATGAGTGTTCAGCATTGGCTTCCATTGTGTTGGCATCGCTGAGTGTTCTATCTAGGTTGTGATCCCGCCGGGGCTGTTGCTTTGCAGGAGGGACAGAATCACAAAGTTCATTGTTTCAACACTTGCAACTGATACAGACATACCGCTTGAGATGATATAGGTTGCTATACTCAGGGCATTCTGGAATCCATGCTGCTAAAACTGGGATGCAATGCCTGAAGTTGGCATCTACTCAGAGAGATCTGTATAATACCCGCGCTAGGTGCTGGGATTGTGTTTAGAGGTGGCAGGTTGGAGCCCCTGCGGGAGTACCTCATCCAGCACCTCTCGGTTTGTTTGCCATCGCTCATCCAGCCACACTTGAGGAATATTGCGGTTCTTGATTGGAATCGGCAGGAGAGCGACCACTATGACACTGTGCCTTGAGGGCATCTGGCAGATCTTCGAAGATATATTGCCAATTGTTATATATACAGGCCCCTCTGTCAAGTCGCCTGCAAGGTTTGAGAGATGTGTCCCGTTGGACAAGAAGATCAACGGAAACAGTGTGTCCGCCACTCGGAGTGTTGACTTAGTGTCAATTTGCACATTATTATCCTCAAGTATCTCTCCTTACCTGAATCTGCCACCACCAGTCCACAGTGTGTATTTCATTATAGAGGTGTTTCGGTGCATCAGCAGAAATAATTTCCGTCCGGGCGGAATGGCTCCATTACAGTGGACGCGTACCGTCAGAGCTTTCAGTCACATCCCTGTGGGGGCTGACCCCACACCGGGCGTTAATACCCCACGTCTCGTCGCATATCACCCGCACCATGTAGTCTCACCGTTTCTTCTCGTTCTGTCAGTCTCCTATTTTGAATGAACACTCTGTAGTTGTGGCCAACTGTGACCAAAGGTCAGAATGGGTTCATTTGGTACATGCTTGCATCGAGATTGCAATGCGATGGGTGACACTGCGAAATCCTCTCCTCGCTTTCCTTCTACCTGTGCATAAGATGCAATTCTCCCTTTACTAAATATACAGGTTGTTCCAAGTTGCCAGATTGCTGTGGCTATTGACAATCTATCTCTGGTTCCATCCATTTCGTGTTTAGTACTCATAGCTATCTCTGGAATTACCTACAGGCAGCCAACGATGTTTCCCACAGTGACAACTTGCAAAGCAACTGCAGCCAGTGCTGGTCTCATTTGTACAAATTGCGAGATGGAATCCAAGTTACCCGAGTTTTCAGGTATTGTGGGGAGTGCCAGGGCTAACCAGTACTCAATGAAACATCAATTCTCGATCAAGAGCTTCATTTTGAATAATATTTGCAGTCGCAACAGGAGACGACAATTCAGCTCACCATAACACGTCCCTGGGCATTGCCTTACCCAAACCCACTCATTCCGTCAGTCTCCCCCACTCCAGCTCTGCATTCCTGTGCATTAACAAATCTGAGATCTGCTTTCACCTTCTAAATCCTCAATTTGAACCTTAATACCATGGTAAATATAGAGCTCCATTGCATGCAGTTGTTCATACGATATAAATGTCTTGTTATGACTCATATCCTTGATAAACACCCACATGCCTTTGTATATCGTCACACAGTGGGTTGCATCTTGTGTGTTGTCGAGTAATGCTCTGAAGTCTTTGCTCATCTTGTTAGAATGCCTTTCATCATGGCTGTTTTGGGGTCCCATGAATTTGCGCATCACATATGGCTGGGAGCTCAGGGTGGCAGCCAGATCAGCATCAGAAGGGAGGACATTGCAGGTGGCAGCGCTGTTCTCTCGACGCTGAGCAATGGCTTGCAGATTGATATGTCTGATTTTGAAGCAGAGAATGCGACGCTGAAAGGTGATTACTTGCGGCAGGTAGTTGAGATTGTGATTGGAGGCGTTCCAACAATCCTTGAGGTTCATTTTATGTGCTTGTTCATGTCTCTCAGCAGAATACTGCTGGAAGGCTCCAGATCGACCAAACTGTTTGACCCAGCGAGACATGAAGTTGATCTTTAGAAAGTTCAATTGGGCATCTAACTCCTTGCAAACATCCATCTCGTGGGTGATATAATCCCGCCAGTGGTTCATTTCGCTCTGCTACTTGGATGGCGTAGAAGTTTCAGCATTTGTTTTCACATCTACCTTTCACTTCTTCATGACTTCTGAGCTCAAGGCATTGCCTTTAGCCATTGCCTTTTTGCCGGCTCGCAAAAGTAAGAAAACATCTTCAAAGGCGTGAACACGACGCAAGGCGTCTTCCATGTAGCTGGTTGTTGCATCACCTTGAAATTTATATGGAGCATACATAGAGAATGCTAACAATGCCTGTGTGCACTCAATTGCGCAAGTGAATATGGGACGCTGAGCGGGGCTTCCTCCTCATAGAGACTGGGTTACAACTCCAATCATGTACTGGTTCATTTTTTTCATCTCCTTCCCATTGCATTTGGAAAGTTCCTCATAGGCCTTCATGTTTGGTGTGAGGTCGTGGGAAGCAGGCATAGATAAACATATTGCATTGTACTTGTCGAGCCATTCTTACATCTTCATGTAGTGGACATCCACTTCTGGACGTCGTCAAGCATGCTCATCTGCATTGTATGGAGGAGGTTGGGATTCGGCTGGTCACACCCGACCCAGAGAATATGTCGAAACATGTTGAATCCTCGGTGAACATGGCATGACAAGGGTTCGGCATCCACTGCGTTGCTGTTGGGATCGCTGAGTGTTCGATATAGGTTGTGAAAACGCCGGGGGGATTGCTAGTCAGGAGAGACATGATCTCGAATTCCGTTCTTTGAACACTGGCACTGACATCAGACATGCCGCTCAAGATGATGTAGGTGGCTATAGCCAGGGAAATCTGCAACACATGCTGCTGAAACCGATTTCCAACGCCTGAGGTTGCCATCTGTTCACAGAACATTGTAATTCCCACTCTTGGTGCTGGGATTTGGTTTAAACATGTGAGGCTGGAGTACCTGCCGGAGTATGTCGTTCAGCACCTCTAGGTTTGTTTGCCACTGCTCATCCAGTAGCTTCTGAGTAATATTGCAGTTCTTGATCGGAATCAGCCAGAGAGCGACCATTACGACGATGTGCAGTGAGGGCATCTGGCAGATAGTCGATGATAGATTGCCAATTGTCAAAAATACAGGCCACTCATTCTTGTTGCCAGCAAAATTCGAGAGATGTATTCTGTCAGACATGAAGATCAAGGGAATCAGTGTATCCGCCACTGTGAGTGTTGACTTGACGTTGGTTAGCACGTCATCATCTCTGGGTATCTCACAATACCTGTGTCTCCCACCACCAGTCTGCAGTGTGCATTTTGGTATAGAGGTGTTTTGGTGGTGTATCACTGTTAAAGCAATGCTGAGGGGCGTGAACAAGATGCTCGGTGTAAGCTGGCTGCCGCATCAACCATCTCATGCTTTGATGATGTCTCAACTGCAGTATTTGATAGGGCTTTGGTGATTATCATTCCATTTCATATCCTTAAAAGTGTGTAGTTCCAACTCACCGAGCGCCTGATCATCTGGCATGCTAGCCATAACCTTTTGGACACCGTCCCTGATATTGAAGCTTGGGAAATGCAGAGCAGTGTTTGCTTCCTTCAGAATGTTGTCATAGTACGTCTTCATGTCCTTCTCGTGATCCCACACTGGATTTATTTGTACTCATCACGCGTCGCAAATGGGTAATAGGGATTCTGTTGTAGCTTCATCTCAACACAACCCTGAGCCACACGTTCCTATTGCACAGTAATGTAGTCGCTCAGCAGAGCGCCGGTGCTGGGGAATGTGTCTATGTACGGCAGAGGATGTGGCGGTGGTTGAGACTCCCAGTCAGCGATGATTTCAACGTGTTTAAGATAGGGAAATTCATCCAAGTCTTCGACTGAATCTTTGTTAGAATTGAATTCATGATACTGAGCGGGTTTAGCGCATCAAGGGGTGCTGCGAAAAGTCAGATTGTTCTGACGTGCAACTTGACGGTGTTCAGGACAGTGTAATTTGATATATTTAAGTCGCCGGTTGTTTGAGGTGAACATCTTTCGGCATGAATATTCAGAGCATCAGAGATGGGTCTTATCAGATATTGTCGACTACACGTAAGGAGTGGTGTATTCACTGTAGACAGGGATGAAAGTTAGTGCTGGGCCTGAGCAGTCTGGTGTGGGTATAAGCTCAAAATACTTTCAGCTAACTTGAGAGATTCATTGAGCCTCAACACCATCACAAGCAGGTTCTTTATACGCCAGGAGTTGCAACAACACTGCATGTGCAATGTCCCACAATAGTATGAATAGAATAAAGAATCAACCCTGAGCGATATAAATACCTCGCGACGAGTGTAATATTCAATACCTGAGATACCTAGATTCAAACAAAGAAAACAAACAAGCCCACAACCCCTAAACCAAAGAAGCCGGGATACAAGAAATCCTAACCGAACAAAACACCTCCACACTTGCCTTAAGCAGTGCCTGAGATGAATAGATTATCACAAGACACACTCACATGACAAGAACTGAGCCTGACTGGAACCCACACCTTCTCTCCATGGCGAGGACTGGTCAACTCCTCCCCTAAGGAGCCATCCGGGTGTTCCTCAGTGGGAGGGACATCAGGGAGAGGGATATTGAAGAGAGGGACATCGGGGAGAGGGACATCATGGAGAGGGACATGAGGGACAGGGACATCGCTGAGAGGGAGATCAGGTAGACTGTTCCCAGCTACTGATTCACTGAGTAGCTGCTGATCCACATTGATATCCGAGGTGTTTCCGGCTTCCTCAGCTTCTCGCTGAGTTGGCACCGCATGGCAAGGTATTTGTGGCTGCACAAGCCCCAATAACTCCTGCCCACTGAGGGGATGAGTCTCCGGAGTTTGTGGTGGTGGGTGAGGCTCCGGTGTTTGTGGCTGTAGTGGTGAAACAGTGGAGCTAGAGGACTCAGAGCACAACGGCAACACTCTGCCGCACCTCTCGCGGCATCCAAATGAAATTCCTGAGAAAGAGCGATTCTGGCTTGACGAGCGTAGGAGGCAGGTGAGACAGGATGATACTACATGGCTGTGAAGATGCACACAATTCTGTGGCTCGACAAGGAGTCGCGGACAGTGTGAGTGAGATCAAAAGATGGGAATGATACAGTGGTAATTCATTGTATGATGAGATGAGATGATATTAGATACAAGATGCAATGCAGGATGAGATCTATCTACCCCAGAGTCTCCCGAATATAAACTCCCTATAGCTTCAACCTTCTGCGCTACCCCTGTATCTCCGTACACCCCTATCGCCCAGTCGGTCTCCATAAACCCTGTATCTTCGTCCACCCGCAATAGCTCAGTCCTCTGCCAAGCTGAGTGTCGGTGGTGGTGAGAAATGGATTTTTCGGCCACAACTTATCCCTGGCCCTGTGTGCGAAGCACACCTCTCCTCTTCCGTATAACCGTATATGCAAACCGGAAAGAACACAAGAATACCATAACCCCAAAGGAAAGCCACAGATGTCGAATTTATTGGAAAAAACACAAATGTAGACTCAAAGGAACAACACAAACATAGACCCAAAGGAAAGACCCAAACGTAGACCCAAAGGAAAAACCATAAACCCAAAGGAAAACCAAAAACCCAAAGGAAAACCATAACCCGAAAGGAAAAACATCAAGACTCTCACTTCTTCTGCACCTCCTTTCTCTTGCAACAATCTCTATCTGCTCTCCTTTTTCTTTGACCCCTTGCAAAGTACGAGTTGTTGCCAAGCCAAGTGTGGAATCAATCAATCGCCACACACATCATGTACACAGCTGCTGTGTTTTGTGCCTGGGCTTCTGTCATCACCTCGGGAATTTGATTTACTGCTTGTTGGAAGATAGGTACTGCTTTGTTCCCTATTTTTCTCTCATGGTGTGCCACCACGTTCGTCACGTCGTCCAACATTCTCTTGCAGTCTGGGTCAACGCTGTGCCATTCTAGCAGGCAGCACACGTATTCTTCATCCTCAGTGTCATCGTCGTCGGAACTGCTACTTTCGCCGCCGGGAGTGGAAGGCCGGTTGGGTTGTGGGGTGCCCTGCTGCTTAAGATCATTTGACTGCACTGGGGTGGTACTGGTTTCTTTGCTGGTTGAAGCTGACAGGGTTTTACCATCCTCTTTCTCGGTGGGCGCCGGCGGGATCTTACAAGTGTCTTTCAAGGTGGGCTTTGGCGGGATCGTACCTGCATGTTTCTCGGTGGGTGCTGGCGGAAGCATACTGGCGTCTTTCTCAGTGTGAGTGCTGGTTCCATTCTCAGATCCATCCTCTGCCAGGTCCATCAAGAGCCCTCCAATATTGCTCTCATTCTTTGCCTTTTCTTTTCCCTTGGTTGATGGTGTTGGCGTTATTGTGGTCATCCATGCCAGGGTGATAACTAAGTGGCATTGGAAACCCCCGATACCATTTCAGACCCATAGGTTTGTAGTCGATTCCTTCTTCCAGCTGTGGGCAGTTATTGTCTAACAGCATTTCAGCTTCCTGGAAGTCACCGGGAGTATACCACTTGTTCACATTTGACTTCCGATATAGGTCCATGAGATGGTTGACGTCTTCAAGATTGAGGCATCTTTTACCTAACCTGGGATATCTGGATATTCATTTGGCGATCCCGGTTAGTCACATCCACTTCTCACTTCCATTGCAGTCCCTTAGGATTTTCTGGAGTTTGGAATCGTATTGCCAGAGGTCTCCCGACTTCTTCGTTGCTCGTGTCTTCATCTGCTTCGCTGTGTCATGTTGGTTTATCATTTCACTAATGCTGCCAGAGCTGGCAAGAGCCTGATGGAAGTTATTGTATTGCTTGTAGTTCAACATCTTCCAGTCAAGGTTTCTCTATGCGAAGTTTGACAGCCTAGCGACCTGGGCGCTGCCAGCATAGATACTGTCACCAAAGAAATCCTAGATTTCAAGAGTGAAATTCACTTCGTTTTGGGGGGCAAGTTCCCGGGCAGCAATCTCTACGGCTTCTTGCAGCAATCTGACAGCTCTATTGGCGAAGTGTTTACTGCTGAGATGTGCTACTGTCTCCGATGATAGGGTTACTGGAGAGGGGTTACTAGTGAGAGTAGACATATTTGAGGAGGGGGTATACATAGTAACGGCGGTGGTGGTGGCTGTGGTGGTGGTGGTGGTGGCTGTGGTGGTGGTGACTGTGGCGGAGGGGGAGTCGAGGCTTGTTGCGGTGGTGGTAGTGGTTTGGGACGCTTCGAAATCCATGGCATCATTGAGTACTGCAGAAATATCGTTGATTGATGTAAATGGCCTGTCGGTCGGCGGTTATAGTTGAGATGGTGATATTGGACTCAGTCTTCCGTGTGCAGAGGGAGATGAACGGTACAGTTGGTGGTTGTCCTTCCTTATGAACCTAGAGGGGGGGAGAGCTCTTTATATACCTGGAGAGGTGCTTTGTGCCAGATCCTTCTTGTTCCAGTCTCTATGTGGTTCCTGATTTCCCTAGTATGCTCTTCTCGTATCTCTTCACAACTCGTTTGCCTCTTCCCCTACTCTTTCTCCACTTGTACTTGGTGGTTTGGCATATCTTGCTCATTGTTCCAGTTCTCGGTGGTGAATTTTCTGCCCACTGCTGCAATAGTTGTCGTCTCTCTTATCTCGAGGTCATTAGAGGGTTAGAAGAGAATGGTAGGAATTTTTAGTGTAACGTGGGTGCAACTCAGCCAATAGGACAATTTTTTCCACCTCCATCTCGCAAATCCACACAATTGTGTTGATTGAAAATTCTCCTTCCATCCTGCAAATTCCACTCAATTGTGCGGCTTCGGTATCTTCAACTCTTTTCGTCATGGTTAGTGTAATGGATCTCCTCCCTTCTCCCCTTCCTTCCACTGTCCTTCTTCATGCATCCACCTTTCGCATCTTTGTTTGGACGAGTGGTCTGCCGGCAGTGGATGTGCGGAGTTCAACTTTTCCACTTCGTCCTTACTCCCCGCCATATCCTCCACCCATACCCACAATCATTTGTGCCAGTCTTTCAACTTGACTAAATACATCCATCGTCGTTCTATATAGTTCGAGCCTGCTACTGCCTCGACCTTGAATTCCTTGAATTCCTCCGATTCCTTCTCTTGCGTGGTGCTAGGCATTTTAATTTCTTGAGTACCATGGACACTTTCGTTGCGAGTGAGGAGCTTCTTGCGTCGACAACCATCTATCCAGCCCATGAGCTCTGCTCCATCTAGTTCTGCCAGTTGATAAGTCCCCAAGTTCTGGGCTATGTCTGTGATTCAGTAGGGTCCTTGCCACCTAGCATCGAGTTTGGCGCTGTGAGACTGCTCTATTTTGGTTTCATACATGAGGGCAAAGTCGCTCATTTGGCGATCTTCAGTGTGGAGGTCGGCCGCTTCGTCGAAGTAATGTTTGTTGGCATCTCTTGACTCCTTTAGGTTTTGTATGGCAACATCGATATCCTTTGATCATCCTTCTAGCAGTCTTGCTCTAGTCGTTATCAGTGATGCCGTATCGTCGATTCCTTGGATCCAGTTGGTGGTATTCCATGTTAAGTTCTCCATCAAAGTTGGCAGTACTGCATCTTGCCCAAACATAATGGGTAATTGCGTAATTCCAGCATACGTCTGCCCGTGATGCTGTCGGCCCAAAGCACTGCCAGTAGCTGGTCGATCCACATCTCTTTCGATTCTTCTAAGCAGGCCGTGAGTTCAGATAGTGCATCTGGGATCGGTCTGTGTTCTTGTTCAATTACTCCATTAGTGGGTGCATGGTACGGGGTTACAGTGATCATCCGGATATTGCATCATTTGAGGAGGAGCTCGTTCAATTTCTTGTGCTCTGCTCCTCCATCGACCACCACACTTTCAGGGGTTCCGAACCAACACATTAACTCTTCTTAAAAGAAGTCTGCTACCATCTCTGATGTACCCTGCTTTAGTCGTCATGCCTCTGTCTACCTGCTGGGATATTCCTTGGCTACTGTTACGGGGGTGTTTAAGCCACGTTTCAATAAAACACTTTATTAACTTAAAGACAGCCGCCTAACTAAACTTCTTTTTCTTTCCTCGTCTTATCCTAAGACTCAACCTCTTGTCCTTATACAAGAGCTCCCTCTAAAAACAATCCCCGTTTTCTTCCTGATCGTGTATAAGGCTCGTATCGATATGTTCCTCGAAAGGTAACAATTCCTCGTTGACGAACCGACAGACGTCGTACGTGATGCCAAGAATCTCGGCCGAGTTCAAGGTCCAGTATTGCCCAGAAGTATTCCTGGTTTCCTCGTAGTAGAGAAACAACTCTCCGAACTGTCGCACCAGATGATCGTAGGCCGTGCGTTTCTTCAATTGTTTCAAGGTATACATGAACTATGAATTCACTAATTGGGAGTAGAGAAGATATGGTGAAGTCTTGTGTAGAAATCTTAATAATATTTTAAGGTGTTCTTCGCTGGTAATTGTCTGACTGTGGAT